>Ga0115013_10001718_pt1 | contig 12520 bp, 4 predicted proteins | sample SouAtlMetagenome_2_FD_88686 | JGI IMG/M metagenome (GOLD analysis project Ga0115013, IMG submission 88686) | Marine eukaryotic phytoplankton communities from Atlantic Ocean - South Atlantic ANT15 Metagenome | ecosystem: Environmental > Aquatic > Marine > Oceanic | place: South Atlantic Ocean...
AGAAAATTTTACGCCCAACTCCGCCGACATCTCGGTGGCGAAGGATTTTGCACCGTCAACATCCAGTGCATGTGCTACCCCAGTGGGGTTTGGACGAACAGCAGCCGCAGCACGGGCCACACTTCGAGCAATTGCACCTGTACCAATGAATCCAATAACGTTGCTATCATCGTTGGGAGTCGTATATTTTACGGCCACCCCTCCCACTGCACCCGTTCTCAAATCCGTCACTTTGCGAGTGTAGGATGGGCAGCAAAGGTCAGGGGATTACATAGACACCAATCAAAATTTTGTATTCGGTGGCCAAATTTTGCCAGTCCCCCATCCCAAGCTCTGGCGTTTCGAGTTTAGTGTCTTGAATTCGAAACTGTTGTTTGTCAGGGACTTACTTATTCGACCCTCTTGGGGGGTCCCCAGTGGGCAACCCACCACAGCGCCAACGACGACAAAGACCCCAGGCCCAGCTGGGGGGTTGCGCTCTAAATTTTTGTAGGGACTGGGGTAATGAGGGAGGATTAGAGGGAGCTTAGTACAGTAATGTGCAGGAATAATTTAATCCCATAAAGTGTACTTGAGGACTCCCCTGCGTGCCACACCATGTGGTTGTGCACAGGGCCGCAGCGCTGTGTGTGCCTTGGGGGCGCAGTGAGCGAGCCCCGCCCAGGGTGGTGGGGGGCATTGTGGTGAGCGAGCTGCCACCCACCACACCAGCGCCTGGTGTGGTGGTCGTGGTTGCCCGACCAAAGTTGCTTGTTGTGGGGGCCTGTGGCCACCATGGGGGCTCAAGGGTGAGTGGGGGCGGTCGTCAGCTGGCTTTGGCAATTGCCAAAGGGCCAAGCCACCAGTTGGGGGCACCAGCAGTGAGCAAATGGCTGCTCATGCCTATGGGGGATGCCCCTGGAGCTCCCCCACTGAGCTGGGAAAACAATTTATGACAGATTTTGTTCACTCCATGACACAATGAGTCGCATGACATTAAACCACCATGTGTTTCTGAATACGCATTATATCAAAGCATTAGTAGATCCTCTACCTTGTGTTCCTATCCCTCTTAACTCCACTTTCAGTAGAAGCTTCATGTGTGTGGTTGCACACCATAGTGTGTGCAAATTACTGCACAAATCCATTCACTTCAGCTCTCGTTCGGGATGGTAGAAAAGACAATCCTTTCGAGCGCAATTTGCTCCAAATTGACAAAGTCGACGGTTCATTTTTTTGAGCTTTTTCTTCTCAATAGCATGACCTCCACCCCATTTCAAGACCGAGGTAGCGGCTTTGCCAGTTTTGAATGTTTCTTTAGTTTTCTCGGATTTACACCTCTTCGATATATCATCATCTCTGCCAGATTCAAGGACGAGCTTCCCCGTATGCAACGCCCTTTTCGTAGACGAAATAGCTTTATTCTTGATCCCATTGGAAGTCAATTCTACTTCATCCGCAAGCACGGTTATATTTTCCTCTACGCACAGTGGGCAGCGAACCTTTAACTCCATACCTGGTGTCTTGTCGGGTTTGAGAGACATGCACTTGTCACACATCAGTACTGGTACACCGCATGTCAGACATTTCTTTTTCCCAACATATCGATCCCAAGATACTCCACAAACACAGCATTTGGCAAGAAGAAATGAATCATTGTTTTGATCTTGTTGCTGCTTTCGTTTCCTCTTTTGGTTTTTTTTCTCTTGTTTTCGAATAACACCTCCATCTCCTTGCGGATTCTCCACACTTACAGCTTCCCGCTTGTCAAAGACAAAATTCTTTCCGCGCCAAAATCCACCATCCTTAAAGGTCTTTAAATAACGTTCAATGCCTCCCTTAAGCTGATAAACTCCTTCTACTTTATCTCCCATTTGTGTCTTGAGGTATGCGCTCGCTCGTTCGCAACGGATACCACCGGTGCAATACATCAACACTGTCTTATTGCTTAGTTTTTGTTGGGTTTCTGGTGTCGCAAGCCAATTTTTGAAATCGGTTGACTTTCGCATTTTTGGATCAATGTATTCTGCACCGCCACTTCTGGTCGTATTTTTTGACAATGATTCCGAAGAGTTCGATTGATCTTGATTCTTTTGTTGCTGCCCATCAAATCGTCCAAGAATGGTCTCATAATTGTTGCGAACATCAATGACTACGGTATTGTCCTTTTGAAGCATATTGTGATACTCTTTCGCATCTAAATGAATTCCACCACCGCCCCCAGGAAGCACTTTCGAATTCGTTTTAAGATCTTGGGTTTTCATGCTTGCATTCAAAGGTGCATCGTCTTCGCCAATATCGTAAAACACTAGTTCCTGAACGGGTAGAATTTTAAATTCTTTGAAATGTCGATCTAGTAAAAATAGTGTAAGTTCTAGATCTGACATTCTGCATCGATGACCTAATTTTTTGTTTCCTCTCATCCTAAACCACTTACCTGCTGGTAAATCGTCCAGAAATTTGAAATCAGTTTGAGAAAATACCTTTGGATCAAATCTACGTAAGTCTTCCGCCAAATGACGTAATGTAGCTTCTGCAGTGGAATTTCTGGTATCCACAGCCGATAAACTAAGCACAGTTCAAAACCAGAAAAAAAATAACAAAATCAGAAGAATAATTAGCGTCAGAATGGATTGGGCAAAGAGGCGAGAAAGACGGTACAGCACTGGTAGCTTGTATGATATGCTTTGCGTCCAACGCATAATTGCTTACGTAGCATTGACGCCTTCCGTCGATACGCGAATGCGCCCTCCGATATTTCTTTGACGACCTATCTCTGCCAAATATGTCACCAATAGTTCTAGCTCTCGGCGATTCCACTTCTTTGCTCTAATTTCATCATTATTATTATCACCTGTAGATGTGGTATACTGATAAAACAAAACTAGAGAAGATCTCGGATCAGGTGTCGTCATGTCTTTCAATTCTTTCCGTTCTTTCGCTTTCTGACCTTGTTTATTCGAAATTAGTTGTCCAGTGTTCGTGTAACTGATTGTTTTCATCACTATTGCATTTGGAAACCATTTTCCAAGTGTTCGATACCCCTCTGTATCGATTGACTCCGTGTTTTTGGAAGTTTTACGCTTTATAAGATCTGTCGATGGTTCCTTCGGTATATCAACGGCTTTGTAAGATTTCATACATCTGAGGCGAATTCGTTCCTCTTCTGCGTAAACATCGTAATCGACATGCGCATTTGCATCAATGGTTTTATTAGTGTTTACAATGGTGCAGGCCTTTGTAGACTTGCAACTGTCCGCTTTCAGTCGTTTTTGCTTGTTCATAGATTTTAGAGCTTTACGCTCTTTCTTGCTCATCCGTCGCCGTTTTGTCTCCGCACCAGAAATATTTCTTTTGTGGAGTCTTGCGTCCTCGCTTTCAATCTCTTCATGTTTTTTCATTTGATGTAATCGTTCGTATTCGTTTTGGCTTTACTCTTGGCTATTTGACGTGCTCGTTTAGCTTGCTTGCTTTTGTTCTTTACCAGCAAAAATTTCTTTGGACCAGGAGCTTTACAATGAATGAACTCAAGCACTTTGGAGATGATCCAAGGACACAATGGATGGATGGACAGGCCGTTCGCTATTGGGGGAATCATATTTTCCACAAAAACGATGCACCGAATTGTGTTGCTAGGTCTGTCATTGAACCGCATAGCGAAGCATCAGCGAACCCCAAGCGTGTTCTTGGAGCTTCCTGATCGTGATAAAAGTCCATGCCGGCCCAAAGAGACTCTCAATGACTTCAGAGACAAGAACTTATGGAAAACACCTATGCCCTGATCCCGCTCAATTCCTCCCAGGTCATTTTCAATACTGAATTTAGGGTGGCCCGGGTAGCTTTACTACTGGAAAGCGACGGAAAAATTCGTCAACATAAATATTACCACTTGAGAAGACGCAACTGCAAAGTGAAAGATTTCGTAGTTACTCATACTCGTACTCAACCACAACACAACAACTACAACTACAACAAGTTCCAGCAACTACACGATTACAAGAGATTAGAATATCAACAAGCATAATAGAATTAGCGAAACACAACCAATCGCAAGGAAAGAACAACAATTGAACTATTACTGGAACTAATTACAAACAGAACTTTATAACTAATACATAGAAGATGAGTTGGTGGACTTTAGGACCCGAAGAAGAAGAAGATTCCGCACCTGTTAATACCCCTCTTAATAGAGGTGGAAGAGGAGACCGTGGTCGCGGATCTGGTCGAGGAAGAGGCAGAGGCAGACCTAATGCAGGACGAGGCCGCGGCGCTAGTGCTGCTCGCTCTGGTGCTGCTCGCCCTGGTGCTGCTCGCTCTGGTGCTGCCAAGAAACCCAGACCTCCACCAAAACTTTCTGAAATCCCTCGCCAACAAGAAGACAGCACGACCGAAGAACCCGAGAGCATTTTCACTACGTTAGGACGAACCGTCAATCAGTATCTAGGCGTTGAATATGATGATAACACCACAAAGAATACAACCGGCAGTGCGAAGTTTGCGAGTGCTCCTAGGCGGGCGAAGACGAACGCCAATGAAGCTGAGCGCCGCGCGAACGAAATGGCCGATGCCATGGCATGGCTGAACAATCCCGAAGAAGCAGCAGCAGCAGCTATCTCAGAGGATGATGCCCAAACTGGTAGTGACAATTGGTGGGAAAGCGACGAACCCGCCTCCGCCGGAATCGTAGACGATGTCAGTGTCTTTAGCAACGCTTCCGAATTCAAGACCGACGATAATGTACCAGACCTCATGACTATGTTGAGACAGAAGCAAGATGAAAATGCCAGGGAAAGAGAACGGCAAGAGGAATCAGAGAACAAGAAAAAACGTAAGGCGGAAAAGAATACTAGGAATGCCCGGCGGCAAGCCAAAAAGATGGGTGAGGCTTTAGCATGGTGGAAAGATACACTCAACGAAGACAACAGTAACATATCTGTAGATATTATGATGGATCCATTGAAAGAGATGAAACGTGTTACTGATTGGTGGGGCGCCAACAAGAACTATATTCCAACTACTAGCAAGGCTTTCGACAAGAAAAAAAAGAAGGCTATGAAGGTTCGTAAGGCACTCGGACATGCTGCTCTTGATGAGCTCGAAGAGGAAAAGAAAGCTCGTGAGCTCAGAGAGGCAATCAACTGGTGGAAAACTCAGAGTAAAACACACATTGACGAGATGAAAGACTTTGAACACAATCAGTCTACCTTTAAGAAGATTAATGACCTTTTCGGACAATGGGAAATCAAAGACTTACCGAAACAGGAGTGGGAGACCTTCGATCCACGCCATGATACCGAAGAGGCAGAACGACGTGCCAAGGATCTACAGAGCTGTGTTGATTTGATCTTAAACGGGACCTTCGATCCGGAAAATCCCAACTATAACTCTGCGGCTATCAATCGTGTGAAGGACTTGATTGTTGATTGGAAATTCCATGAAAATAATTCGGCATCAGATGCTGAGGAAGCATTGCGATGGTGGAAGCTCAATGCTAAGGCATTTGATCCATTGTTAGCTAACAAAGAAGATGATATGATGTTCCGTAAGACCAAGAACATGCTTGCCTCGTTCGGTCTAAAAGAAGGAGATAAGTTAAACTCTCGAAACAAGGAAGTGAAGGAAGCATTGAGACTTTGGGCTAGGCATAAAGACACACCATTAGATGACCTCGAACCATCGATTGCGGAAAAGATGAAAAAAGTTAAGCTCAGTTTGATGCAGCTTCAACGCGACTCCCTTGAAGGCGAAGAAATGAAAAGTGTTGCGCGACAAATAAATGATGTCATATGTTGGTACCGTTCTGATGGCATCAGAATGAAGAATTTGGATTCTGCTCCGAATGCAGATGTTGAAAAGTTCCAAAAGGCCCAGGGACTACTAGCATTGTGGGGGAAAAAAGTCAAAGCTACTCCTGAGCAACTCAAAGAGATTGCTGACTCGCTCATATATTTCAGACGCAATAATTACAAGCCAGAAATCTTGGATCAAGAAGGAGAGGAAGGCGAGAAGTTTAAGAAACTCGAGCATGCAATCCTTAATTGGCGTGCAACTAGTGCTGAATCGAGTGAAATCTCGCCTGGAGAAGTAGAAGGTATCGCAAAGGAGATTGAATGCGCATTGGATTGGTGGCATACAAATTGCGAGGATAACGATGTTCCTGAATTTAGTAGGCCAGAGGATGTGTATTCGGCCGAAAAGGTGAAGATGCTAGTAGATAAATGGGATCCTGCTGATTCCGAAAGTGCTATGACTTGGAATAGAACTAAGAAACAATCGAAGGAAATTAGAGATGCAATTGATTTATGGCGCAGCAATGGAAAAACTTTCGATTTAGAATCACTCAATATCAAACCTTCGCAGCGTGAAATTCTATTTAAATTGAAAGAAATCATGCACGAGTGGCGACGAATGAATACAAGTAACATTTCAGAAGCTGCAGCTGAACAAACTGTGAAAGAAATGATCAATGCCATGAATTGGTGGAAGAAGAAAGGCCAAGATTACGATGCTATCGAAGATAGTCTAAATACTGTTCCTTCGATGATGCGTAACAAGATGGTAACTGATACACTTTCAGATTGGCATTCCGATCTTGGATTTTCCAAAACAGAGTTCAAGAATCTCAGTGCGAAAGAAGCTCAAAAAGCTGGCAATGATTTGCATGAAAGCATGTTATGGTGGGACCGTGAAGGAAAAAATCTCAATGTAGATCAAGATGTCCAAGATGCTGAGGAGTTCAAAAAGGCCAAATGTCTAGCCCAGCTTTGGCAAAAGACGAACATGCCACGCAAGCACAAAGAACAGGCCTCGAAAGAAATCAAGAACCTCCTTCAGTGGATGCGGAAGAAAAACAAAAATTTCGATTTGGACGCTGTTCAAAGCGAGAAAGCGGAGGACGTTCGTAAAGTCTTTCATGCATGGGGTGGCAAGAAGAATCGCAAGCCCAAATCTATCGCAAAAGAAATTGAAGGTGCTCTAGACTGGTGGAGAGACAATGACTATGAATTAGACGAAGACGCTACTCCTGCTGAAGAAGAGAAGATGCAGAAACTCGAGAGTCTTGCTCAGAGCTGGCGCAAACTCGCACATCCGGATACGATGCCGGGCACCGATGCCAACCTTGATTGGTTCCGGAAGCAGCGTGTGAGCGATATTGGTGACACTCTCGAGAGTTACGAAAAGAGCGAGATGAAGACTAACCCGGCCTTTGTGGGGGCTCTTTCGGAGGAACAGAAAAGGGCGAATGAGATGGCAAGTGCCCTTGATTGGCTTCGAAATAACAATACAGAGCTTGACGTTGATGATGATGTTTCGGTTGCTTTGTCGGTAGCTACTTTCAAGAAGATCGATTCTCTCATGCCAAAGAGCAGCGATAACTCTGTTACTTCAATGGAAAGAGCTCTCGACTGGCTACGGTCGAAGAAAGATATCGATGCCGAGACTGTCGATAGTTTTAAACAAATTGAAGACGTAATGGTGAAATCTGGAGTGAAGAATTCAATTGAAGAGTCAGGGTTTGGAGGCGCGCTCGATTGGTTAAGAAAGCGACAGGCTATGAAAGCAGCTGACGCCGAAGATGGTAGCACATCCAGCTCCAAAAAGCTTAACGCTCTCACATCATCGAAACCAATGACTGAAGAACAGAAAAGAGCAGCAGAAATGGCAGACCAACTCAATTGGCTCAGATCTAATGATGCTGCAGATGACATCGACGATGATATGTCATTGAGCATTGGGTCAGTGGCTTCTTTCAAAAATATCGATTCGAAGTCTACGTCTGGTGGCGGCGCGCTTCCTAGTGCATTGGATTGGCTTCGGCAACAAGATAGCAAGGCTGAACCAGAGAGTGACGACGAAGATGATTATCCGTCTTTCGCCGGAACAAAGATGAGAAGCGCAGAACAGAAAAAAGCTGACGATATGATCAAAGCTCTTGACTGGTTGCGTGACGGTATTCAAGACGTGCCGGATGACGACGATGAAGACGAATTCAAATCTGTGGGGATTGGTTCATTCTCACCAGTGAAGGCCGGTGGTTCAGAGGAAAAAGGGATTAATGATGCTCTGAATTGGCTACGACAAACACATCCTGAATCACTTCACGAAGTCGAAGATGACAGCGACAAATTTTCGTTCGTTGACGCCCAAAACCCAATGCGTGACACAAAGGAACAGCAGAAAGTGAAACAAATGACGAAGGCATTAGACTGGTTGCGCTCAAATGATATCGATTACGAAGATGATATGCCAAACTTTAGTGATATCATGGAAAGATACGGTTCAGTGGATTATGAGCCAGCCGGAAGTTATGAAGATGGAAGAAATATGGCACGTGCGCTTGAGTGGCTCCGAGACAAAGACCCGAACGATCTCGGCAATCTTGATGACCCTTTTCCTCAAGTTGGAAATACATACAAAAGTCAGCAACAGGATAGAGCCGATGCGATGGCCAAGGCGCTTGTGTGGCTTCGAAACAAAAGTCCTTCGAATGCGGAAGACCGTGAAATCGACACAGATTTCAAAAAATCTGATTTTGATGATTTTGTTTTGAAGTCGCAAGAAGAGCGTGATCATGAGAGATCGAACGCTTTGAACTGGTTACGAAATCCTGACTCGAATATCGAAGGTGTCGAAAAATTTAGAAAATTAGATTTACTTCTTCCGAGAACAGAGGGACAGTCTCCTGAAATTAGAGCTCGAGAAATGGAAGATGCATTGAATTGGCTGCGTTTCAAGGGTGTCAATCTGGACGACGATACTGCCGATGCTGAATCATTTGACAATTTAGGGAGTGTTTCTCTAGGTTTGAAAGCAATGTACGAAAATGATCGCGACTTTAGAAATGCTATGAAATGGATTCGTAACACCAGCGATGACATTGACAGTAATGATGCTTTCACTAAGCTTGATTCTTTAGTTCCCAAAAAAGAGGGGCAGGATGAGAAAGAGAGAGCTAATGAATTGGTAAATGCGCTTGCTTGGTGCCGGACGAACGGCGTTAATCCTAGTGATTATAGCGGCTCACCAGCATTTGAAAAAGTTAATTTTGATTCTATTATTCCAAGATCATCCGAAGACAACCAGAAAGATGTCAACGATGTATTGAATTGGCTTCGAAGTGGTGCGACGGACGATTCATTGGACCCATCTGGTATGTTTAGAAAACTTCACTCATCATTACCCGTCAAAAAAGGTCAATCAATTGAGGAGAGAGCACAAGATATCGCGACTGCCTTAACCTGGATGCGAAACAAAGGATTGGTCTCTGAGAGCGATGCTGCTGACCCAAGTGCCCAAAACATGTCAAGTATTCCATCTTCATCTAAACGTTCGCCTGAACAGCGTGCAAAAGATTTGGCGAGCGTTCTCAATTGGCTTCGCAATAAGGATGAAGCGGGTAGCAATTATGATCCTACGGGTGAGTTTACTAAACTGAATAACATTCTCCCTCATAAACGTAATGAAACTACTGATGATCGAGCCAGAGATATTGAGGGAGCGCTGGACTGGATCCGGGGATCGGGAGACGCAGAGTCTTATGACAACGATAATGTTGACGGTTTAAACAAATTTCCTTTCTCGGGGGTTGCCAAAAGTAGCCCAGAGCAACGGCTCGAGGACCTAAACAACGCTATGAGTTGGATTAGGAAGGGGAAAGGAAAAAGCAAGAAGTACGATCCATCCGGTGATTTTCGGAAGTTAGACAAACTGTTACCCCGAAAGCGTGGTCAGACAACAGAAGAAAGAGCACGCGCAATTGAAGGGGCTTTAGACTTTTTGCGATCAAATAGTGCTTCGCCTGATGTCGATGACATCATTGATAAATACAGTGATTTGGGCTCTATCCCAGTTTCGTCTCGCACCCCCGAACAAAGGCAAAAAGATTTACAAGACATTTTGCACTGGATTCGACACAAGGGCGAGAATGACACAATTAACGATCCAAATGAATGTTTTAGGAAGCTTGATGCTGCTTTACCTGTAAAACCAAACCAAAAGAGGAAGGATCGTGCGCGACAAATCGAGAAATTTCTTGACTGGACACGAGGGTCTGAAATAGCAAATAGTGATGATGGCGCAATCCCTTCGTTCGATACAATCGACTCCGTTGGTGCCAAATATCGAAGTCCGGAAGAGAGACATCAAGATATCGAGAAAGTAACGAATTGGTTGAGACGCAAGGGAAAGAAAGACAAGAAGTATGACCCTACTGGTGAATTTAGAAAGCTGGATATGCTTTTACCAACGAAGAAAAATCAGACTTTGGAAGACCGGGCTCGTGCCATCGAAGGTGCTTTAGACTATGTCCGAAACAATGACATCCCTTTGGCTGATGATGATATCGTAGACAAACTGTCGAAACTAGGCTCTATTCCCGTGTCAAGGCAAACACCTGAACAAAGATCCAAGATCCAACAGGATGCTCTGAATTGGCTTCGTAATAAAGGAAAGAAGGGATTTGATGATACTTTCACCGATCCAACTGGAGAATTTGAGAAGATCGATTCGATGCTCGGGACAAAGCCCAATCAGAGTCGTGAGGAAAGAGCAAAGGATATTGAATTTGCCTCTGATTGGATTAGAAACAAAGGCTTAGGCATCGATGAATGTTTACTCGCTACGGACGACGAAAAAATCCCATTTGGAGGTCAACGTACCCGTGACCAGAGATCAAAGGACCTAGATGCAGCATTAACCTGGCTTCGAAACAAAGGAGTTGATGATAGTACTTTCGACCCAAGTGGAGAGTTTCGAATTTTGGACGGAATGCTACCGAAAAAGCGTGGGCAGACTCTCGAAGATCGTGCCCGTGAAATCGAAGGAGCTTTGGATTGGCTACGCGAAAAGGATGCTGCTCCGGAATTAGACAAACGAAAGGCAGACTTTGTTCCCGTCTCCGCTATTCCAGTTTCGCGACGCACCATTGAACAAAGATCGAAAGATCTTGACAGAGCTATGAACTGGCTACGAAGTAAGGGAAAGGATGACGACATTACTGACCCTTCAGGTATGTTTCGAAATTTTGATGGGGTGTTGCCTTCTAAGCAATATCAAACTCCCCAGGATCGCGCACACGAGATTGAGCGAGGACTCGATTGGTGCCGCAACAGAAATAACGATTTAGCTTTCGAAGCGGGTACTGTTCCAGACTTCACGAAAGTCGATACAATTCCCATGTCTGTGCGCACACCAGAGGAACGACTAAAGGAAATGGCCGACATTCAAAACTGGTTACGAGCTGGTGATTCTATTGGCAGTCCAAATGCATCTGATGACTTTCGAAAAGTGAATAGTCTTTTACCAAAGAGAACTAAACAAAGTCCTGAGGAACGTGCGCGTGATATCGAGGGCGTTTTGGATTACATCCGAAATCACAAGGTATCTTTGGACGATGGTACTCTTCCTGCTCTAAGGAAACTTGGGTTGCTCCCAACCTCTCTCCGTACTCCAGAGGAAAGAAAGAAAGATACAAATGATATCTTATCATGGATGAGGCAAAACAAGGATTCTTCTTTTGATCCGTCTGGTGATTTCAGGAAATTAGATAATTTGTTGCCGTTAAAGAAGGGTCAAAGCCCGAAGGACAGGGCAAGAGATCTCGAGAGAACGTTGGATTGGTGCCGGTCTGTTGGATTAAAGCCGACTGAGGATGATTTTGGTTCCAACTTTGACAAAACTAGGTCAGTTCCTGTGACAGTTCGAACTCCTGAGGACCGCGAGAAGGAGGTGAACAAGATCTACAACTTTCTGCGCAATAAATCTGGACGTGTTAATGCTCCTTTCAACGATTACTCAAAGCTTGATCAAATGCTTCCAACTAGACATGACTTGTCTATGCAGGAACGTGCCCGAGATATCGAGAGAACACTTGATTGGATTAGAATGTCAGGTCTTAAAATTTCTGAAGAGGGATATCCGATTCCAGCTCTGGATAAATTAGGCTCGGTACCTGTGAATATTCGGAACCCCGAAGAAAGACAGCGGGACCTTGAGAATGTTCTCAACTGGATTCGACAGGGTAAAAATCCGTCCGAAGATCCAACTGGTGACTACACGAAGATTGATGGCATTCTACCAATCGTGAAAGGGGAAAAGCCAAGAGATCGTGCACAAAAAATTGAAAGAGCCATCGACTGGTTCCGAAATCGAGGGGTCTTACCTCTCCGTATTACGCGCGAGGACAATCTCAGGAACATTCCGTCTCTAAATATCGCTACGCGTACTCCTGAAGAGAGAGCAAAAGATTTGTATGACGCAGTATCCTGGCTCCGAGGTGGTAAAAATGATGTTGATGATCCCGATGGCGTTTTCCGTAAAATAGATTCATTGCTACCAGAAAAAAAGAATCAAAGCATCAGAGATCGAGCAAAAGATATTGAGAATGCCCTAGACTATTGCAGGATTCAAAACACATCACCTAAATATGTTGATGGATCAGTTCCTGATTTTACAAAGCTTGGTTTTATTCCTGCATCAGCAAGAAGTCCTGAAGATCGCTTGAATGACATCAATAGCATTCTCAACTGGATTCGCTCAGGCA
>Ga0115013_10001719_pt1 | contig 12514 bp, 23 predicted proteins | sample SouAtlMetagenome_2_FD_88686 | JGI IMG/M metagenome (GOLD analysis project Ga0115013, IMG submission 88686) | Marine eukaryotic phytoplankton communities from Atlantic Ocean - South Atlantic ANT15 Metagenome | ecosystem: Environmental > Aquatic > Marine > Oceanic | place: South Atlantic Ocean...
AACTGTAAAACAGATGGGTGTATATTAGAATACTTAGGTGGGTTTTCACGCAACCTTTTTTCCCTTGCAAGACGCAACCGTTCTACTGCTGCCTCTTTCTGTTCTGGTGTCATTTTACGTCTGGGCATCTTAGTAACCTCTCTCTGCCTGTAATTTCTCTTGTTTACGTTTCCACCGTCTTCTACCAGCGGCTTTTGCTTTTCGTTCCTTCTCACCCTTTGACATGAAGGATTCTCTCCGTCTTAATTCTTGAAAGAATCCTTCACGCATCAGTTTCTTCTTGAGAACACGAATAGCACCATTTACATCACCTTTTCTTACTGTAACGTGCATTGATACTCCTATTGTGTTTCCGTTTTTATTATTTGGTCAACACGGTCAAGTTCTGCTTCTTTTGCACCACTGACATCGTTCTCAAGTTCTTTGAATGCTTCATTCGCTTTGAGTTTCGTAATCAACATCCTATCCTTCTTGAGTCGGTTCAACAAAATCTTCTGTGCATTTTCATCGGAATATTCCAAAAGAACATACACTCGATATTGTGTACCGTTTGACACTACCTTTGATTCACTAACATTGTAACCAGCGACATCAACATCAGCGATGATGTTTTTGGTTGCAGTCTGAATCTCGTTGATGATAGATGCATCTGCATCTGTCGAACCAACCTTCGTTACAAAACTCTTCGTGACAGAATTCACTCTACCATTAATCCTGTCAGCAAGAGTTGTCTTTGCACTCAAAATCGCAATGTCATTTGAGAGTTGTAAGTCTGGTGTATTCGCAGTTCCTACAGCATAGATTGCATCTTCCTTCACAGGCATCTTAGTATACCACTTTGGTACTTCTGACACCTGTTCCTTTACATTGTTCGCCTGATATGCATATGCAGACTTCACTACACCTACAGGTGGTTTACCTAAATCCACGTTTGCGGTGTTGGGCCCACTCAATGGGTTTGTTGCAGTACAAGCACCAAGGGTCAACCCAATAGCACCAATTGCAACTACGTTCTTAATCATAATCAATTCACCTCTTCAAGTTGTTCTATGATTGCGTCACGGGCACCGCTGTCAACAAATATGTCTGCAACGGTTTCTGATATATCTGGGTAATAGGTGACGATAACTATTCCCAACAGAATTCCAAATAAAATCTTAAACATTAGTAACAAACCGTTCCTCTAAGGTCATCAGTTGCATAACAAGCACCCTTCTTTCTATTGGGAACTTGAATAACCCAACCATTGTGACTTACTTGTCTATGCGCTGCTCCACCAAAGAATATCTCTTTTGCAATATCAGTGATAATGTTTGTTGTTTGATGATTGTTGTGATAGACAGGAGTCGATGAGACAACTCTGGTTGTCGTTACTGGACTACTAACTGTCGTACCTGTTCTGTAAATAACAGTAGGACTGTTTTCTTTTACGATAACCGTAGGCGTTGTCTTACAATCGTAATCAGTTGTTGAACTGACAATCTCACCGTCACTTTGGTTTACCGTTTTTGTATACTTACAATCTTGGTTATCCATCGCATGGACTGGCGTACAACAAGTTATTGCAAGCATCATTGGTATCATAATATATTTCATTTTCACCTCTCTAATAATTTAAAGTGAGAGTCGGAAACTTGCATCCCCAGACCATAATATTTGGAACTTTCACTCTGGGCCAACCAACCTTAATTCCGACTCTCAAATACATCATACAAAATTTTTACCCATTTGTCAAGTCTTTTATGGGAATTAATTCTGTCTGACCTAAACTGTTTTTCTTGGTCTTGATAAAACCATCCTTCTCCATCTTATCCAACATGGAGTCAACAATCTTCTCGACACTCGCTTTACTACCAAGGTGTTTACCGTAGTAGAATGCAAATATCGTGGCAATCATCGTGATTGTCGTTGCGACTGTAGTTGTTACCATAACATCCTATCCTTTAGAGTTATTTATATGGTTCTCAAAAATTGCAGATGCAATCTCATGGGCTTCATAATCATGACCACCAACGTGCCATTCATATTCCTCAGTAGGAATGTAACCAGTTTTCCAGTTGTAGATTGCAAACCCTTTGTAGAAATAATCATCTGGGTCTTCATCCTTTTCTACAACCTTGCATTGAATATTCCAGTCTGCATTGACCTTCTCATATGGGTCTGCATCTGTGTATGTTGGTTTACCGAAAATCTCTACCAACTTGTCATAAGTTGTTTTGATGGTGCTGATGTAATGAAACCCATTGGTATTCAATGCATCATCATTTTCATATTCAAGAACTTTTAAATCTAATGTTTCCATAATATTCTCCTCACTTTCTATAATCATTATACTTGTTTTCATAACGAATGTCAAGTAGTTTTTAGTGAAACCACAAAAAATTTGGGTCATCTCTCAGTAAAACCCAGCGACCATCAAACCCACCCTTGTCTGTTTTGTTCTCAGAACGTAACATCATTGCTGGTTGACCTTGGAAGGTTGAAACACTTTCAATCACCCACATATCCCCATGTTGATTGATTCGGTTTTTACCATGTCGAGTCTTCCCTTTAAGAAGAACCCATTTACCAACATCTCTGTGTGTTATCGCCATTATGCAGGCACCTTTGTAACTGTCCAAGACTTGATACCACCAAAGTGTTCTTTCATCTGGATAGACCCCAAATCTGCAAAGATATGGTCAATCACTTTCTGGACACCATCTTGTGTGTGCCGAGTTGTCTCACTCGCACTACCGTCACCAAATTCAATCCGAATTACAAACCTACTCATTTCTCTCTCCTATGAGATATTCCATTTCACTTCAAGTTTACCCTTTTTGAGCATATCGACATAATACTCAAGGGAATTTATCGCCATCCTCTTTTCATCAGAGGCACCCTCTGTGAGATTGATGATTGCACTTTCAAGATTCTCAATCATCCCCTTTTCTGACTCACCAAAGTTCATTACGAACTGACCTTCACTGTTTTCAACAAACATCTTTTTTTCTTTCCAATCTTGGTAGAAATAACCCATTATTCGTTCTCCATAACTGTTAACATTGCCATTGCTTCATCCCAAAGTTCTTTCGCACCGTTGTAGTGGTCAAATCCTTCTTCGTCTGCAAAATCCATAGTGCTGCTGGTCAGCACATAATCACCGTATTTCAAACCTTTTGTCTCGACAACATACGCAATATGTTTGGCGGTCTTTCCCCACCCAACAAGATTACCAAGTCCAGCATACATCTGAATCCCACCATTGTGGGCAGTGATAAAATCAATTCCGTTTTCTTTCAACATTTGAAGTCCTTTCTCTCAATTACATATACAGTATATGATGTTATGAGAACAAAGTCAAGTACTTTTTTAAGTGGTTGATTTTATTAGATTTTTTGGGGGGGTAAAAAGAGAAAAAACCCACGATTGTGCGAATCACTTGCGAATCGTGGGTTTCCTTAGAGTTATCCTACCTTACCTAAGAACCTTGCGATATGATGTACCCAAGGTAATAGCATGATAGACATGAATAGATTTGCACCAGAATGTGCAATTGCAATCCTCAAGGTATCACCTTTAGGCATTCCGTCTGATACCAGAAGTCCTGCTAACCAGATTGTACCTGTCGTTCCTATGTTTGCACCAAGAACTGCCCCAATTGCGGCAGGAAGTGGTAACGCACCAGAAGCGACTAATGCAATGATTGCTGTTGTTGAGAGTGATGATGATTGCCAGAGTAACGTCATAACAATACCACCAAAGAACATATAGATTGGATTACCTAAGAAGAATGCAAGGTGTTCCATATTACCCATAGACTTCATACCACCAGAAAACATTTTCAGACCGATATAAAATACTACAAGACCTACAAGTGCTGTGATAATTGGATTACCTAATTCCATCTTCTTAACCTTTCTCCAAAGTGGGTCAGACACGATTGCCTCCAATATAAAAGAGGGAAGTGATTTTCCCTCTTACTTTTATATAGACACAATACCACTTTGAAATGAAAATGTCAAGAAAATTATCTCTGCCTAGGTCTTCTCATGACCTTTTCTTTCTTGGGCGGTTCTGGTGGTTCTTCTATTCGTTTTTCTGGTTCTTCAAATCTAGGTTTTTCACGCATCTCAAGTTGTGCTTTAAATTTTGCCCTAACGTCTGGGTGGTTGTCTGAAAATTTTAACAACATTGATATCGCAACATATGGGTCACCCATGAAACGCAATTGACCACCAACATAGAGTTTCCCCTTGCTTCCATCCATATCTAGTATAAAATTCTTATGTTGATATATCACCCTTATGCAGTCCTACAAAATATTCAGCGTCCACTACTACAAGTGGTTTATGATTATTACGTTTAATAACCACCACTGGTTCATGGTCTTTACTATTTTCGACTGCTTGTGAGTATGATTGCCACACGTTGATTTTCTCTTGGTTCTTACATTCTATCGAATAAGGGAACTTCTCTCTCGCAGCCCTCGCCATAATCAAGTCCTCTCCACCAGCACCCATCGACCTTGATTCGACATCTTCTGGATGGACACCCAAATTTTCAATTAGAAGGTCACGAAACCATTGTTGCAACCTTCTACCTTTTGCTTTCGCACTTTGCGTCTTCACTAGTATTCTTCTTCCTCATCGTATAAGTCATCTTCATTATCTTCTGGGATTTCTGAACCACAAAATACACAGTGCGTTATTTGATAATGTCTTTCCGACATATTGTGTCGCACTGTAAATTCTGCACCACAGTCCTCACAAGAGATAATTTTTCTACTCATATTTATGCAGCGTCCTCATACGCATCATCCCAAGTACCAGTTAGACCAGCAACCTCATATTCGGTTACCCTGTTTTCAAAAAAGTTAGTGTGGTCTGCACCGTTAAGTACCCACTCCAACCAAGGTAAAGGATTTTCTTTCACTTTAAAATTAGGTTTCAAACCAAGTTGTAGTAACCTTCTGTCTGTTATATATCTTATATAGGTCTTTACATCAGATGCCTCAAGACCCTCTGGAGCACCCATCTTATAGGTCATCTGTACAAACTTGTCTTCCAGTTTCACAGACAGTCTTGCCATTTCATAGATTTCAGATTTGAAGTCATCATCCACTATCTTAGGATATTCTGTACAGAACTGTCGGAATAGTTTTGCAATCCCTTCTACATGGATAGATTCGTCACGAATAGACCATTCTACGACCTTTCCCATACCTTTCATCTTACCGAACCTTTGGAAGTTCAACAGCATCACGAATGATGCAAATAGAGCAATACCCTCGTTCATTACAGACTTTGCCATTGCAAGTGCAAGACCCCTGTGTGTCGATGTATTTGAATCCATCATGAAGTCAATTTTATCTGACATCTCAGAATACTCAAGGAATGCATGATACTCTTCTGGTGGTAGACCAAGTGTCTCATTCAACAATGCATATGCACGTTGATGGATTGCTTCCCTGTTCGCAAATGAACCTAACATATTTCTGACTTCGTTATTCTTGAATTTTGGTATCAACTGGTCATAGTAGTTCTGTCCAACTGCAACGTCTGCTTGTGTAAACAGTCTAAGAATATTGGTAATATAATCCTTCTCTGCAACTGTAACCTTACCAGACTTCCAATCAGATACATCCTCAGACAAATCAAGTTCGTCCTCAATCCAGTGTACCTTCTCATGTCTTGTTGTGATTTCAACTGCCCAAGGATAATAAAATGGTTTGTAAGTTTCACTAAATTTCAACAGACTTCCACCACCCCTTTTTTTGAAAAGTGACTCTGCGTTTTTCATCAAGTCATCGTATCCACCGATACGGTCACCGTCAATAAAAATTTGTGGCACAGAATTTATTCTGCGAACATCATTTGGTTTCCCAACGATTTCACTGATACCATTGATAGACTGATAGAATGCAAGACGCTCTTCTTCATTGTCCATTACCTCAGCGGTATATTCAAATCCATTTTCGTCTAACCACTTTTTGGTCATGTCACAAAAAGGACAGTCTGATTTAGTTACTACTCTTATTTCCATTTTTTTATTTCTCCATGTAACAGTTGTGATTCGGTTTTTCTTTCATCTGTAAAACCCAATCTAGTTCTTGTATGCACCTGTTGTACCACTTCTTATCGTGTTCATCATGTGCCTTTTCCATATCTTCTTTTAGTTGTTCCATCCTCATTTTGATGTAACGGTTTTGTTTTAATGTCATGCTGCTAACGGCCTTTCTGGGTTTACACCCAACATATCACCCCATGCACCATAGTAATGTCTCATACCCACTTCATCGTGGATAGTTCCATTCTCATGTCTACCATGCAGAATGTTTCTTTTCTCTGTACCCTCACGCATCGTTGTACCTTGTCCAGCAACACCAATCAAATCTTCATGAAGGTTTCTACCGAAAGGCCCCCATATCGAATTGTGATGTTTAATACGAGTCTGTCTTTCTTCTTTGGTATCACTCTTCAGTCCATAACCTCTGAACTCAATCAGAACTTGGTTTGGCCCAAGTGGTGTTACACTATCTGACCGATACGCACTTCCTCTTAGGTTGAAGTTGAAGCCTGGGAAGAGGTCAACCATGTACCACTGATTTGGTGGTAGGTTTGGAAATGATAACTCTCCTCTGTCATCAAACCCCTCATACTCCTCATAGTTCACTGTAAATGAACTGACGTTCACATGACCATTATCAAAAGGAATATTCTTTCTTGCAAAATACTCATCATTGAATCCACTCACACGGTTAAAATAGTGCATGAAATCATGATAGAACTCACTGTTAGTATCGTGCCACAGTTTGTAGTTTGTGTCTATAATCGCCTTGTGATAATGAAAAACCTCTAGTTCTTCTGTGTCAATCGCATCTCCGATACAATCAAATGCACCAGCAGTCCATTGGTCTACAGTCATATCTGGGTCTGGATTAAGTGTGACCCAAACCATCTGTCCATGTTTCACTTCACAATGCAGTTCCTTACCAAAGGTTTCTTTATTCCACATTTTACCAGAAGGTGACTGAGGCCCATTGTTTAAGAATGCTCTTATGGTTTCACCTGTGTTCCACACTATGACATTTTGAAATGCAATCTGTGTTGTTCTGTAACAAAAAACATTTGGAAGTTCACTCATGTGACAAACAGGCACCCATACCTTTGCAAATATTTCTTCTATCTCTCTTTGGAATATCTCGTTGTTATTATAACATTCACTAGAGATGTATTCTACTTTAGGCGTTTTACTCCAATTCTTATGATTTCTAGGCGGCATAATAATCTCCTATACTGCGAAACTTTCACCACATCCACATGATGCAGTTGCATTTGGATTTACGACCTTTAAGTAAGACCCACCAAGTTCTTCTACATAGTCAACAGTGCATCCAAAGACAAACATCTCTGCCATTGGGTCTAACCAAAGATTACCAACGGTTGGTTCTTTATCAGTAACCCCCCACTCGTATTGGAAACCAGAACACCCACCACCCTTTACTGATAGTGATACGTTTGGTTGTCCAACCTTGGTTAAGTATTCTCTTGCACTGTCTGTTAAACTTAACCTTGACACGCCACACACTCTTCCTGTGACATCGCTTGTGTTTCGTAATCTTTCAATGCGTTCCTTTCTACTTTCTCAGAAACATTCTCTGCACGTTGACCTGTTTCAGTTCTCAAATAATAAAGACCCTTACAACCATTTTTCCATGCGTTCATATGCACTTGGTGTAGATACTTCTTTGTTGCACCAGCAGGAAAGAACAGATTCAGTGATTGACCTTGACATAGGAATCTTTGTCTGTCACCACCCTGTTTCACCAATACATTCTGGTCAAGTTCGATTGCTGTTTTGAAAACTTCTTTTACATCGTCCTTCAAAAATTTAAGGTGTTGCACAGACCCACCATTGGTGATGATATCTTGCCATACTTTGTCAGTATTCTTTTCGACCTTTTCAAGTTCCTCTGCGAGATACTTGTTCTTCACAAGATGAGAACCAGCACGAGTCCTGTGCGTATATGCATTTGCCTTTAGTGGTTCGATAGATGGTGAAGTACCACAGATAATAGAACTGTTTGCATTCGGAGCGATTGCAAGTAGATGTGCGTTGCGTCTACCAGTACCTTCCATATCTGGGGCCTCTCCTTTTATCATACCCAATCTATTACTTTCCTCAACTGCTTCTTTTTGAATGTGTTGAAACACAACTGCATTCCATACATCTGCTTGAGAAGAATCAAAAGGAATTCTTTTTCTGTTCAAGAATGAGTGCCAACCCATTGCACCAAGACCAAGTGACCTTTCCTGTTCAGCAGAATATCTTGCACGACTGATTTCATCTGGTGCGTTGTCAATAAAGAATTGTAACACGTTGTCCAAGAATCGAACAAGGTCACGAATCATTGTTGTCTTTTTCCAATCTTCAAACAACTCAACATTGACTGAAGAAAGACAGCATACAGCAGTCCTATCGTCTGAAGTTGGAAGATGAATTTCGTTACATAGGTTTGAACCATGAATTCTTAATCCTTTGTCCTTTTGAGTTTGGGGTAATGCACGATTAGCAGTGTCAATAAAGTTTAGATATGGTTCACCTGTACGATATCTTACCTCTAAGATTTGTTCCCATAACTTCCTTGCTCTCATTGTCTCACGAACTGTATCGTCATTGGGGTCTTTTAAATCCCACCATTCGTTTCTTTCAACTGCCCTCATAAAATCGTCAGTTACATTTACTGCATGGTGCAAGTTAAGGTTCTTACGATTAACATCACCAGTAGGAACTCTCATGTTCAAGAATTCAATGATGTCTGGATGTGATACATCCATGTACGCAGCATAAGAACCTTTCCTTGTCTTACCCTGTCTGTACGCCGTCATGTCTGCATCAACTGTGTGTAGAAACGGCATTGGGCCTGGCGCTTTGTCGGATACTGCTCGTACATCTGACCAGTGACCACCGACACCACCACCCTTCACAGAAAGCCATCTTAGTTCCGCTGTATGGTCAATAAGACCTTCTAATGAATCTGGAACGTAAGTTAAAAAACAAGAAATGGGTAACGCCTTGACCTTTTGTCCAGGCATTGGTGCATTTGATAATACAGGTGATGCAAACATGAACCACCCCTTTGAAACGTAATCGTAAATTCTTTGTGCGAGTTCCATATCCCCATATGAATATGCAACTGATGCTCTTGCAAACGCTTGTTGTGGACTGTCTTCACCATCAATACAATAATAATCCTTTAACAATTTTTCTGCTTGTTCTGATAATGTCTTGTCTCTATCTAAATCAATAGAGATTCCTAAGTACTTTGAGTCTCTCACCATTGGAAACTCCACAATCTCTGCTGTTTGCATTTTCTATCTCCTATATTTTTTTCCATGTCTGAAGGGCAACCTTTGCTGATAATCCTTGAAGGGTATTGTTATGTATAATATCCATAATCTCTGAAGCGTCCATTCCAGACAATATCATATCGTTAATGTCCTTTTGTCGCACATAATCAGGCCACACCACTATCCTATAATTCTCATCAATCGCCTTCTCTATTTGTTTAATTACTTCCCTGTTCCTTGGTTCATTATCTGGAACAAGAACCGCCTTATCTTTGTATTGAGGTACACGCAAATCACTCTGAGCAACCGCAATACAGTTTGGTATAAAAAGACTATCAATAGGGCCTTCCACGACAAAAATATCCCTAGAAGTGTCAACCCTATCAAGTCCGAATATTTTAGGTACACTCTCATCAAGAATGATGGTGATGTACTTTGGTTTCTCTCTCCCAAACGCTCTCCCTTGGTATGCGAATATATCACCATTGGAATCACGAAACGGAATCACCATCCTTGGGTGGTCACCATCCAAGGTGGGAAACTTATTTGGAACTAACTGGTTAGTCCAAGAATAAAACTGATTGACCAGATAGATATCATTATCATTAGGAATTCTTCGGTCTTCAATGAACCGATAAGCAGGATGCTCTTTTCCAATTTCCCTAAAACTTTTGACATTCTTGAAGATACCTTTCTGGTTAAAGACAGGTTTCGGTATATCGAATTTTGGATTCTCGACATGGCCACCCCTACCTGTAGCGGTGTGACCTTCCTTGTACCGTTCTAATATATAGTCATCGTGAACCTTAGAGTCTATGTGTTTTATCAAATTAGATAAATTAGTTCCCATACTACAGTTGTGACACTTGTAGAATAAATCGCTCTTCTTACGAAAGACGAACCCTCTCGCTTTCGATTGACTCTTTTTAGAATCCCCACAGAATGGACAACGAAAGTTCCAGAGATAATCACTCTTCTTCTTGAACCGTTGTAACCTGTGTGATATTAGATTAAGATATTTAAGGTCTATGTACATACTCATAGAACAGAGTATATACATTTACATAGGGAATGTCAAGACCTTTTGTAGAATAAACCCTATGACGATTGACCCACCAATGATGAGCCATCTCCACTTCTCTAGAACACCAACCCTCTGCGACAATTCTTCACGCATCTTACGAAAATGTTCTTCCTCAATTTTACTGTGTGCATTCATCTGTTCGACAAGTCTTCGTTCCATGTCACCCATAGACTTATGAGTTTCCTTTGCGTTGGACGTAATGCGAGAATGTAACTCCATTATATTTTCGGTAAGTTTTTTCTCTTGTTCGTCCAATGCCTCTTCCTGTCTAATTAACTTCTCTTCATGCACCGCCATGATTGTATGTAGTGAACTGGAAACCTCAGCAATCTTTTCAATAGCAGAATCAAGACGGACATGAATTTGTTTCATATCCGTTACTTCTCTTTTCAACAATGCGATTTCAGTTTCCACAGACACTTGTTAACCCTTTACGCCAGGCAACCCATCAACAAAACCAAGGATGTTGCCACCGTCATCTATTTCCACTTGAAGTTTTTGACAAGACCATCTTGCACCACCTTCGTATTCTTTCTCTGGGTCAATTTGCATATTTCTTTCGACTGTCCTCTTTGTCTTCAAGCAATCAGTTAATCCATCACGAACTGTGTATTCAATTAATTCACCATTTCCTATGTACAATAACAAAACGAACTCTATTACTTTCATTAGTGTGTTCCATTCTTCTTTAATTCCAGTTGAGAATCTTTGATTTTCTCAATTGCTTCTTCCAACTGGTTAATTCGTTTCTCATAAAATTCCATAGTTAATTTTTGTTGTTGGTCAAAAGGTGCTTGACCAGTTTCAATTTCAGTTGTGAGTTTTTCCAACTCGCCTGCAAGGTGTTCTATCAACATGAACTGTTCACTATCTGCTGGAAGAGAGCCCATCTCGCCTCTCGGCCATTTAATTCTAAATTCCGTGTTCATAGTAACATCATTATTCATCATCGTTTGTTGAGTCTCTATCTGATTTAGTCGCTCAACGATACCAAAGTACGCCCATGTAGCGATGGAAGCACCAGCAATCATTGAAAGGATATTTCTTAATGGTAATGCTACTTCGGTATTGTCACTAATCTTAGCCATAATCTTTCTCCATTATTATTTATACTTTGTCAAAACTTTGACAAATGTAATAATTTGACACGATTACTTGTCAAAATTATTTACTAACCTCAACCTCTTCGTTTCTTTTTCTATGTCCGTTCCACGCAACAAAACCACCAACTCTTAGTGCCCAGTATGCAAGGTAGTTAAGGAAGTGAAAACCATTCTGTTCAATATTGATATCTCTGAAAATTTGGTCTGCTTGTTTCTGGGTAATTTTGCCCATCGTTTCTTTCTGACCAGATTTAAGTAGAGTTTCATATTTGTATGCATAGTCGTGTACAAGTCCACCCATAAGAAGAACACCTGTCGGTGATAACCATGTGTGTAAGAACTTGGGTATTGATGCACCATCAAATCTAAAACCCTGTGGAATAATGTACTTCTCTCCCATGATAGTAAACGACCAATCGTCTGCGACTTCCCAATGTCGAGTACCAGTTAACCACATCCAAATCGCACTCCAAAATCCTTTGCCTGCGGTTGGGATTGGGATTGGTCTTAGTTGTGGCATGACATTATATTCAAAACCTATTCTTTTATGTTTGTTGTCTACACCAAACATATTGATTATAAAACCTACTGCAATTAGTATACCAACTACGGTAAACTGCCACCACGTTACTGCTAAATCAATAACAATATTAACCATCTGTTCCATCTATTTTCTCCTCTGACGGTTTTACCGCCTCCTCATAATAGAGTATAATTTGTTTTTGTTGTTCAATATACCTTCTCAGTTCTGCAAAGTTCTTTGATAGGTTTTCATAATCTTTGACAGATATTGCGATATATGAATCTGCACCGTTCTTTGACTCAAACTCTTTTTTGAATTCTTCAAAGTTTTCAGATGGTGACACTACATATATCTTAACGTCATTCATCCGTACTTGTTTAGGATGAGGCACAGTTGGTATCTGTCTCTCTACAAGTTTTGTTACCGTAACAATTTCTTTTTCTGGTTTATAGAAACTAGAACAACCACTAAT
>Ga0115013_10001720_pt1 | contig 12498 bp, 12 predicted proteins | sample SouAtlMetagenome_2_FD_88686 | JGI IMG/M metagenome (GOLD analysis project Ga0115013, IMG submission 88686) | Marine eukaryotic phytoplankton communities from Atlantic Ocean - South Atlantic ANT15 Metagenome | ecosystem: Environmental > Aquatic > Marine > Oceanic | place: South Atlantic Ocean...
GTTGAAGCTGGAAAACTAAGTCGTGAAGGTCCGGAATACGTACTTTGAAGACCCATGAGCTAAGGGGACTGGCACCAAAAGACAAGCAGCAGTCATTTTATTACGCCTTTTTATACTTCTCAGTTGAACTTGAAAAGTCGCTCTTTCATTGCAACCAGAAATACATTAATTTCAAAAAATAAAAAACCCGCCGAAGCGGGTTAATCTAGAAATGAAGCCCCTGAGAACGATAGCTATGATTGAGCTAAACTTTGATCATCATTTTTCTTAAAGAGCGATTTGATGAGCTCTTTCACTTTTTCTGCAAGCTCGGATAGACGTTCTTTCAAATCATCATTTAATAAGTCATCTTGAGTACTCAAAGAAGAAGCTCTATTTCCAATATTTTCAAAACGCTCACGTTGCGTTTTATTTAAATTATCTCCCTCAAAGCCCATATCAAGAAACTCCTGAAAATCTTTATTCATAGTCGCCTTTAAGTTATCCGTGAGGTTTTCACTATTTTGCTCGATTTTTGAAAGGTGGCCTTCTTGCTTAGCGAGGAAAGTATCGACGACTTTATCTAAAACAGCGCCATTGCTTTTCAATTGTTGATCTTGAGCATTCACAGTTGATTGTAATAGCTTAGAGTTGATTGTTGCCGCGCCATGTTTAACATGGGACATAAAGAAGTTTCCTAGTGAAGACAACAAACCAGGTCCTTGCTGACCTGCCACGGGGGCTGATTGTGCAGGTCCGAAGGCTGTCGCTTTCTGAACTTGGGGTTGTGCTACATCAACGGCCTGCGTGATACCTCCTGATGGCGTCTGTGAACCATATTCTATTTGTTGTCTATTGTAAGTATGTGGGTCTATAGCAGCCTGAGTTGTTGCTCCTATTGTCTCGGGCTGTGTTTCATCGAGGTCATACCCGTCTAAGTCAAATTCTAAACCTTCGTCTTGAGCCTCTTCTTCGTCTACATCATTATCTACTTCGTTAATTTCTTCTGTTAGGTCTGCTTCGACTTCTTCAACTTCTTCAATTGCCTCGTCTACTGCATGAAGTTGAAACGTTTCGTCTTCGGTAATATCTTGTTCGGCAGATTCGGTTTCATTAAAAGTCTCAGTAACATCGACATTCAAATCACTATCTAAGTCAAATTCAATAGCTTCAGCCGCGGTTGCAGGTTCTTCGTTTGTTGTTGGGGTTTCTATCTCTTCTTCGTCCAACTCATTAAAATCAATCCCCCCACTATTGTCTGCTTCAACACTTGAACTAACTTCAAATTGTTCTTCTTCAACTAACGGTTCTTCTATCTGATCATCTAAATCAAATTTAATGCTTTCCGTTTGCTGGCTCTCATCTACGACTGATTGTTCTTCAATCTTTTCTGAGTCAAATTCGTCTAAATCAAAATCAATACCTTCATCAGCAAGGTTATGCGCATCTTCTGTCGACGTAGAATCTGCATTGTTATTGATTTCAGCCTCAATACTTTCGTTCGTTTCATCATCACTGCTCTGTTCGTTAGCCAACATCTCACTTTCTATCTCTCGAATTGCACCATCAATGAGGTTGTTAACATAATCCGAGTTTATATCTTCATGAGCGTCTAGGTAGTCCGTAGTGTCGTTCTCACTCTCCACTTCGTCCTCATTGAGATTTTCTTCGTCCGTTTCAAACGGCACATTTTCTTCAAAGACTACATCGCCATTTTGTTCAGATAGGAATGCATCGATGAGAGAGTCAGATTGCCCATTACTTTCAGTTTGGCTACTGTCTTCTGTGACTGTTGCGTCCGAATCAATTCGTATATCTTCAACCACAGCATCAATGGTTTGTTCTTCTTGCGCGCTGAGCTCTTCCATCAATTCTTCATCAATTTCAGATAGCAAAGCTTCATAATTTTCTTCATTGTCGGCAAATAGTGCGTCGTTATTCTCATTTTCTTTCATGATTCGATAGCCTTGGGTGTTAGAGGTGTCATTCATCATTACACCCTTCAAAAGTTTAAAAAATAGACTGCGATACGCGATGACTCACTGATGAATCATTCAAAGGTTTCATTAGCTATATCGAGTGCAGTAACAATGTTTTCAGTGGTGAGTAATTGATAGAGGGCATTGTATTGAGCTGTTTCTACCTGCATTGCATTAACCAACCTGTTTCTAAGGCCGTGTGCATTTAATTGCGCGGTGTCGTTTAGGTAATCGACTTGTAGAAGTGCGTCCGACTCGAGACCTCGTACTAAACTATCGATACTGCCCGAGGTACTTTCGCCCAATGTAGATAAAGTTTTATATGCATCATCATCACCAAACTCGTAATAGTTAAAATACCCGCCAGTAATACTTCCAAGAAGTTCGGCATGAACCGCGTCAAAGTCGTCTTGTGTATAACGGCCTATATTTTGATAAGAAAGGTATTCAGCATATTCATCCGCGCTTGCCCAAGGGGCGGGCTGTGAGAGTAAGCTTGTTTTTGCTTCCAACCTTGAAACAACGGCTTCTTTTTGGGTACGATTTTCCGTTTGGTTAACCATGCCTTCTTTGACGATAGTAGCGAAGTCGTAGCTATCAACTGCCAAGGAATCGATTTGCGAAAGCGCCTCAATAACAGGCTCATCGGCACAGTCGGTACATGCGGATTGCATTATCATTTGGTTTTTCGGTGCTGAGTGAATTCCGTATAAGTAGTCATTGTGGAAAAACTCATCTGACTTAACGCTATTCTTACTCGTTTCATGAATTGTAGAATTGATGACATCAACAAAATTGGCTATCGCAACGGCTTGTTGCTCATTACCTCCTGCAATCTGATTAACCGAAGCATCCAGCGCTGAAAGAATACTCATGTAATAAGTTGCCACCTCACTAGACATTTCTGCAAAGGTTTCACTAATCGTCTGAGCCATGTCGTTTCTGGCGGTTATAAGACTCTGACACGTACTGTTCACTGTGTTTAAATCGCTAACTACCTGGGTGGCTAAGTTAGTCATTTCCGCACCTGAACATTCCAGATCACAAAATGGCATACACGCTTCCCATGCATTTGAGTTAGGTGAATGACAAAGCCCGACTAAAAGAACCAGTAGGATAAATATTTTATTCATCATAAGTGGTCGCCGCCTCCCCTACTTCTTGAGAGTTCTTTAGCGAAAGAAACATACGTAGGCTTTGAGACTTCAATTGGTTCAAAACCGTGTACTCCCTAAGAAGGCCGGTCTTATTTGACGATGAAATGCCGTTCATAGCATCGATACTGGTTAAACCTAGTAGCGAGAATTCTCTACTATCACTGTTCAATGTTTCTTCTGTAGTTTCTGTTAGAAGAACCCCGTTCGATACCGAATCAATCACGCCCCAGAAAGAGAGTATGTTGCTTTGCTCTTCATGCGTATTAGCTAGTTTGGTGGCAATGAGGTACACATCGTCATTTGTAATATCAGAAAGCATTTGTTGAGCCAATAAGTCGTCTGATAAATTGGTTTTTTCATTAAAAGAATTCACCCAATTATACAAAGCACTTTCTTCTTTTAGCGCCTCAACTTCTTGAAGCGTTTGCGACATTTGATAAGCACTATCTTGGCTATTTACTTCTAATTCATTTCTCTCGCTGATTGAATTCAGCAAAATTGCACCGGTATAGCTTTTGCTATGCTCGCCATATAAACCGTCATTCTTGCTGATTTCAGCAAATAGCGTCTGTGAACTAAACGCTTCATGAAATGCCGCGTTGACTGATTCAGACAGGGCCTCTAACCCTTTTTGTGTAAGGGTAATAGAGAATTCAATCTTACTTGCAAGCACATCTACACCGGAGAAAAGGCTAGTAAAATACGAGGTATAGGCACTACTCATATTGCTGTAATGGGTTGCTATGTTGTCGTTTAGTGTATTTGTTTCAAGGGTCAAATCTTCAAAGTGAGATTGCGTGGTATTTAAGCCACTGGACATATCACTTCCCCATGTAGTTAATGCCGCACCGGCACATTCATTATCACAAGGGATGATGCCGCAAACCGCACCAGAACAGCACGGGCCTAGCCCAAACGTGGCTTGCGAAAGGGGGGAGAAACCAAGAAGGCATGAGAGTAGAAAGAGGCGTTTCATTCTTTTACTCCCAACGATTTAAGTAAAACATTGTCTTTTTGTGCATCGACCAAAGAGCTCAGCAAATAATTTTGCATGTTTACTTGATTTACTTGTTCTCTCAGTAGGCCAACATCATTTAACTTGGCCACATCGTTATACCAAGCTTCAGATAGCAACTTACGGTCTGATTCTGACTTAATAAACTCTTCAATCGACGTCAAATCATCCTCAGACTCAATTTGAGAATACCCACTATCCCAGCCTTCTGTAGAGAGTAACGGCGCTTTCATCAAAACAAACTTCGCCAGCACTTTGTAAGCTGCTGCTTTACGTTCAATAAAACTGTTATATGAGATTTGGTCTTCAGTTGAGAGGCTTTCGTAATCAAGTGGGTCGGGTAATACAACTACCATCATGGTATCGAGTAAAGATGTCGCAACATCATCTGTAAGCAAGCCCGTAGAAAGCTGAGACATCAGATCTTCATTTTGCTCAATCAGCTCTAAGGCTTTCTCACGCCGTAATCTCGTAGTTTCATCGCCTTTGTCTACTACATATGCCCACTCTTTAAACTTCGATAGTTGGTCATCTAGCATTCCATTCAACTCAACCAAAGCATTAGTTAGATGTTCTGACCTGTTAACTGCTATTGCCAATGAAAGCGGCATAGACTTTGGCCCGTAGGTATCTCGGTTATGGAAAATTTGAGCCATTTTGGATTGATTTTTGGCATTTTCACTAATGGTGCCAGTGATCGTATCCGTAAGATTTGCCAGCGTTGATGTAGTGGCTTCGTTAGTAAATTCAATTTTCTTAGATGCAGCATCTAGGCTTGAAAGTAGCTGAATCTGATTTGTATTTAAGATTGAAATAAACGAGGTACTAGCAGCATTGAGAGTCGTATTAACTGTCTGAGTAGCAGTTACAGTTTGGCTCGCTGAAGAATTTAATGTTGAGAGCGCTGATGAGATTTGCGTCGAAGCTGACTGGATTTTTGCTTGTAAGCAAGTATCACATCCAGTTGCTAGTACATTGGCGCTACTGAATGCTAGAGTAACACCGATAAAATATCTAATTCCCGTCTTCATCACTATCACCTGTCACTGCGTCCCAAAGCCTATTTTGGTCAAGGACTGATTCGATTTTTTCTTCGGAAGCCTCACGCACAGCATGTTTGGATACCCCATTTTGTATAAGGAATGCTTCGTCCATTGATTTTTCTGTATATCGGAAAGGTGTGGGTTCTAATGGCTCACCAAATACCTTTTCAACAACTTCTGCTTTGGCCTCCTCATCACTGAGGCGGACACGACTATCGGTGAGTTCACTAAAGCTTGATATAGAGCTAGATTGTTGAATTTTAACACTGCCTAGACCATAAGGGGCTTCAAGGTTGGTTTCTAACATCGCAGTCAACTCATTTGCACGCTCTTCTACAGCGCTACAAACTTGGTTAATTAATTTGTCTTTTAGGCCAGCGTAAATCTCAGTCCAAATCGATGTAGGATCGATTGTCATAATAGACAAATCAATCGAGCGGATATTGTCTAGACACCCAGCTTCAAGGGCGCTTTCAGGGTCTTGCATGAGTTCATCAATGACATAATTAGCAGACTGATTCATATCTACCCAAATCGCTTCAATTTGCGCCTGCTGTGAACAAGCGAGTGAGGTATCACCTTCAGGACAGTCATAGATCGAATCATCAGCGAAAGCTTGATTCGACAAGGCACAGAGGATTGCTATTAACAGTTTACCTTTCATCCGATACTTCCATACTTCTCTAAAGTTTGTTTAAGCGCGTGCTGCACCAGCGCTAACCGGTCAACACCCAAAGCTTGGTTCAATGTGGCTTGTTGGTTTGCAACCCGTAATCTATCCAGAAAGATAAAAGCCATTCGTTCCAACTTTGGATCATCAACCTTACCTGCTGCAAAGTTCGTCAGTGCCGCAATGAATGAAGGATAAACATCTCCTATACCATGCAGAATTGGGAATACCTTCTCAGATGTAATAAAGGCCAATACGACCATGGATTGTCGAAGCCCATCTTCACTAAATAGATATGCTTCGTCTTGGTGAAGTAGCTGTGAAGCCCATAATTCAACTTCGGCGGCGATATTAACGTTGTGGTCTAGAGTCCAATGTTCACGGTCAATGAGATAGTCAACAAATCCCCTAGCGTCTTCTCTTGATGACCAATATTTATCAATAGATTCTTGGTCAATACGCAGAGTGCTAGACATAAACAAAATGCTCCCATATCCGGAATTAGATTGCGGAATATATTCTCGAAAGGACAATAGTGTTTAACAGGTGGGTGCACGGTTCAATTTCTCGATGTCACCATATCCGGAAACATCGTTCATGATTTGGAGATTACGATGAAAATGACGCGCTGCGGTTTCTTCTTTGCCATTGTCGGTCTACTTATCGCGCCGACATCCTATGCGGATATCGCGTTTAGCGTCAGCAATAGCGAAGACTTTTCTGTTCAATTCTACCGGATAATATTTGGTGAAGTTGCCAGTACAATGTTAGGTGAAGACGTTGCTATAACCTCGCCCGACTCTGTATTGGCTCAGATGATGTTAGTGTGGAACGAAACACTTAACTTCCTCTGCATTGTTATGGTTATCTTCAATGGTATTGGTTGGTGGATAAACTCAAATTCAGAATCACGTAAGAACCAATACGACTCCTTTGGCCTTCCTATTCGTTTTCTTATCGCCATGATTGGGTCGGTGCCGCTAGGTCATGGATACTGCGCGGTTCAAATGGTCCAATTTAAAGCGCTCGCTGCAGGCATTGAACAAGCTAACACTCTTGCCAATGTCGTCTATGACAGCATGAATGCTGGTGGTGACATCACTGGCGCAGCCGCATACCTAGAAACTGACAAAGTGGTTAACGAGCTGTTCATGTCTCACATATGTATGCAGCTGCTCAATAATTATGAGGGTGAGCAATTAATTGATAGAAACTCATACACCCGAATCGCAGAAGATAGTGATGTAAACAATGGCGTATTTTTCTCTGAATACGTTATGGAAGTTGGTGAAGATTCTTGGTGGGGAGATTATGATGAAAAAGAATGCGGGGCATACAAATTCTCTCGTGTAGAAGGTGATGCCTATGTTACAGATGGCGATGCCGAAGCGGTGCTCGTTGATGGACTGTTTGATGCTACGCTGCAAATGGATATCAAGCTGGGCGATATCGCAGAAGATTTTATCATCAACACATGGGGCTCAAATAAACTCACAGACTCAGATGCAATTTCAACGTACTTAGAAAGCTCTGAAACTGACATAGATGCGGTGAAAACCTCTTACAAATCGGATGTATACGCAGCCCTCAGTGATTACACCACCAATCGTCAAGCATACGTAGATGAGAATCAAGAAGCCGTTCCCTCACTATCCTCTAACTTCACTGCTGCACAGGTTGGTTGGATAGGACTCGGCGCTACCTACATTCTTCAGTCGCTACAATCTCAAGCCCATGTGAAATTTCTTAAAGCCAACTCGTTTCAGCAAACCCAAACAATAAATCCTGATGTTTACACCATAGAAGACATTCAGGATGCCTTGCAGAAAGCAGGCTCCGTGATAGGTCAATATACTCCGACAGGCGGGGGTGATAGCGAAGTAGTTGATGATCTTCAATCTGAATCGTGGACTTTGATAGGCACTGCCGCGATAAGCTTCGTTGAAGGGGATGGCGACATTCTTATGAATGCTGCAGATTATGGCCACACTATGATTGCTATAGGGGAAGTAATTCTCGCCTTCACAATATTGCCTGAGTCACTTAAGGAAACTCTTGAAGATGAAGCAAAAGAAGAAACGACCTTACCCACCAGCGATATTAAACGCTTTTTACTCCATACAGGCGCTAATATTCTTGAATTAGGTTTAGGGGCATTGGTAACGATAGCTTATGCGCTAATTCTAGCTGGTATCTACTACGCCTTTTATCTTCCATCAATTCCACTATTTCATTGGATAGGTGGTGCACTAGGGGCAATCATTGCAGGTGTTATCAATGTTGTGCTTAGCCCACTACACATGATTGCGCATGCGTTTGTTGACGGACATGGCATCATAGGCCAGCATGCTCGCCAGGGTTATGCACTAATGTTTTCTTCTTTTCTGAGATTTCCAATTCTTGTAATCGGCTTTGTCGTTGTTTATCCATTGATTCTAGGCGCTGGTAAGCTACTGATACTCTTGTATAGCGTTTACGTAAACAGCTTGCTGGATGGATATACCACTGGAATAGTCTCTTTCATTGCCGTTTTAGCTTTATTAGGGGGCCTAATGGCTACCGTAATTGAACGCTGCTGCACCGTGATGAATGAATTGCAGGATTCAGCAATACGGATGATTGGCCAAGGAACAGAAGCTATTGGTGCTGATGCAATCTCTAGAGGAAGCTCAGACCGATTCTCTACTGATTCACAATCGATTACATCAGCGGGGATGGAGCCTTCTAAACAACAGCATCAACAAAATATCCGAAGTGATGCGATAGAAGCTAGAAATGATTTAGACAATAAACTTTAAAAGACAACGGAGGCGTTTTAAACGCCTCCTCCACGAACGAAAAGCACATTCGTTAAACGCTTGCGAGCTGCCCCCTTTTTCTTGTAAAGCGGGATTAACACATTAGGTTCTTTACCATCAGACACACCATACAAAGGGACCGAAGAAAGAAACACCGGGAAAACAACATCAATACGTTTATCACTGAACAAGAGAATCTGACTCACTTCACGTTCAGAGGCAATGCGCCAATCATTGTACCCATATAGATTTTTTTCTGCTAAAGCTGCAATGGCCGTCTTATTTTCAATGCCATAGGGTAACTCTTCACAAGAACCAGCTTTATATTCGAAGCCAGAAGCGCAGCGCATCCACATTAATCCCGTTTGATTATCAATCGCTAAAGGACCACGTACATTGAACCGATTCCTAAGTGCATAATAACCTTCTGGGTGACTGGCAAAATCAGTTCCTTCGCCTTGTTCAACATTCCTACTCTGAGAGGGAATGTTAGGAACAACATTGTAGATAGCTCTTTTGATTTCGTTATCACTTACCGTTCTGTCAGGCAGTAAACTTTTTATTTCACGTAACTCAGATTTTGTTAATACTTCTTCGAGAGGCACGTAATCATAGGCACGAGTGTATTCAGGCTGATAACGGACATATGTACCAAATATCATCAAACCTATACACGCTGCAGAAAATAACTGATAGATTCTATAGTACATAATTACCTCATCAAGTCCCATATGGTTGGTATTTTTGAGACATGGTCAACACTGAAATATGGCGCTTCATCCCTTTTTGATTCACCCACTAATCGAACATAATATTTTTCATCAGTTTTTATTGGCATCACCTTGCCCGTCGTGAAATCCACCACCTTAAACCCGCCAGAAATTGGGTCAAAGGCGTAATATCCTGCGTTCTTTGTGTAAGGGAAAACACTTAGATTTATAGCTGGGCTTTCACACCTCCGCTCTACAATACTTAGCAATTCATTCACCGTAGGCAACCTGTAGCTTTCATAAGCATTTAGGTGTTCATACTTCTTGGTAATCGCCGGTAAATCTTCTAATGCAAATGGCTTGGCCGTATCGCAAGAATATGCATCTATAGCGCCTAGACCGCACCTCCACCAAGTAAGGTTCTTCTTTCGTTGGAACACAGTCATTGCTTCAAAAGTATTCTTTTGAAGAATACCAGAAGGGTATTGCTTGTTAACGGCGTTGAAATTAAATGAGAAATGGCGGTTCGACGCTGTAAAGGGTTTACCAATGTCACAGCGTTGGAGAGTTAAGGGCGGTTGCTCACGAAGAGCAACAACAGATTTTTGCTTATCTGTTAACAGAAGATGTTCGCCACTCTCACTACCAAGAAAGATGCCCGCTGAGAGCAGCATCAGAGTGAATAGGATGTACTTCATTATTAGATCCTTTTTTTAGTCTCGAACATTGTATCCCAGATACAATGACCTGCAAAAAAAGGACTATGAATTTAACCCATTGAAATTACTGGGAAACAACCACTGGCTGTAAGGTGCCATTTTCGATGATATAACCGCTCATGCGCGATGGTTTGGTATATAAATACACTTCTTTATCCCCATCACTATCACTTACTATGATAGGGGTGCTGGTATTAGGCTTAGTAAAGTTTTCATCGACCTCAATTTGAACCAAGCTTTGTTCCCAGTCAACAACAAAGGTCATGCCATAATCTAATCCTACTTTTGCAAGAACATCTAAAAAGTCCCCACCATTAGAAGCCCAAGAAATTAGGGGCAAAGCATTAACTTGTTCATCAACATACGCATACCACCCATTTGGGAGCACCATATAAAATGCATCAGCGATACGCATATCGTCTCCCTCAGATTTCACAATTGGAACCGGCCTTGGAGTTCCTATTTGGTAAATCTTTCCAAAGTACTCTCCAGTTAATAAACGATAGCCGGCAACAGCTTGCGGCGTCTTCGAAGTACTTTCAACTGTTTGCATATCAATGTAAAAGTTTGCGTTGGCTGTGAATGTTGTGGCCAACAAGGTAAATAGTGTAATTTTTTTAAGCACCACTCATAACTCCTTTAAGCTGCGCAAAGCCTGCGCTATGTTTTTTAGGCTCATTTTTGGTTTCTATTGGCTTCTGAGGTTCATCTACATTCATCGTTGTAGCTGAGGTTTTGGTTATCTTGGATGGAGACGACATTGCTGGTGTTACATTCGACTCAGGCCCGGCATTATTGAGCTGAACCAAGTGACTCCAATTTCCGTTATACAATGAATCTTCGAGAAAATACCCTAGCAAGATGCATCGACGAAGATACATTAATCTAAGCAGCCCTTTAGGGCGCCCTTCTACTGCCTGTATGACCTTTTTGGCGTGGCTAGGCTCTTGAATTAATGACTTGGGTAATCTGAGCGTTATGCTTTCAATGGTTCCTACACCGCTTGCCAATGCACTTTCAAATATTTTTGAATCTGCTATTGCAGAAATTGAATCAACATACTGAGAAAAGGCTGCGCCTGAAAAGAATATCCGGCGGATAGATTCAGGACACAGCTTATCAAGATATTGAAAAGCCTCTTTCTCGTATGCATCTGACATATTGAAAGAGATGATATATCGAGAAGCAAGGCTCATCTTATGCAGCCTCGTTAGCTCTAACTAGGCCAAGTAGATTGTCAAATTCCGGAAACTCGCTTGATTCAAATGTGGGATATTCTTCAGCTAACTCGGTTTTTAAGCATTCTGTACCACCGCCACAAAACAGCATTAAATGTAAAACTTGGTCACCTAATATTTCATCAATAACATTTAGCACACGTTTCGCAGTTTCTACTTTCGACATTTTCACATCTTCCGCAATATCATGCTCTTGCTTTAAGAAAGTCAGTTTTTTAATGTCTAAAGCTTGTGAAATAGTTGCGGATGGAATTTTATCGAATCCAAACCTGTGCTGAATTCGCTTTTTCAAATCATCTTTGATGTTTAGAACCCCGACTTCCCGAGAGCTACTTAAGTCATGGTTAATCATGACTTGCTGACCAGGTACTAACACTGTCAAATCAGTAGTGTTCCCACCGATATCACACACTCCAATAGCCCCTGGGATAGGCTCTACATTTTCATGCCCGTTTCTGAGCATGTAAGCAATGAATGCGGCCACTGCTTCAGATTGAATAGTATGACCGACAATGTGAGCTAACTCTTCACCATCAGCACTAGCAGCTTCCGCTTTGAATTTTGTTTTTACCTTCTGTATGTGATCAGAGTCTGGTAAGCCATCTCTGAAGAAATGAGAGATAGGTAACGTCGTATGTATATGCACGTTCTTACCACCAAAACCTGCCACCTTTAATCCGTGATGCACAAGCGCTATTTTAAAGTCGGAATGGGCAAACCTTTTGTTTCTTGTCGCATCATTCTCTACATATTCAGATACCGTATAGCTACTTCCATCAATAATGTAGATACCTGTCTCAGAGCCCATAACAGCAGTCAGGTGTCGGCCCATTTGTACTGAGGTTCTATATTTGAAAGCAACAAGCGTTCGCTTTCCTTCAATTTCTGCCCAATACCCGACTTTCATTTGATCGTATCCATCATCCATGAATACGTGGTGGGTTTCTTCATCGGGAGCCCAGATAGGAGGCAAGTTAGTTAAATCATTAATAATCTGCATTGGTGAACCTCTTAGATCGATTGACTTTAGAAACAAATCTTCGCTTTCCCGCGAGACTCGAACGAATTTGTCGGAGCGTATTTAAAGGTGTCAAACCTCTGTACGCTGCGTATAAAAAAAACAAGAAATATAGACCTGAAAAAATCAGAAGTGGCGTTTCGCGGGTAAACCATAATGGAATTAATGGATA
>Ga0115013_10001721_pt1 | contig 12493 bp, 7 predicted proteins | sample SouAtlMetagenome_2_FD_88686 | JGI IMG/M metagenome (GOLD analysis project Ga0115013, IMG submission 88686) | Marine eukaryotic phytoplankton communities from Atlantic Ocean - South Atlantic ANT15 Metagenome | ecosystem: Environmental > Aquatic > Marine > Oceanic | place: South Atlantic Ocean...
CAGCGCCTGATTATAGCTGCGCCAGTTGGTGGTCTTGTAGGTCGGCTTCGGAGGTCTGCTCATGCTGCCCGGCTAGCATGCTGGATTCACGAGATGAATCCCCTAGATTTGCGCAACAACGCCCTTCCTTATTAGGATTAGGTCCGATCTATTGATGTCTTTGGGAGAAAAGTGATGAATCAGTTAGCATTTGATAGCACGAATTCGAGCTTCGGTTTGAACCTGGCTAAGGCAGCAGGCACAAGGGTCGCCATTCGGTACTTCTCGCTTGATGGGAAGAGCGGTTGGAAGATTTTGAAGACGGCTGAGGCAGATTCGTTACGGCAAGAAGGGTTCGCAATTCTGCCTGTGTTTCAATATGCGGGGAATAAGATGAGCGCGTTTAGCGGGGCGCTAGGGACCAGAGATGCAGAAAACGCAATCATCTCAGCAGGTCGGTTTTCGCTGCCAGAAGGGACCACGATATTTTTCGCGGTTGACTTCGACGCCGCAGGAAACCAGATCTCTGGCCCAATAGAAGCCTACTTCAGATCAGTCAGGGCGGTACTTCAAAACCATGCCACGCAGTACCGTGTTGGAGTGTACGGAAGTGGGCTGGTCTGCCGTATGCTTCACTCAGAAGGCCTCGTCGATTTAACCTGGCTTGCTCAGGCAACTGGGTGGAGAGAGTATAGCACGTACAACGCCTCAGGAAACTGGACGCTGAAACAATCAGCGATTGCTTCTGGGAATGGGGGCGACTTCAACTTCGATGCTGTGAACGGGGATATCGGGGCTCTAGGCGCATTTGTCTACGATGCCAATGGAAGTCGGCTGGTAACTGGTGTCGATGCCAATGGTGATTTTTTGACCGAGGGAATCCAGAATGCACCCCCTCCACAGCCGCAAGGGCCGGTGTCGGTTTCAAATTCATGGCCCGGTATCGTATTCAAGGAAGACGGCGAACACGACGGAAGCTTGGTGCGTCGCATTCAGGAACGTCTGAATCTGCTATCTTATGGCCCGGTTTCAATTGATGGCGACTATGGATCCGCTACAGCCAATCAAGTTCGGGCCTTTCAGGCTCGTAACGACGATCAAAATGGTGACGCCCTTGAAGTTGATGGCGCGGTTGGCCAAGAAACTTGGTGGGCTCTGTTTGTGGATGACACCATCGAGCCATCTGCCACAAGACCTGATCCGGCAAAGTCTGATGCGGAAAATTTCGTTGCTATCGCTTTGTCTCAGGAGGGGGTTCGAGAATGGCCCAAGGGTTCGAATAGAGGTCCGTCGATTGACGCCTACATTCAATCCACAGGCCTTTCCCCTTGGAACGACAAATACGCCTGGTGCGTAGCTTTCGTTTTCTGGTGCGCCGAAAAGCTCGAGGAACTTGGTGGCGTTGAGAACCCGCTCTTCAAAACAGCCGGTGTCCACAGGCTGTGGAACAAAGGGCAACCTAGCGCCGTCGATGTCGTACATGCGTCTTCAGCGAGTTCTAGTACGGTTAAACCAGGCATGGTCTTCTTCATCGATACAGGAGGCGGAAAAGGGCATGCTGGCATCGTTGTGTCAGTCGATGGGTCAAACATAGAAACCATTGAAGGGAATACGGATGGCAGTGGTTCGCGTGAAGGTGACGGGGTATATCGGAGAACGCGTAAGATCAAAATGGGAAGCTTGATGGGCTATGTACAGTTTTTCTCCTGAGCCGTCTAAACTTATGCAATCCAAGTAGGAAAGAAGATGACAAGATATATTTCGGAAGTCAACAATGACAATACTTTCGGGAGCTATCTAGAAAAGTTAGCCCGACTAATTCCCACCAAAGTAAAAGCTGCTTTTTGGTGATAAATACCGTCTTGGGTACTGAAAACACGTCAGTTAATATTAATCTCGCAATAATTTCAGCTATTGCACTCGCAATTCTCTCATCGCTTTTATTGGTGCGATTTTCTGGTGTTACGACGAGATTTCAGATTTTTACGGCTCCGGCAACATTCCTAATTCGGGCCTGCAACATAGCTATATATCGCTTTGATCCGATCTGGGAGCCGGATAAGGTTCTACCCACAATGCTTATTTTGTGGACTGTCATACTCCTTTTTCGGCACCGAGGACGTGATGAAAGTGCATCGACATTTTAGAACGTTTTGGTTGTCTTTGGCGGCCGTGATGACACCGCTTATCGGGCATGCGCAACAAGTCGTCGTCGACGAAAGCACCTTTGTCTTTGACAACCAGTCTAGTTTTTTGTGGAACGCCATTTGGTTCTTTGGGCGTATGGTCTAGGAAAGATAGAAAACTTTACTATTCAGAAACAGGGAGAATTTCTGTTACGTATTTTGCCCCAAGATTAGATTTTTTCGTAAATACTGTAGAAGATGAAGCAATTTTCAAAGAAAGTAGTTCTGATGAACATAGCGAGGCAGAACCTCATCTTGGTTTTGTATTTTCGCAAGTTTTCAATTATCTAGACTGCACTAGTCCCGAACTTTCTTGCGGCTTAAATTCAATACGAGAAGTCGCGCAAGTTCGGCTTCAGGGGGCTTGGCGCAATGCCAGAGGAACACCGCCACTAAGAAGGGATGTTGTTTTCGGGCCAAATCAGCAAGAAGACTGGCAATCTCTCTTGACGATTTTTGAATCGCCTTATGAAACACTGCTCGATTACTACAAAGACGCCGCAGTCTCTGAATTCGGTTACAGGGCTAGGATTCATGGCGAGGTTTCTCCAGTAGGGTGGTTTGCATCTGAAGCTGTTGCTACAAGTGCAGAAACCTTTACGAGATGGTGGGTACCTGCCGATTGCCTGGTGACTGAAACTGAACACTGTTCGCACACGGCACTATCGTTTAGAGTCACAACCAGCACTGATGACAAAGTTGTTTCACCGACTAAGTTTAACGTCTCGCCATGGTTTACAAAAAAAATAGTAGTGTGGAGTTGGACGCCGTTTAACTATGAGGACAACCTGCTTGTGGTCACTCAAAAATAAAGCAAAATTCCTGCACAGTTTTCAAACTGTTGAAAGACTTGCGATCGCCAATTGTCGAAAATACGATTGGCGAAGTGGCGGGTATGTTCCGCAGAATGTGATCTCGCCTGAACACTGAGTTTGCGATGCAGTGAATGGCCGGTCCCTGCTATGGTCAATGGCAGCAATGCACGGGTCGCGCACTTTCAAACCGCGCGCAGCACCCTTCACTAGGGGCTCAGACTCAGGTTTCGCATGCGCTGGCGCAATAATTTCTTCACGTCGACAAATGAACTCGCAGTTGCGTCTCAGGCCCACAATATTTCTTGACCACCTCAGACAATGTCACTGACGCTATCATGCTTAGTATCTAGAATTGCATTACAAACGTGAGACTACCGTGCAAGCCGTTAGTCGCTCACTCCGTCCTCACAAACTTGACCAACGTTGCACAACGGCTAAGGTACCCGCCAGTGGACAGTCATCTCTCGACATGCCCACCTATCCCACGCCCCCCGGCAGTGCGGTCCCACCTTCACCGGCCGGATCTACCTGAGAATTCCCATCGGTACCAAAACTATAAGTGATGCCAATGCCTATCTGAGGTTCGCGACCGACGCCACGGACGACATTAAAGAAAATGCTCATGTCTTCGGCGGTGAATTCGATCTCGAAGGACGTTGTTGTTCCGTTATAGCTAAGGTCAAAGGTCGTGGTCCTGTCCCCGCTTTGAACCAATGTGCCGGTCAGGGACAGTTCACGTTCGCCCCCAACAGACGAGGCCGCCATCTCAAACTTCAAGAGATGGTCGTGCCCCATTTTGAACGTCCCTTTTACACTGACCTCAATGTCGATGCCATCGCCAGTATCGGTGACTTTTAGGCCACCCTTCAGATAGGTTTCTCCATCTTCGTTCTCGAAGCTGACATCGCCGTTCAGGCTCTGGAATCCGGTATCCGAAAAGCCCAATGATAGGCCAAACTCGCCCTTCACACCGTTGAAATTCAGCTCCCCGCCAACGCTCAGCAGGACCTCGGTATCGCCTTCCTCCTTGGTGATTTGCAAGGCGCCGGCAACGCTTTTGTATTTGCCCGCCAGGGTCATGCTTGCCGTCTCTGCGCCGTCCGACCAGGCGACAAATGTCAAGCTGTTGTCTTTGAACTCCAGATGGCCCTTCAGTTTGATTATCGCTTTTTCTTGCCAATCATCGCCAGTCTCAAGGTCGACGAGAGCTGTGAACGCCGAAAACTTAAAGACGTCGCGCGCCATAGGCTCCGCATCATCCCGGTTCTGTACTACGGCCGGTTGACCGAGGATAACTGTTTCACCTGGCAGCAGATCGACAACGAGCTTGCGGTAGTCGCCGTCCAGCTTCAGTTTGCACTTGATGTGGACGAGAGCGCCGTCCGGCAACGCAAACTCGATATCGCTACGATCGTCGATATTGATGGTGCCCCGAAACATCGCAGACCCAATGTCGGCGCCCGCACTGTCTTTGACCGTGATCTGCAGAATGTTGCGAACAAACTTGTTGTCGGCTTTCATCCCGCTTTCGAATGCATAGGCGACTTCGAAGGTGTCACTTGTGCCGTCATCGAAAGCCAAGGAGATTATTTTTTTGGCGTCTTCCACAGAGGTCGACCAACGGCCGGTAACTGTTACCGCGTCCGTTGTGCGTTCAAAACTGCCGTCTGGTTTGACGACATAAGAATGTCCACTGTCACTGAATTCTAAAAGATCGAACATCGGAAAATACCTTCCTGTTTTTTATGGCGTTAAAGGTGCATCAAAATGTGGTGTTCAGCCCAGCGAAAAACACCCCGTTTTCCTGGAAATTGGATTGCGGGGAATAGGCGTACCCCAGTTCGACTTCCAATGGAGTTCCGCCCGGACGGATTTGGCGGATCGTCAATTTCAAGCCGTAACTCTCAAGGCGTTTTGTCTGAGAGACTATCGCACCGTTTTGCAACAGGTCGTCCATCCAGCCCACATCGGCAAAAACGGAGGCCAGCACTTCCTGTGACCGGCGCCTTTCGACTTGGCTCTCGGCGCTGTCAGTGTCGGCGCCCGGCGTCGCGGTCCCGGGTATCGCACCGCTGAGGAAAGACGTGACGTCCACCCCGACTTCGCCGGTTACTCCAACAAAACTGCGGCCCATGAATTCCTGCTGGCGCAGACCTTGAAGGAACAATGGATCTGCCGCATCCAAATAGGCAAACGTTGGGGCATTATCGCTGACCCAGCCTCCCATGACACCCACCCTAAAGAACCCGGCCTTGCCATTGGGAAATTCGAAAGGGGCGCGCAGATCACTGCTGGCGAGCACACGCAGGAATGTTTCATCCACCGTGCCACCAGCTCCGATCAGCGTGTCAAAACGCGTTGTCCAGGACGGTGGTATGGCCGATGCCGAACGCGGAACAAAGGGCAAGAAGCTGTCGCGATGCAGATCGCCGCTCAGGTAAGCTCCAAAATAACTGCCGGTGTCGAGGCCGACCAATGCTGCTGGGGTGCCCTGCAAGTCGATATTATGGTACCGCAAGCCGGTTCGCAGGTTTAAGGACCAATAGCGCCGGGGGCGGTTTTCGGTTGGAAGAAAGATGTTATTGGCAGCCTGTCTATCGCGATAAGACAGGCTGCCGAAATTGATCTTCAGGCCGAAATCGAGTGTCTCAGAGTTTTCTGTGAGGGTAGCGCCAGTTGTGTTTCCATAAAGCCGGTTAGTGTCCTCGACACCGCTGGCCAAGACTTCAAGGTCGATCCGGCTCCCTCTGCCCTCGGCGGGTTTATCTTGCAGGGTGTAAGCGAAATATCCGCTCCCTTCGACCCCGTATTCCGTGGCCGTCACATTGAGGGACATGTTGCTTTTTGTCTCGGCACCCGGCGTTGGCATTTGCAAGGACAAAGGGACCTCCCAACCTTCGGCCCCCGAATAATACAGGCCTGCAGATACCCTTGGACCCGCGTCTCGGATCACGGGCGTTACCTTATAGGTGAGGGTCTCCTCCCTGTTGGCGTGCACCACGGTTTGGATCGACGGATCGCTGAGAAGTAGACGTTGGTCTGCCACGATGTCCCGTTGCGCTGGTGCGATCTGCTCAGCGGACAGAAGCGTGTCTTCACGCGCCCCATTCAGATAGGTCTCGGATGCCTTTGCAGCAAATCGGGTGTTTTGTTCGCCGTCGCCGCAGTTCTGACAGATGCGGACGCGCTCGATCGGCTGGTTCAGACGAGCCGCAATCACAAGCTCGCTATCTCTCCTCACCCAGGCTAAATAACTAGGGACCGCAACGGCGCTATCGATTTTGGTATATGCAGCGTCAAGGCCATCAACGACAGCACCCTTCTCGTCAACGGTTAGCTGTATGCCTGGAACAACGCCCACACGTATGAACTGCGACATCACCATGATGGCGCGATTGCGAAGCTGCATTTCAAGGGTTTTACGTTGCGAAATACTGGCATCAGGCAAACGGTTTGCCAGTAGGGCAACATCGGTTTCGTGATACACCACGGCAAAGCTTAGGTGCGGAGCAATTTTGCGGACGCGGTTTTGGTCTGCACCAAGCGCCCTGTTGAACACGTCATCCTGCTTTGCCATAAGCTCCGCAAGCGTGACCCGAGGCATGACCGTCAGCCCATGCCCTTCGGGATTGCAGCGCCCGGTACTAACGCTTGTCCTTCCAAGGATCGTTTGCGCCATAGATGTCTGCAGGCACAAGGTGACGTTCGAGACTTCCTTGGTCTTGATCTGAACATTTAGACCGTGGGTCCAGTCATTAGCGTTTTCGCAGTCTGTTGGGATCTGCGGCTCTCTCGTTTCTAAGGTAATTGGGTCAGCTTCTGTGCTGATTTGCTGTTCAAAAAAGCTCGCTAGAAAGAAGAAGGGCTCACCTTGCGTATTAGCTTTTTTCAAGGCTGTATTTATTCTGCCTTCAAACTTTAGACGTGTCTCTTCGGAGCCGCGAAAATTGCGCGCACTCGAATTATAGTTAAAAGGCGACGTAAACGGAACGCACCAACTTAGATCAAAATCCTCCCCGTCGGCTGCGCGGGCATCTGTTGCCGTAAGTATGGCGCAACAGGCAAAGATAATAGACAGGAACGAATTTCTGTGCATCTACGACACTCATGTATTGTTGCGGAAAAGCAGGAATCCTAAGCGTTAAAATAATAGTTCGCACAGCTTACAACCTAGAAGGGAGAACGATTTTGAGCAAGAAAATTCGAGGTCGAGTGTTTGACATGGTGTCGGGTCGGTAACCGTGGCAACTCTTCGTCGCGGTAAAAATTGCGCTTTATCACGCGATAGATCGTCGAGCGCGCGAGCCAGATTGTCGGCGATCTCTTTGATCGGTATCTTTGGCTCAAGCCACTTAGCCAGCCTGCGACGTTTTTCGAGGTTCAGGCAGCGTTTCCGCATCATCCCGACCCTTGAGCGCATCAGACCAATTTCGCTTCCCAGAAGACCCAACTATAGCTTCCATGTGGCCGGTGCCCTCCATCTGGTGCTCTATTTGTCCTACCAATGCCGTCTACTTCCCAAATCTACATTTGGTACTGAACTCGCAGATCAGACAGCCATGAGGAAGGTGGAAGCGGCGCACCGCTTACGATTCCGCGTCTCATGAGAGAGTTCAACGGCTGGTTCGGCGAGACCAGTTGCGTCCCAGCGAAAAACTTGCCGCGGGCGCGAAGAAATGCTGCATGAGCGATGGCGACGCCAGCAAAAGTCCGGAAAGTCCCGCACCGCTGACGTCCGGCCGCCCAGATTTCTGCGGTCTGGATGAATGACGGCTTCGAGGAAGCTGCGATGCGGCGACCGGCCACCCATCGAACGGCAGCACTGGGCCGTTCTACGGAGTTCATATCAACGCATGACAATCCGCGGCGGATTCATGATATTTGGATTTGATCCTGTGCGTCATGCCATTCAGCTATCTTTTGGCAGAGCACCCCGATCCACATTTCAAAGAACAACACCTCAGTTTCGCCGTCTGGTGTAAAGGAGGGGTGGCCATTCTCGTCTGTCTTCCAAGTGCCAAGATACTCGCCATCCCTGGTAACTACCGAACCGTCATCGCAAAGATTAATCTTGAACCGATATGGTTGCGCGAGGTGCTCTTCCGCAGCGTCGATTGCCTTGTTGGCAGCGGTTGCCTTATCAAGTTCTCTTCCGCTGGCGATCACCTTGCCGTAGCTTCTTGCCATCCATTCAAAAACAAGGTTGGGCTCACCAATTTCGTTTGACCTCACCTCGTCGATGTGGATCTCCACGCCTCTGTGTTCGACGTAGGTCTTGATCCTCTCTGGTCTTTGCGTCGGAGCAGAGCGCCTTCGGGCCTGTCGTCGTTGCGACGACAACGCTTCGACGAGATCTCTACCGGATGTATTCACATCGCGAAGGTCAAACTTCTGTTCGGGGGCGCTGCTGATGTCATCCCCTGGAAGCGCTTTTCCTTTTCTCCACGGTGGCGCGGCGTTCGTCGCAGCGGCCTCTATCTGACGCTTTGTGTTTTCTGGGGAAAACGCGATGCTCCGCGATGCCTGATCGGCGAAGATTTGAGCGGTGCCCGCTATCACCGGCATGCGGCCATGACTCTTGTCCAGGCTCGGTATCGAAGTGTTGAATTCGGGCGCATATGCTCGGATGGCTGCGCTTTCATGCTCATCCATATCGTCGTACGCGCAGGGCGCAAATGCTATAGACCAAGGAAGCGAGGTATCTGGGACCCTGTGATAAACACGCCCCAGACTGTCGATAGATCGTTGGCTGAGTTGATCGCTCTGTCCGATATACACCACACGGTCAGCGCATCCGATCATGTAGATGCCGATATGAACCCAAGAGCACCCAAGCAGCGCCGAAAGCTCGTCGTGACGGTTTCGGAGAAAGACCTGCCGTTTCCAAAGGTGGAAGAGCGCATTGCTTGTTAGCATCATAACCTCGGAAGAACATACGGATGGACAAGACTTAGTCCATTTCAACGCGGCTTTGAAGTTCAGGTATTCTGGCAGTAAAGATGACTGCGCTCGTTATTGAGATAATCCAAGGCAAGGCGGCAGAGGCGGAAGCGAGCCGTTCATTCGCGCTGCCGCTGTTCGTCTAGTTCATATGGCGCGTCCGCAGCGGATGACCGCTTCGGCGTGCTCCGACGCGGCATCAGAGCGACTGACGATTGGCAGCTCTGGGCCGGGAACGACGGATGCTGCTTCCTGCTAAGGTGTATGGATCGCTGCGGTGCCATAGGTCCGCTTCGAGCTCATGCCTCCCATTCTGTCTTAGCCGAGATGCGCGCCTCGGGACGAAGTGAGGCGGCGAACGTCGCGCGGAGATGCGGTAAATCCCAACGAAAACGTGGTCCACTTCGGTGCTAACCCATTGATCTCAATGGCGGCAACTCTCTCATGCCGTGGTCCACACCGCCATTGTTTTTAAAAGATTTTTCGAATTTTCTGGCAGCCCTGCCGGGCCTACCAGACAGAACATCGCCAAGCGCCGCGCCAACAGGGGCTGCGCCAGCGCCTTGATTGCCGTCCCTCTTCCCTCCCCTGTTCGCCCAGGCACGCGCCTCTGGACATTACGCCCTGGCGCGGGGTCGGGATTACCATCCGGCGTTCGCTACACGCGGCTCTGGATCGTGTTGCAACGCCGGCTCTGCCCCGAGGCCATCGATACGGAACACCCGGACACCGTCCGAAAGTGTCCGGCTGTTTTGCGTCAGGCTCCGGATGGCGCTGGCGGTCTGGTTGACCATGGCCGCGTTCTGCTGCGTGACCGTGTCGAGCTGCGAGATGGCGGTGTTGATCTCGCCCAGCGTCATGGTCTGCTCGTTAAGCCCGTGCACCACTTCGCGGATCCGGTCCGAGATCCGATCGACGCCTGAGAAGATGCTGCCGAGCTCGCCGCTGGCGCGGCCGACAAGTTCGACCCCGGCCTTCACGTGGATGCCGCTTTCGCTGATCAGCGCCTTGATCTCCTGCGCAGATTCCGCCGACCGCTGCGCCAGGGTGCGGACCTCGGAGGCCACCACCGCAAAGCCGCGCCCGGCCTCGCCTGCGCGCGCCGCCTCGACCCCGGCATTGAGCGCGAGCAGGTTGGTCTGGAATGCGATGTCGTCAATCACCGAGATGATCTGCGAGATCGAATCCGACGAGGTCTCGATGCGCTTCATCGCCTCGGTGACGTCTTCGACCACCTTGCTGCTGCCTTCGGCAGCGCTCTTGGTCTCCTCCGCCTCTCGCCCGACCTCGGTGGCGTATTCGGCGGCAGACTTGGCATTGGAATTGAGTTCTTCGACTGCCGCGGCGGTCTCTTCCAGTGTCGCCGCCTGGGTTTCTGTGCGCTGCGACAGCTCGTCGGAATTGTCGCCGATTTCGGAGGCCACGCTGTCGATCTCGCCCGAGACGCTCTGCACCTGGCGGATCAGCCCCGAGATGTGCTCGGCCGCGGCGTTGAACGCATCGGCCAGCTCGCGCAGACGATCCTGCGCGGTGAGCGTCACGCGATGCGACAGGTCACCCGAGCTCAACGCCTCGAGCCCGTCGGCGATGGCCCGGATCGCCTGGCGCTGGCCGGTGATCTCGGTCGCGATCTTGGTGATGCGCACCACGTCACCAGCCTCGTCATAGACCGGCGCGTAGGTGGCGGAGATCCAGATCACCTTGTCATCTCTGGTGATGCGCGGAAACTCGTCCGAGAAGAACTTCCCGGCCCGCAGATCCTCCCAGAATTGCCTGTAGGCTTCGGATTGGCGGTACTTCTTCTGCACGAAGATGCTGTGATGCTTGCCGATGACCTCGCTCTCGTCCGGATAGCCGAGCGCGGCGAGAAAATTCTCGTTGGCGCGCAGGATCGTGCCGTCGGGCGCGAAATGGATCACGGCCTGCGTGCGTTCGACGATCTGCAGGATCGCCTCATCGCCGGTCACTTCGTGCTGACTGTCTTGCTTCGACTTGCGGGAAAACCACATCCCAGCGCTCCTTCAGGCGGTTCCTGAAGGAGCAGATACCTCGACAGACCTTTCCAGAGACTGAACAGGCGCGCAATTTTACGCCGCGCGCGCGTCCAGCCCCTGCAGCGCATCCATCGCGATGGCGTAGCTCCGCTGACGCGCTCTGGGATCGTGCATCGCGCTCGACAGGATCAGCTCGTCGGGACGGTAGCGCTCGATCAGCCGCTCGAGCCCCGCAGAGACCTGCGCCGGATCGCCGGTGGCGCTCACGCTCAGCGCCTGCTCGACCATCGCCACGTAGCGCGGGTCGGCGACGTCGTGAATATTATCCACCGGGTGCGGCAGCTTGCCGGGCCGGCCGCTGCGCAGGTTGATGAAAGCCTGCTGCTGCGAGGTCTTCAGCCGCAGCGCCTCGGCCTCGGTCTCGGCCGCCCAGACATTGGCAGCCAGCATGAAGCGCGGCTTGTCGGTGATGCCGGGCTGGAAGCGGTCGCGGTAGATCTCGACCGCCTGATCCAGCGCGTCGGGGGCGAAATGCGAAGCGAAGGCATAGGGCAGCCCCAGATGCGCCGCGAGCTGCGCACCATAGAGCGACGAGCCGAGGATCCACACCGGCACATGCGTGCCCTCGCCCGGCACCGCGCGCACCGGCTGACCCTCGCTGGCCTCCTGAAACAGGCCGATGAGCTCGACCACGTCCTCGGGGAAGCGATCCGAGGAGGCGTGGTTGCGGCGCAGCGCCATGGCGGTGATCTGGTCCGAGCCCGGCGCCCGCCCGAGCCCGAGGTCGATGCGGTCCGGGAACAGCGTGGCCAGCGTGCCGAACTGCTCGGCGATCACCAGCGGCGAGTGGTTGGGCAGCATGATGCCGCCCGCGCCGACGCGAATCTTGCTGGTTGCAGCGGCCACCTGCCCGATCACCACCGAGGTCGCCGCCGAGGCGATGCCCACCATGTTGTGATGTTCGGCCAACCAGAAGCGGTGATAGCCCAGCCGCTCCACGTGGCGCGCCAGATCGAGCGTGTTGCTCAGGGCGTCGGCCACGGTGCCGCCTTCGGACACCATGGAGAGATCAAGAACGGATGCGGGGATCATGGCCGGCCTTTCTGCTGCGTCGTCCTCCCGGATATAGGCATGCACGTTTTGTCTTGAAGATGCAAAGGCCCCCGATCTTTCCAGACCGGGGGCCAATTCACGATTGCTTGTCGCGCCTTAGGCGGCAGCCTTCACCGCGCGCTTGGTCAGAACCGCGATCAGGTGGGCGCGGTACTCGCCCGAGCCGTGCAGGTCCGAGATCATGCCGTCGCCCGAGAGCGACAGACCGTCGAGCGCGTCGGCACCGAAATTCGACGACAGCGCGGACTCGGCCTCGGACCAGCGGAACACGCCATCCTCGGAGGCGCCGGTCACCGCCACGCGCACGCCGTCGGCGTATTTCGCCACGAACACTCCCACCAGCGCGAAGCGCGATGCGGGCTGCTCGAACTTGATATAGGCCGCGGCCTCCGGCACCGGAAACTTGACCGCGGTGACGATCTCGCCCTCTTCGAGCGCGGTGGTGAACATGCCCTCGAAATAGTCG
>Ga0115013_10001723_pt1 | contig 12488 bp, 9 predicted proteins | sample SouAtlMetagenome_2_FD_88686 | JGI IMG/M metagenome (GOLD analysis project Ga0115013, IMG submission 88686) | Marine eukaryotic phytoplankton communities from Atlantic Ocean - South Atlantic ANT15 Metagenome | ecosystem: Environmental > Aquatic > Marine > Oceanic | place: South Atlantic Ocean...
ACCCCTCCCCACCCCTGCCCACCCCTGCCCACGCCTGCCCACGCCTGTCCACGGGGCAGATTCGGTGCGGGGGGCGCGCAGCCGTCGGGCCCTGTCAACAGCGGCTGGCCTGACTCCGGCGTCGAGCTCGCTATCTCCCTCGTCCTCCCCGCCACCACCGCTCCGGCCGCCGCCGCAGCAGCTGGCGGGGGCGGGGGCGTCGAGGCGCGTGTGGCCAGTGGCGAGTGCGTGGCGCGCGTGGCAGCCGGCGCAGGTGCTAGTGCTGCTACCGCCTCCTGCTAGTGCTGCTATCGCCGCCGCCGCCGCTGCTGCTGGTAGTGCTGCCGCCGCGGCTGCCGCTGCAGCTCCTCACCTGCCTCCCGTCCTGCCCCCTCAACGCCCCCGACTATGTGTATGTTACCCAGGCGGTAACCCCATGCCTGGCCCCAGGCACTGCACGGCGTACCCTCCAGGCATACCTCCAGGCGGGATGCTGCTCATGCTCGCTCGGCGGGCATGCTGCGTCGTGCCGCCACTCTCGACGCCGGATGCAGCGGCCCCGCCGCCGCCACGGGTGATCGCGCTCACCCTCTACGCCTACAGCGCGCACCGTCGATCAGCGGATGGTGTACAGTTGCTCGGGGTAAAGTAGGGCCGCGATATTTCGACCCCCGCGCGGGCTGATCCAAGCGAAAGCAACAGAGTTTATTTAAATAAACATTCTGCCCCAGGTGATGCGTGAGGCGGGCCGGCAGGGCGCTCATTGGGCGGCGGCCCCCAGTGTGGCAGAGCCAGAGGCTATGTATGTGCAACTTTCCAACTTAGCGACACGCCGCGCGCGGCGCGGGCGACGATCGCGGCGACCCATATAGTCCCAGGGTAGGGTAAAAGTTTGGGCAATTCTCAATCGCGTGCGGGTAATAAATTACCAACCTTCCTGACCTTCGGGCCAGAGGGGTAACGCGGAACAATTGCAAATTCCCGTGGGCTTAGGCAATTCTCATTAAAACGGTAAAAGTGGGGCTAGCCCTAGATTTCAATTAAAATGGTAAAAGTTTGACCCATGTCACAAAACGGTAAAAGATACCGCAGCAGTCCATTGGTATGGCTCTGCAAGATGCGCGCGCACGATCGCGCGCCGTGCAGCCACCGGCGCAGCCGTGCCTTGTTGCCTGTCTTGGGCTGATCGCGCGCCTCCGGCTCCTGCCTCCTGCTTCAGCTCCCTCACCCAGCAGGTCTTTCTGGACACAACCTCGAACCTGCATCGCGCTCGGCTCAAAGTACAAAGAGTTCTGTCTTCTGAGCTCTCCCAAAATCGGTAAAAAAAATGCGATCCACGGGGTAGCCCGCGTCGACGAGCAAGTGGTACCTGACGGGTTGCGGGGGCGCGGGGGTGGATAATCCACACTGACAGGCAAGCTTCAATCGACATGGCGGGTCCCGGTATGCACGTTAGGGATACTCAAAAGCAGGGCGGCGGGCTTGGCTGTGATGCGCACAGGAGGAGCAGGTCGGTCTTATCATCGACCCAGATCTCAAGCGAAACGTTGCCGTTCACATTTTCCTTCTTCCAGTTGACCGTGTTCATATCGGGATGGACGTTGGAGCACGCGCGAGTCCAAACCGCCGAGAGTCTCTTTGCGATATCGCTTGGCTGTACCTGCCTCCTCCCGCCCAGGTCTTTGCGGATCTTGTCCTCGTTTTGGCAACGATCAACGAAGTCCTGCGAAGGCAAGGCAGGCCGTGAGAAGGACACGGCCACAAAGGAGAAGTGTAGTCCCCATCAAGCCAAAGGCGGAGAACGCGCCCGTGTGAGGGGTTGTTGCTCACGGCCGCCCGGTGCCTAGGCCGCACTTCTGATGTGTCTACGATCCGTCAGCTTCTGGGACTGTAGCCATGTCTCAATCGCCTCTTCGTTCTTGCTCGTGGGCAGAATGTCAGCCAAGATGCTACGCAAGTCGACGAAGCCTCTGGTGATGAGCTCTTTCCTCTTCGCGTCCTCCAGTTTGCCCTTGAATTTGTCGGCTCGATTGTTCGCCTTCTCGAGCTGAGTCTCCGCCACCGCCGTCTTCGTCTCCGCCTGTGCCGCCTTCGTCTCCGCCTGTGCCGCCTTGACCTGCATCTCCCACACCTTTTTCGCCGCTGCCGACGCCATTTCTAGCATCTCAATATACACATTATCCCCCATCTGGCTCTTGAGGCTCGAAAGCCCGAAAAAAGTGTCCTCAGGTGGGACACTGATGGTCATCTCAAGCCTTGCGAGCGCTGGGGAGACAATGCGCCGCCCTGCGAGAGGCCCCGCCCCCGGGGAGAAGCACGTCGCCCCGGTGAGCAGCAATACCGCCCATGGTCGCCACCAGCGCATCAGCGCCTCCTCTAGCCCTCACTCTGCTCGCAAGCCCACCCGATGGACGACGTCGCGTCCGTGTCCGTCGAGCCGGGGATGGCTCGGGGATGAAAGCCGCGGACGACCTCTGTGGGAAATTCATCGAGCGCGCGGTATACCGGCAGGGCATTTTTATCAGATCCGGAGTCAACTCAGTACTCACACACACACGCAGCACTGCCGCACGCAATATAACCCCCCCCTCCCGCCCCTGCCCCGCGCGCCGCGCCCCGCCCCCTCTGTAGACAGCCCCCTGCACGCTGCAGCCCAGCTCGCTCAGCGCGCCGAGGGCTGCCGCAGCTCCCCGCCCCACACCCACCCCATCCCGGCGGCGCGGGTCCCGAGCGTGTCACTGGCCGTTGGCGGAGTGCAGGATGGCTTGGAGCGCCTTGAGCGAGGACTGCTGCTCCTGCTGCACCGCGGCCTCGAGCGCGGCCAGGCGCACGACCATGTGGTGCTGCGTCGCCTGCGCCTGCTGCTGCAGCGCGGCGAGCTGCTCCTGCTGCGAGGCGACGAGGCGCGCCTCCACCTCGCCGATGCGCTCCTCGGCGAGCGCGGCCACCTCCTTGACGCGCATCGTCTCCATGTGCGCGCACAGCTGCGCCACCGCGCCGCCCAGCTCCTCCACGCGGCTCGCGCAGCTCTGCAGCACCGCGGGCGCGGCCGGCTGCCCCTCGACCCCCGCGACCAGGCCGCGCTCGAGGTTGGCGCGCAGCTCCTCGAGCCTGCCGCCCACCTGGTTAGGGTTAGGGTTAGGGTGAGGGTGAGGGTGAGGGTTAGCTCCTCGAGCCTGCCGCCCACCTCGCTGCGCAGCTCCTCGGCCGCGCGCTGCTGCGCCGCCTGCTCGGCAAGGGGGTGCGCAATGAGAAGGGGTGGCGGATGGGAGCGGTGCGCCATGACAAGGGGGTGTAGCAAGGGGGTGTAGCAAGGGGGTGCAGCCGCCGCGTGGTCCTCGGCGCGCCGGTGCGCCCATGATGAGGGCAGGCCATGACGAGGGCAAAGGGAGGGAGGGAGTGGCGGGAGGGCAGCGTGCCAAGGGGTGTGCCGAGGGGTGTGCCGAGGGGTGTGCCAAGGGGTGTGCCTGGTCCTCGGCGCGGCAGCGCATGTGCTCCTCGTCGAGCCAGCGCATCTCCTCGGCGAGCTTCTTCTGCGCGCGCGACTGCGCCTCGCCCAGCTGCGCCACGTCCTCCGCGCGCGCCGCCGCCGCCTCCGCCGTCGCCGCCGCGAGCTCGGCGCGCAGCGCGACGCCCAGCTCGCGCGCCGCCGCCTCGGCGCGCACGGCCGAGGCGTCCGCCACCGCGACGCCCTCGACGAGCCGCTGCTGCAGCGCGGCGATGCCCTCCACCGTCGCGCCCGCGTCGCTGCGCGCCTGGCCCACCGCCTCCGCCACCTCGCCCTCGAGCCGATCGAGCCGCGCCGTCGCCGCCGCCTCTGCCTCGCGCCGCGCCCCCTCGAGCACCTCGCGCCCCTGCGTGCCCGCCTCGTCCACGAAGCGCAGGTCGTCCGCGAGCTGGCCGGTGCGCGCCTCCGCCGCGGCGAGGCGCGTCGCCGCACTCGCCGCCTCCGCCTCCGCGTGCGCGAGGCGGGCGGAGAGCTCGGCCACCGTGCCCTGCAGCTGCGCGCTCTTGCCGCGCTCCGCGTGCAGCTCGCCCCCCAGCCGCTGCACCTGCGCCTCGGTCGCCTGCAGGCGCACCTCCATCGCCGCGGCGAGCTGCTCCATCCGCGCGTTCACGCCCACCAGCGCGTTGTACGGCGGCTCGTCGCCGCCGCGCTCGCCGCGCGCCGCGCCGCCGCCGCTACCGCCGCTACCGCCGCCGCCGCCGCCGCGCGCCCGCTGCGGCGACTGCGCCGGCCGGCCGCCGCTCGAGGAGACCCCGCCTCCTACCCCCACCCCGCCGCCGCGGCCCGCGTACGCGACGGCCGCCTCGCGCACGCGCTGCGGCGACTGCGCGGGCGACTTGAGCGGCGAGGCGTGGCTGGGCGACTTGCGCGGTGAGGCCGCGCTCTCACGCGCGGCGGCGCCTGCGCCCGAGCCTGGGCCTGGGCCTGGGCCTGCGCCGGCTGCCATGGTCTGCTGCTCGCGAGCCTGGTACGGCGTCTCGAGCAGCGGCCGGGCGGCCTCCGCCGGAGCGAGGTCGCGCCGGCCCGTCTCCATCGGGTGCGGGGCCGGCTGGGCGGCCGGCCCCTTGTCATGCAGCTGCGACCACGGCGCGGAGGGCGGCGCGGGCGAGCGGGGGTTGGCGGGTGCGGCGTGCGGCGACGATGACGAGAGGGCCTTGGCCGAGGCATCGGCCGCCACGCCGCCGCCGCCGCCGCCGCCACCGCCGCCGCCGCCGCCGCCACCGCCGCCGCCGCCGCCGATGGTGTTGATGAAGCGGTTGACGCGCAGCGTGCCGTTGATCGCGGCGATGACGGCCTCGTCGAAGGCCGCGGCCTCGCCGATGGTGAGCTCGGTGAGCGTCGTGTTCGAGCGCAGAGCGTTGGCCACCGCGGCCGCCCCCTCGCGGTTGCTCCCCTCCATCTCGACCACGAGCTGCTGCAGGCTCCGGTTCACCTTGAGCGCCTCGGCGATGGCGTGCGCGCCCGCGCGGCCCACGCTCGCCCCCTGCAGATCGACCTTCTGCAGCCGGCCGTTGCCCTTCCACGACTCGGCCAGCGCCGCCACCCCCTCCTCCCCGATCCCGTTGGAGCCGAGGTAGAGCTCCGCCAGCGTGTCGTTCCGCTTGCACATCTGCGCGATGGCCACCGCGCCCGCGTCGAGGACGGCGTTGGAGCGCAGGTTGAGCAGCCTCACCGACGCGTTGTGCACCAGCGCGGCGGCGAGCTGCACGGCGCCCTCCGCCCCGATGAGGTTGCCGCCCAGGTGCACCTCGAGCACCGAGGTGTTGGCCTGCAGCGCCTTGGCGAGCGCGGTGGCGCCGGAGTCCGCGATCTCGTTGAAGCGGAGCGATAACACCTGCAGCCCGCTGTTGACCTGCAGCGCGGCGGCGAGGGCCACGGCGCCCTGGCACTTGATGTGGTTGCGCTGCAGGTCGAGCCGGCGCAGGTTCAGGTTGGTCGCCAGCATCTCCGCCAGCGCCGCCGCGCCGCCGTTGCCGATGGCGTTGGCCTTGAGGTCGAGCGACGCGAGTGCGCCGCTGCGCAGCACGGGTGCGAGGAGCTGTGCGCCCTCGTTGCACAGGTTGTCCCCGCCCAAGGCGAGCTGCGCCACCGTCTTGTTGGCGGCGAGCGTCTGCGTCAGCTCGCGGATGGCCGAGGGAGAGAGCGTGAGGTCGCTGAGCGAGACGTGGGTGAAGCCGGCGGTCTCTTTCAGCGCCGCGGCGAGACAGAGCGCGGCGCTGTCCGACTGCGCACAACGCACCGGCACAGGGTCAGCCCAGATCCACTCCTCGCTGGCCTCAAAATAATCTCTTGGGTGGAGGTGCGCACAGGCGTGGGTATGCGTGAGCCAGGGATTGATGGCGTGAGTGGCGGCACCAGCTTGAGATTTGCGATGCGAAGGCCGACAGACGCCTCACTCGAGAGCGCCGTGGCGATAGCCTCGAGCGGCTGCTCATTGTGCCGGCTGCAGGTGTCGATGTAGGCCTCGATCGGGAGCACCATGCGACGCGCCGCCACCCGCCGGCGCAAGTCTCCACGATGGAGGGGTGAAAGACACCGGACGCGTATAAAATTTCGGTTTGCACCGACTCCTCCACGCGCACGGCACGACGGCAGCATGTGCAGCATACTTACTTACTCCGGCACGCACTCCGGCTCCCACGTCGGTGTACGGCGCTCAGCCGCTCAGCCGCAGCCGCTCAGGGGCCGTCGTCAGTTTAGTGAGTCATTTACTTACCGCCGCGGTAGTAGTTGGAGGGCACGAAGGGCATCTTGGTGACGGTGAGCGGCTGCTTCTTGCCGCGCACCTGGGGTGGTGGATGGCGGGGCGTGAGGCGGGGGGCGAGGCGGGGCGTGAGGCGGGGGGCGAGGGGTGAGGCGAGGCGCGGTGGCGGGGTGGCGGAGGGAGGCCGGGGGGGGGGAGGGGCTGCGTCTGCTGCTGGGCGCGCGCCTCGACGCTGAGCTCGGTGCCGGCCTTCATCAGGTGCGGCGGCACGTAGCACATGCCCACGCCCTGCTTGAGGCACGGCGAGTAGCCGCCGCTCGTGACGACGCCCACCTCGACGCCCGCCGCGTCGAAGACCGCGCTGCCCTCGCGCGCGGGCGCGCCCTTGGGGATGACGAAGCCGCAGCGCTTGCGCTTCGCGCTCTTGTTGGCGATCTCGTCGAGGATGCGCTCCGAGCCCACGAAGCCGCCCGGGGTGCGCCGGCTCTTGGCGACGACCCAGAGGAGGGTGCCCTCCGCGGGGGAGGTCGTGTCGTCCAGGTCGTTGCCGTAGAGGCAGAGCCCCGCCTGGTGGGGCTTGGGGGGAGGGGTGGGGGCGGGGGTGGGCTCAGGGCTAGGGTTAGGGTTGGGGTGAGGGTTGGGGGTGGGGTGAGGATTGGGGTTGGGATTAGGTTCAGGAGGATTGGGATTGGGGTTAGGTTGAGGGCTAGGGTAAGGGCTGGGGCGAGGGTTGGGGTCAGGGTTGAGGTGAGGGTTTGGGCGAGCGGTTGGGGTGGGAGAGGTGCGCCTCGTGACGGAGCAGGGGAGATCTAGGGGAGATCTAGGGGAGATGTAGGCGAGATCAAGGGAGGAGGCGCGCCTCGAGACGGAGCGAGTCGCGCGCGCCCAGCCCCACCGCCTCGACCTCAGGCTGGGCGAGCAGGGTGTCCCACAGCGCGACCACGTTGTGCGCAGCCCCCGCGCCCGGCGGCACACCTGGTACGCACGCAGCACGGGGGTGGGTCGGCCGAGCAGCGGCCGCGGTGAGGTGGGCGAGGTGAGGTGGGCGAGTAGCTAGCCGTGGGAGAGGCGCGTGGGATGGCATGCCTCACCCTAACCAGCCCATCGATCTCGAAGCCGTCCTCTGCTAACGCTAACCCTAACCCTAAGTGGTGGGATGGGCGACCGATCTCGAAGCCGTCCTCGCCCGTGTAGCCGCTGCGCGTGACGAAGCACTCCACGCCGTTGACCGTCATGCTCGCGGCGGCCATGAACTAGGGTTAGGGTTAGGGTTAGGGTTAGGGTTGGGGTTAGGGTTAGCTGACCCTACTCCTAACCCTAACCCTAACCCTAACCCTAACCCTAACCCTGACCCTAACCCTAACCCTAAGCCTAACCCTAAGCCTAAGCCTAAGCCTAACCCTAACCCTAACCTTCATGTCGGCCAGCTCGACGTCGGGCACGAGGCGCTGGAGCACCTCGGCCGCCTTGGGGCCCTGCACGGCCACCAGCCCGTTGTTGGGCAGCGTCTCCATCGAGGCGTCCTTGCCGCTCTGCACGAAGTCCGCCAGGTGCGCCGCGAGGTGCGGCAGGTCCTTGTCCTCGTGGCCCGCGTTGATGACCATGTACAGGTGGTCGCCCGCGTTGGTGACGATGCAGTCGTCGATGATGCCGCCGTCCTTGTTCGGCAGCAGGCTGAGCGTGCCCATGCCCGCCGGCAGGTTCTGCCACCACGCGGGAGGAGCATGTGGGAGGCGCGGCCTCATGGCGCGAGGCCTCATGGCGCGAGGCATGGCGCGAGGCGCGAGGCGGCGCGGGCCGGTACAGCCCGCCCGGAGGTGAGGCGGCACACCTGCAGGTCGGCCACGCACATCTTCTCCATGAACTCCACCCGGTCCGCGCCCCGGATCATGACGCCCAGCATGTGCGAGACGTCGAAGATGCCCACAGCCTCCCTGCGACACGGCGCGCGGCGCGCAGGTTAGGCGGCGCGACCGCACGGAATGCACGCGGCGCGGCGTGGTGGCCACCTCGTGTGCAAGTGAGACTTGAGGATGGATCCCTTCTCGGTCTTGTCGTATTGCACGGGCATCTCCCACCCACCAAACGGCACCATCTTGCCGCCGAGCGCGATGTGCGAGTCGTAAAGCGGCGTGCGGCGCAGCGGTGCATCCGCCGCCGCGGCGAGCTGGCGGCGCAGCGGCGCCGCGAGCAGCCGTACCCTCGACCCGGACAAGGACGAGCGCAGCATCCGCGACGAGGTGTCCCCGAACTCGTTAGTCAGACAGACAAACAGGGGTGTTAATTAGGACCAGATAGTCCGCTCACATTTATGCATCATCTTGCTGCGCTAGAGCAACCTTGTACTCGAGCTCGCCGCGCTTGGTGGGCAGCTCGATGCTGAACATCTGCGAGGGGTGGGAGGGATGGTGAGCATCTCCATCTGCGATGGTGCGGTGAGGGGTCCAGGGGCAGTGTGGGGGCGAAAGAGGCGGACAGTTAGCCGGGTAGGGCAGCTCGATGGTGGCGGCCCAAGGGGCACGAGGCGCTGTGGGGCAGCGGGGGGGGGGCGGGGGTCGCCTGGCTCCGTTGCTGCAGGAAGTGGAAGAGGCCCGCGTACCGCCCCTTGAGCGGGCGCAGCAGCCCCTTGGCAGCGAGGTGGCGGCCCACCTGGGGGAGGGGCGGGGACGGCGGCGTCGGAGGCGCAGGCTTGCAGCTTTGGGTTGCAGCGCGGAGGTGCAGCGCGGAGTTGCAGCCTTGGGTTGCAGCCTTGGGTTGCAGCGTGGGGGCTGCAGCGTGGGGCTGCAGCGTGGGGTTGCAGCTATGCGTGCGGCCCACGTTGCGTGACGAGGCCTCGCCCCCTTCTGCTCTCAGGTAGTCGACGATGCTCCGCTCGAAGACCGCGTCCCGTACTCTGCCCGCGCCGCCCTCCGCTTCCTGCGCCTCGTCCGGTACCGGTGGTGGCGGCACGGCGCGCGCCGGGGCCGAGGCCGCTGCGGAGGCCGGGCCTCCACCTCCCACGCCACCGCCTCCCGGGCCACGCGCGGGGTAGCCAGGCGCGGGGTAGCCAGGCGGCGGTATCCTCGCGGAGGGGTCGCGCCCGGGGCTGTTGCCAGGGGAGTCCCACGCCGCCACGCCGCTGCCACCGTTGAACCGGCCGCCCACCCCCGGGTATCCCCACGCCGTGGCGGTGGCGGTGACGGGGGGAGAGGGCGCGACGACGCGCTTCTTGTGCGGCGCAACGAAGCGGGGCTTGGGGGCCGCCACCACCTCGCCCTCCTCGCCCGCCTCCCCATCCTCCTCCGCCGCCGCCTCCCCCGCCGCCGGCTCTCCGAAGAAGCTCTCCTCCAAGCCCACCGCCGCCGCGCCCTCCTCGCCCTCCTCGGCCCCCAGCCTCCCCTCCGCCTCCCCCCCCAGCCTGCCTCGCTCCTCCATCTCCCCCCGCAGCCGGTCGAGGAGCTCCGCCTTGCGCCCCGAGGCCGACAGCCCCAGCCGCCGCAGCAGGGGCCGCAGCTCGGTCACGCCCAGCCGCTGCGCGTCCTCCCAGCTCACCGCCTCCGCCCACCCCGCCTCGCCCGCCTCGCCCGCGCCGCCCTTGCCACCCGCGCCGCCGCCCTCCGCGTCGCCGTCCGCCTCGCCCTCGCCCTCCGCCGCGATGCCCTTGTACGTCATGAGCCGCGCCTCCTGTCGCCGCTCGTCGGCGTCGCTCTCGGCGAGGCGCACCTGGTCAGGGGTAGGGTCAGGGTGAGGGTTAGGGTTCGGGTTAGGGTTAGGGTTAGGGTGAGGGTTAGGGGTAGGGGTAGGGCTAGGGTCAGGGCTAGCGCGTCGCTCTCGGCGAGGCGCACCATGAACTCGGGCTCCTCCACCCCCTCGGGCGAGAACATCTCGAACTCGTCCGAGAAGGTCTGGAAGAAAGCGCGCAGGCCGGCGTGCCGCTGCTTCACCTGCGAGAGCACGTCGCGCCCGCCCACCACCTTGCCCTGCAGGTAGCGGCCGATGTCGCGCGAGGAGGCGGTGCCGCCCTTGTCCTGGAGCAGGCGCGTCACCATCTCGAGCAGCTGCGAGGCGGAGACGTGCGGCAGGCCGAGGTCGGGCGCGAGCTCCTTGTTGGGCACGATGAGGTAGTCGAGGTAGTCGTCGAGCCAGATGGGCTCGAAGTCGCGCACGTGCGCCGCCGGGTCGACCAGGTCGCGCGAGCAGCAGTTGCGCATCGAGCAGACCGCCACCTGCCCAGGGGCGTGGGCACGGGCGTGGGCACGGGCGTGGGCACGGGCGTGGCCAAAGGTGTGGGTGAGTCGAGGTGGGCTGAGGTAAGGCTGAGGTGGGCTGAGCTGAGGTGAGCGGAGCGGAGCTGAGCGCAGTGAGGTACGGGGGTCGTGCGGAGCAGCGGGCTGCTGGCAGCAGGGGGCTGCGTGCCTGCTTGCCCTTGTAGCGTATGCGCGAGAGGGCGGGCATGAAGTCCTTGTCGCCCGAGAGGAGCACGGCGATGTCGTAGGCGCCCTCGGTGGAGGCGTAGTGCCTGGGGGGCGGTGGGAGGGTGGGAGGCTGCTAGCGAGCGAGCTGCTCACACTGTCTACCCGCTACGCGCGCACATCATCTCGACGGCGAGCGAGATGTCGATGCACTTCTCCTGCTGACCCGCGGTGATCGACATGTGCACGTCGAAGTTGCACGCCTCCATCTCTCGGAACATGCGCAGCCGCTGCGACATTGCGTTGGTGTCCCTGCGCGCCGAGGTGAACACCAGCGTGCGGGAGACCTCCACGAAGCGGTTCGTGCGCTGCCGCTCGAGCAGCTGCGTGTGGAGGTGGTGCGAGATGAGGTACGCCAGCCGGTTGAAGGCCACGCTGTGGGAGAGCTCCCAGCCGACCCCGTACTTTTTTGTGACTGGACAACCCGGTCGGCGGCCGTGAATCGAGTAGTACAGCCACGTGCCATCGATGAAGACCATGACCTTCACGGGGTACGGCGTCGTCATCTGTGAGCCCATGCCGCCGGGCGCTGGGAATGGTGAGTGCAGCGTGGCCACCGGCGTGCCACCACGGCGGCGGGCTGCCGGGATGGCGTGCCATCCCGCTGCGGCAGAGAGGAGGAGCGCCGCCAGAGCAGCACCGCGAGCGCGCTGCATGGTTGCTGCTCGACTCTGCTCCTCGCTCGAGCAGAGTGAGGGAGGGCAAAACCGGACAGTGACCGCATCACAACTTTACTATTAGGCGCGACATCAGTGGCAGCGGAAAATCGGCAGAGGTTCTTGTCAAAGTAACCAGTAATTAAAGGGGGTCATGGGTCATGGCACTAAGTGGAATTTTTGGCTACAAGCTCCCGAATATCTCCCAGTTCTCCGCGTCCTCGGGACCGCCGCCATTGACCACGTTCTTGAAGCCCTGCGCGGCCCACCGCAAGGCGACACTCAGGGTCGGACGAGGCAGGTTTTGGATGCTCTTCTAGCGGCGGTGTGGTGTGAGGCTCGTCGCGGTGTGTGTGTGTGGCTCGTCGTGGGTGGATCTCCTCACGAACCAAGTGTGCATGCAGGCGTGTGGCGGCGGCACGCCTGGGACTCGAGATAATCCTTGGCCTTCTGGCCGCGGCCTCCGCCGCCGCAGTGCGTGATCACCGGCACGGCCTCCTTGCCGCCGGCCGCGTCGATCCACTCCTGCGGGATCAGGGACACGTCGAGGGCGTTGGCCTTGCGGTCGAACGGGGCATTGACGGCTCGCGCGCGCGACGAGGCTCCGATCGGTGCCTTGGCGTTGGTAGCCTCATCACCAGGCTCCACCGAGAAATCCGTGTTCCTCGCGTCCACGACAATCAGGTTGGCCCCGGCCTTAGCCACGAACTCCTTGATCTGTTCAGGCTCCGAAACGCCCGGCTTGCGCCCCATGACAACTGGCATGTGCGCGTTGCGAGTGACCGCGCGCGAGCACAGCGGGGCAGTGGGAAGGAGCGTGAAGGCGAGGAGCGTGAGAACGCACATCGGTCGGGTCGTCCGAAGTGCCGTCGGAGCTTTCGAAGCTGGCCGAAGCTTGGAGGGGGTGATAGTGACGTGGCGCTGGGTGCAAGTGCGGGACGCTTGCCCGCGGTGACATTAACCCAGGCCTAGCGCGTCGCTAATCCGTGAGCTGCAGCGAGAGCGTCGCGCCGTGCGGCGCGCCCAGGCGGAGGTTGTGCATCTCGGCCGCGCGGCCGCGGAAGGGCACGGGCTCGAAGCCGCACGGCGCCTCGCAGCGCAGCGTGACGCGCCTGGCCGCCTCCCGGCTGCCGTCGGCGGTGAGCGCGAGCATCGCGTGGGTCGAGGTCGCGGGCGCGGGCGCGAGCTCG
>Ga0115013_10001724_pt1 | contig 12486 bp, 9 predicted proteins | sample SouAtlMetagenome_2_FD_88686 | JGI IMG/M metagenome (GOLD analysis project Ga0115013, IMG submission 88686) | Marine eukaryotic phytoplankton communities from Atlantic Ocean - South Atlantic ANT15 Metagenome | ecosystem: Environmental > Aquatic > Marine > Oceanic | place: South Atlantic Ocean...
TAAGATTTTGATCATTTGTATATGCATGAACTGTTTCTACATGGCCTGAAGTAATTTTGAATTTATCATGAACTATTTTGAGTACAGGTACAATTGCATTTGTGGTACATGAGGCAGCTGAGATTATATTGTCATTTGTATCGAGCTCATCATCATTAATACCAAATACAATATTTTTAATATTATCTTTTCCTGGAGCAGTTAATATAACTTTACCAGCACCGCCGTTAATATGCCTTCCTAAACTTTTCTCGTCTCTCCATATACCAGTATTATCAATAACTATTGGATTATTTATGTCATGTTCGCTGTATTTAAAATCATTTGGACCAGATGCATAGATAAACTTTATTGGATTTCCATTTACAACAAGACAATTATTAACATCATCAACACGAATAGTTCCATCAAATCTTCCGTGAACAGAATCTCTTTGCAGTAAACTTGCACGTTTGACTAAATCGTCTGAATTAGTTTTTCTGACAACCACAGCCCTTAGTCTGAAGTAGTTTCCAGGACCAGTGCTCTCTACAAGCATCCTTGTTACAAGTCTTCCAACTCTTCCAAAGCCATATAAAACAATATCTTGCGGTGAATCAGGTCTATTTTCACCTTTATCAATAACAGTATTGAGCTCGCTTTTTAAATATTCATCTAAACCAGATAAATCTTCTGGTAATTTATTAAAGTTTGGATAATTTGTTGTTAATTCACCCAGGTCAATTTCACAATCTGTTAAATTTAATTTAGCTAAGCTTTGAAGAATTGGAAAAGTTTCAGACTCACTCAATTCATTACCTTCAACTTGTCTGATAAATCTATGCGCTTGCATAATACCTACTGGATTTTCATTTACTAATGATTTTCCATACATCAGAATCCTGACACCGTTTCTAAACATTGTTCCAACAACTGGAACCATAAGCTCAGCAAGTGCCTCACGCCATCTCCAATCTCCAAATGAGTCTAAAGGCAAGTCTCTTTCTTGCCTTTTAGTTGATTCAAATGTTGTATCTTTTTGGGACATTTAGAAAAACCTTTTACATCTGGGAATATTTAGATAAATGATAATTAGAATTACCAAATAAAGCATCAACTGCTATTAATTTCTTGAGATAATGTCCTATAGACATTTCATCACTCACACCCATTCCGCCATGCAACTGAACGGCGTCTTGAGCTACAGCTTTTCCTGATTTTCCAATTTGAGCCTTAAGCGCTGAAACACTTTTTAGTTTTGAACTTTCGTTAGATTCACATTCAAGCATTGCCTTAAATAGCAATGATTTACAAACTTCGCTCTCGATAAACATGTCAACCATTTTATGCTGCAAAACTTGAAAATTACTAATAGGCTGTCCAAACTGCTCCCTGCCTTTTGTATATTCCACAGTTTTTAGATAGCAAGCGGTCATACATCCAATACTTTCAGCACTTATGCATAAAGTTGCTAAATTAATTGAATTTTCTAATAAATTTGTTGCTTCATCGCCAGTTGCAATAATGGATGATTCAGAGATTTCAACATTTTCAAAGGAGATTTCAGCACATGTTTGACCATCAATTGTAGGATATGAATTAATTGAAACTCCATCTAAATTAGAGTCTAAGATAACGATAGTTAAATTGTCGTCCATTTTTGCTGTAACTATTAACTTATCAGCATTTCCACCATTTAAAACAAGCGCCTTAGTTCCATTAAGGGCTAGTCCTGATCCTGAATTTGAAATATTTGTATTTGCAAATGTATGATCATTCTTGGAACCCTCTTCAAGATATGCAAGTGATATTTGAGATTGACCTGAGCTGATAGACTCTATTAATGAACCTTTTTCTGCATAATTTGATTTATCTAATAGTGATCCAGATAAGACAACGGTACTCAAATAAGGCTCTACAATCAAAACTTTACCAAATTCTTCGAATAAAACTGAAAGTTCTATAGGACCATATCCAAAACCACCATTTTCTTCACTAAAAGGAATGGATAGCCAACCCAATTCTGCAAAAAGCTTCCAAAGCTCTAAGTCATAACCAAGCTCTGATTTTAAAATCTCTTCTCTTTTATTAAAGGAATAATCTGATTCACAAAATTTTTGAACTTGATCACGAAGCATTTGTTGCTCGTCTGAATAATTTAAATTCATATTAAACTCCTAAAACGTGTTTTGAGATAATGTTTTTCTGAATTTCATTACTACCGCCGTAGATTGAGGTCTTTCTCATATTTAGATATTTTGAAACAGATTGAGCTGCATGTTCGGGCCCAGCAGGTTTAGCATTATCTCCATGACCATGAGGACCAGGATAAATCAATGCATACTCACCAGCAGCCTCAACAAATAACTCTGTAAGTTCTTGTTGAATTTCTGTACCTCTGATCTTCAGAATAGAAGACTCAGCTCCAGGATGTGCTCCATTTTCAAGAGCAGATAATAATCTTAGTTCTGTGAATTCTAAAGATGTTAAATTAATTTCTAAATTTGCAACTTTTCTAGATAATTCTGGATTATCTAGTTCTCCTACTACATTTTTAAGCATCTGCAATGAGCGTTTTGAATTACCAACCGCTGCTATTCCAAATCTTTCATGTGCTAATAAAAATTTAGCATAAGTCCAGCCTTTTCCTTCTTCACCAATTAAATTTTCAGCAGGAACTCTGACATCGGTAAAAAATACTGAATTAACTTCATGTTCTCCATCAAGAGTAATAATTGGCTTAACTTCTATTCCAGGAGTTTTCATATCTATCAAGATAAAGGATATGCCCTCTTGCTTAATTTGGGTCGTCTCTGTTCTAACAAGACAAAATATCCAGTCTGCATTTTGTGCTAGTGTTGTCCAGGTCTTTGAACCATTAATAATATAATCATCACCATCTCTAACAGCTTTAGTCTTAAGTGATGCAAGATCTGAACCAGAGCCTGGCTCAGAATAACCTTGACACCACCAAGTATCAAAATTAAGAATATCTGGAAGATATTTTGCTTTCTGCTCATCATTGCCAAATGTATAAATGACCGGACCTACCATACTTACACCAAAAGCCAATAGCGGCGGACATCCGGCTAAGCCAAATTCAGTTTGAAAAATATAAATCTGAGTGGAAGACCAACCTGTTCCACCATACTCAACAGGCCAGTTATATCCCATCCAGCCTTTTGCTGAAACAGATTTATGATAATCAATCATATCCTGTTTTGTTAGCTCAATACCGTTGTTTTGTTTATCTCTAACATGAGCTGGATAATCATCTTTTAGATAAGCTCTTACCTCATCTCTAAATTTAATATCTGCTTCAGTGAAATTAATTTCCATATTCTTACCTTTTTTGTTAACGGGGTTGTTAAAATGTCACCGTATTATACAAGAAAGTCTATTAAATCTTAATAGCTTTCTTAAAGTTAAAACCTAATTATATTTTTTTAAAATATCAATATTCAAAGGGAATAATGATAAGGAACAATAGTCATATTACTGCTGCGACTTTAGTGCACACATTAGAAGTTGAAAAAAAATCAATTTGTTACATAACTTCATCAAATTCAGAAGCTATTTCAATTTGTAACGAATTACAGTTATACCTTGATGAGAATTCAGTTGAGTATTTCCCGGAAAGAGAAATACTTCCTTATGATCACTTTTCTTCACCAGAATCAATTTTAAAAAAACGATTTAAAATTCTTAATAGTTCAAAAGATTCCAAAATAATGGTTACAAGCATTAAAAATATCTTTGAGCGCTTTCCATCTCGCAATTATTTTAATTCATTAGCTAAATTTCGATTAGATGATCAACTTGAATTAAATAACTTTAAATTACTACTAATTGATAATAATTTTATAAATACTGATTATGTTGACGGCATAAATCAATTTTCATCACGAGGTGGCGTTATAGATTTTTGGCCACCTATTTACCCTAATCCAATAAGAGTTGAGTTTTTTGATGAGTTTATTGAGTCAATAAGAATGTTTGATACAACTACTCAGTTAACAATAAAAAAACTTGAAGAATTTAGTATTACTACAGGTTCATTTTTACCTTTGCATGATGCTGGATTAAAAATATTTAGAGATAAGTGGCGAGAATATTTTCCAAACTATGATGAAAGAGTTTGTAATTTATTCCAGGATTTAAATAACAACATCCTTCCTGAGGGTCATGAGATTTATCTGCCTCTATTTTTTAATCAAACTGTAAACTTTATGGACTTATTTCCAGACTATAAACTATATATTGAGGAAGGCATTGATGTTGAAATTAATCAATGTTGGAGTGAAATAAATACAAGATTCAATAACGAAAATATTGATGCTTCACGACCATTGCTTGAACCAGAGGATTTATTTTTTGATAGGGCTTTAGTTCTCAATATTATTTCACACAATCAAATTCTAGATCTAAATTCAATAAATGCTGAAGTTCTAAATATAGACATTGGGTTTGATAAAAATCTTGATATTGCTATAGATAAACTAAAACAAAATTTGGTTGATAAGATAATTATTTCGTCAATGATACCAAGTGAATATGAATCACTTAATAAGAAATTATTAGAGAAAAGTAACAGCTCTAATAGTTTAAGTATTGATAAAAAGATTGATCTTATAAAATCAGAAATTTTTAGGCCTCTATTTAACTTATCTACAAGAACTATATATCTTCACAGAGAATTCTTTGAAAATGACGCACCATCCAATTTAACAGAAATTCATAACAATATAGCTATTGATACAAGTATAAATTTTAATAAAAATGATTATGTTATCCACGAAAATTATGGATTAGGTATCTATATGGGCTTAGAAATGGTGGAAACTAAAAATGTTGCAAGTGAATATCTAAAAATTTTATATGCTAATAATGAAAACTTATATGTGCCGCTAGGTAAAACTTTTTTAATTTCTAAGTATCATAAAAATAGTGAGAAAATTGAGTCGACTCTTGATTCCTTATCTAGCAATAAATGGTCGCAAAAGAAAAAACGTGCTGAAAAAAGAGCTTTTGATCATGCTGCTGAGATATTAGATATAGAATCTAGAAGAATGTCTTCGTCAGCTTTTTCATTAAAAGTGGATAAAAGTAGTTATAAAGAATTTATAGATGAATTTCCTTACAAAGAAACTGATGATCAGAATATAGCAATCGAGGCGATTCAAAAAGATCTAGCACTTATTAAACCTATGAATAGATTGCTATGCGGTGATGTTGGATTTGGTAAAACTGAAATTGCAATGCGAGCAGCGTTTATATGTGTCAACGGAGGAAAACAAGCTGTAATTCTTGCTCCTAGTACTGTTTTGGTATCTCAACACTATCAATCATTTCTAGATAGATTTAAAAAATTTGGAATAAATATTCAAGCTCTTAACAGGCATACAAAGACTATTGATAGAAAAAAATATATTGATGATTTCAATAATGGAAATATTGATATATTAATTGGCACACATGCTCTATTCAATAACACATTAAAATATGAAAATATTGGGTTACTGATAATTGATGAAGAACATAGATTTGGGACAAAGCAAAAAGATGTAATCAAATCAAAAAAACCAGATGTGCATATCTTGTATTTATCAGCGACACCCATTCCTAGGACTATGAATTTTATATTTGCAGGCTTAAAGGATTTTTCTTTTTTACATACACCGCCAGTTAATAGATTAAGTATTAAATCTTTTTTAAATATAGAAAATGATAATTTAATGATTGAAGCAGTCTCAAGAGAAACGGCACGAAATGGTCAATGTTTTATAATTCAAAATGACATAAAAAAACTTAATCCTTTAAAAGATCATCTTTTAAAACTAATTCCCGATTTAAAAATAGGAATTGCCCACGGTCAACTTAATAAATCTGAAATAACTAAAACAATGAACTTATTTCAAATAGGAAAGCTCGATGTATTGATATGTACAACAATTGTAGAGATGGGATTAGACATTCCAAATGCGAATACAATGATAATTTTAGATTCATATATGTTTGGTCTTGCTCAATTGCATCAATTAAGAGGTAGAGTTGGAAGATCTTCTAAGCAGGGATATTGTTATTTTTTGATACCAACTCCAGATTTGCCGAAGAGCTCTAAAGAAAGATTAGATTCAATAATGCGATTATCGGATTTGGGTGCTGGTTTTTTTATTGCGCAAGAGGATTTAGAACTAAGAGGTGGCGGTGAAATATTAGGTGATAAGCAAAGCGGACATATTGATGCTATTGGTATTTCTTTATATCTCTCAATGCTTAAAACAGCAATAAATGATATAAGAAAACCAGATATTAAATTAGAGAACTTAAATATTGAAATTAATTTTTTTGATAACGCTTTTATTCCGGAATCTTATTTACCAGCACCAACAGAAAGACTCAAAATTTATAGAAGAATCAATAATATAAATTCCATACAAGATCTTACAAAGCTTAAGCTTGAGTTATTAGATAGATGTGGGAAATTAACAGATGAAGTCAGTGCATTATTTGACAATGCTGAATTAAACTTAATTTCACATAAGGTGGGTATAAAAAAAATATCCTCTCATCCCGAAAAGACAATAATTCAATTTCTCTCTAAAATGAATGATGATGTTCTTGATAGGTTATTATTTCTGATAAGAAATAATCATGATCAATATCAGATGGATCAATCAGGTAAAATGAATATATATATAAAAGATAAAAATAATAGTAATCACAGAAGAAAAATTGTGAGAAACTTTATAAATGAAATTTCATAAAATATTCTCTATATGCTGTTTTTTATTAATTTCATTTGTTTCATCTGATGAGGCCGAACATCTTACATATGAAATTGAAGTATTAATATATTCAACTCTAGACGACGAAACTACTGAAAAATTTCCACTAATTGAAGCCTTTAACTTCAATAATGAAGAAATAATTACATTAAGCAAGCCAATTAAAGAAGTAAATATTCAAGCAATGAATGATTCATTTAAATATGAAAATAAATTTGCTGATATTTTTAAAAATATTATTTTATTAAAAGCTGAAGAAGATAGACCAAAAAAATATTCAAAAAATTCAGGTTTTTGGTATAGGGATATTGCTAATGGTTCTACTCTTGCATCATTGAAAAGAAGACTCCTAAGAAGAAGTGATTATGCTTATCTAGGCCATTATACATGGCACCAAGGAGCTTTAGATTTTGAAAAAGGCTCTTATGTTAAGTTAAGTGACGATGAGAACTTTGATATATTTATAAAAATTTATCAATCAAGATATCTGCATATAGATTTAAAAAGTTATCTTAAAAATAAATTAAAGGATGATGAATTAATTAAATATTTTATTGATAAAGATATAAGAGTATTCCCAAATGAAATTTATTATTTTGATCATCCAAAATTTGGAATATTGGTATCAATTAAAGACTCGATCTAGGACTTATAAAACGCATTATCATCAATAGAGTGATCAGTAATATCAACTACACTCTTTAACTCTGGGATTTGTTCCATAAGAGTTTTCTCGATACCATCTTTAAGAGTAACATCAACCATTCCACATCCCTGACAACCACCTCCGAATTGAAGAACGGCTTTAGCATCATCTGTAAACTTAATAAGGCTCACTTCGCCGCCATGAGACTCGAGCATAGGATTAATTTCATTATAAATTACATAATTGATTCTATCTTCAATTGGGCTATCAGGTGATATATTGGGCAATCTGGCATTAGGTGCTTTAATTGTAAGCTGGCCGCCAAAATTGTCATGGTCAAAGTTAACTTCAGCATCTTTTAAAAAAGGAATACTTCTCTCTTCAATAAAAGCATCCAATGTTTCCAATTTGATTAAATGGTCCGTAGGATTTGCCTCTTCAGACTTGCAATATGCAAGGCATGTTTCTGCTCTTGGAGTACCAGGATCAGATATAAAAATTCTGATACCAATACTATTATCATTCTTGTCAGCAAGCAATTTAGATAAATAATCTTCTGCTGATTTAGTAATATTTATTATTTTTGACATAATACATACATGTGGCTTAAGAGAATATTTTCATCATTATTAGGTATAAGAAATAGAGTTGATCTTGAAGAAGATCTAAAAAACGTTTCTCTTCCTAGATTAATTATTTTATTTATTACAATCAATTTTGTTTTTATATCAATAATTATAGCAATAACTAACCTTCTTCTCTAATGGATAAATTTAATACCATTAAAAAAGATTTATCTAAATTTTATAATAAAGATATTACATTAAATTTAAGTCCAGCTTCTGGTTATAGATCAAGATGTGAATTTGGTTTTAAGAATAATCAATACACAATGATGAAAGCTGGAAAAAAAATATTTTTTGATAGTTTTAACCTACCAGTGTCATCAATTCAAGATGTTATGAAACCATTACTTGAACTGATTTGTGACAATCCCCAAGTAAAAGATAAGTTATTTCAAGTTAACTTTAGATCAGTTGAGAAAATTGTATTAGTTACGCTTATTTATCACAAAGTATTAAGTGATAATTGGCTGAAAGAAGCTAATAAGATTGGATCGCAATTGAATATAAGTATTATTGGTAGATCAAGAAATCAAATGGTGAATACTGATTTAATTGAACTTGAGGAACATGTAAAAATCGAACCTTCATTTTATTTATATCAAGATGATAAAACCTTTTATCAACCGAATGCTTATTTGATGCCCAAAATGATTGAATGTGTTCAAAAGTTAATAAAAGAACCGCGTGATTTATTAGAGTTATATTGTGGCTCAGGAACATTTACAATCCCTTTAAGTTTTATGTTTAATGATATTTTTGCAACAGAAAATAACCGTAGTTCAATAAGATATCTAAAAAAATCTATAAAGAAATCAAATATTACAAATATTCATCATGCAAGATTATCAGATAATGAATTAACTGAAGCCTTTAATGGTAAAAATTTTAGAAGGATGGCAGATATTGATATAAATGTTTTTAACTTTAGCCATGTTCTTGTGGATCCACCAAGATCAGGATTAAATAATAACGTCACTCAAATTCTTAGCAAATTTAATAATATTATTTATATTTCCTGCAATCCCTCAACCTTTGAAAGGGATTTAGTAAGTCTAAAAGGTTATAAAATTAAAAAGGTTGAAGTATTTGATCAATTCTCAAATACTTCTCACCTCGAATTAATTGCGCTTTTAGTTAAGAACTAGTTTTATAATTTGGATTCTAGTTCAGGCAAAGCTTCGAAAAGATCGGCAACTAAACCATAGTCAGCAACTTGAAAAATTGGAGCATCCTCATCCTTATTGATTGCTACAATAACTTTAGAATCTTTCATTCCAGCTAAATGTTGAATAGCGCCAGATATACCAACTGCTATATAAAGATCAGGTGCAACAATTTTACCAGTTTGACCAACTTGATAATCATTAGGAACAAACCCTGCATCTACTGCAGCCCTAGAAGCTCCAACAGCAGCGCCTAATTTGTCTGCAATACTGTCTAAAAGATGGAAATTATCTCCAGACTGCATACCTCTTCCTCCTGAAATAACTATATCAGCAGCAGTAAGTTCAGGTCTGTCACTTACTGCAAGCTCCTCATTTACAAAAGTAGAAAGATTTTGTGCGTCTGCAGCAGCTATAGAGACAATTTCAGCTGCATTATCTGATGAAGTTACTCCATCAAACGCTGTTGAGCGAACTGATATAATTTTTTTAGCTTCTAATGTTTTTACTGTAGCTATACAGCTTCCAGCATAAATCGGCCTCTTGAAAGTATCAGGACTTACAACAGCTGTAATCTCAGATATTTGTTGAGAGTCTAAAAGAGCTGATACTCTAGGTAAAACATTTTTTCCAAAAGTTGTTGCTGGAGCAAGTATATATTCAAAATCATCAGCTAAAGAAACAATCAAATTTGCCAAATCCTCAGCTAAGAAGTTTTGATATGATGCATCATCAGCATGCATCACTTGTGATACCCCATCTAAATTAGAAACTTCACTTGCTACACTTGAGCAAGAATTACCTGCTACCAAGACATTTATATCAGTACCAATTTCTTTTGCAGCTGCAATTGTTGAATTGGTTGACCCTTTCAGATCATTATTATCGTGTTCTGCTATTACTAAAATTTTCATGATATTACCTTTGCTTCATTTTTAAGTTTATCCATAAGCTCATCAACAGATTCTACTGTTATGCCTGCTGCTCTTTCAGCAGGAAGTTCAACTGAAAGCAGTTCAGTTCTATTTGAAGTATCAAAACCCATTTCATTTAGGCTAATAACATTTAGTTCTTTTTTCTTTGCTTTCATTATATTTGGTAGGGATGCATATCTCGGTTCGTTAAGACGCAGATCAGTAGTAACAATTGCAGGAAGTGATACTTTTATAGTTTGAAGACCGCCATCAATTTCCCGTGTTACGTTAGCTGAATCGCCATCAAGCGCAACTTCAGATGCATTTGTTGCCTGCGAATAACCCATTAATGCAGCAAGCATTTGTCCGGTTTGATTATTATCTCCATCGATTGCTTGTTTTCCTAGAATAATTAAATTTGGATTTTCGTCTTCACAAACTTTTGCTAAAGCCTTAGCTATAACCAATGGCTCAACTAAATTTTCAGACTCAACTAAAATTGCTCTATCCGCACCTAGAGCTAAAGCTGTTCTAAGCTGCTCTTGAGATTCTTGCTTGCCGACTGTAACTGCAACAACCTCTGTAGCGCTACCTGCTTCTTTAAGCCTAACTGCTTCTTCCAAAGCTATTTCACAAAAGGGATTAACAGACATTTTTACATTGTTAAGATCTACATTAGATTGATCTGAAAGAGGTCTAACTTTTACGTTATAATCCACTACTCTTTTAATTGGAACTAAGATTTTCATTTTTTCCTCAGTATATGTTATTGATGATTTTAAAAAACTGTATAATTGTAATGTTTTTTATAAATTATCTAAAGATATAATTAGGGGATATTAATAGATATCATTTAACTTATATATAAGGGAAGTTAGATATGGATAGAGATATAATGGAATACGATGTTGTCGTGGTTGGTGGTGGACCAGCTGGTTTAGCAACTGCGATACGTTTCGCTCAATTAAATCAAGAAAATAATACAAATTTTACTATATGTTTACTTGAAAAAGGTTCAGAGATTGGTGCCCATATTTTATCTGGGAATGTATTTCAACCAACTGCTTTAAATGAACTCATACCAAATTGGAAAGAATTAGGTGCACCACTTAATACTCCTGTAAAAAAAGATAAACTAAAATTTCTTTTTAAAAATTTAGCTCTTCCAATACCAGCATTTGTAATGCCTCCTATGAATAACCATGGTAATTATGTACTAAGTCTTGGCAATCTTTGCAGATGGCTTGGTGAACATGCTGAAAGCCTTGGAGTTGAAATATTTCCAGGTTTTCCGGCTAGTAAAATAGTCTATGAGAATGATTCAGTTATAGGTATTCAAACCGGTGATATGGGAATCTCAATGGAAGGTGAGCAAAAACCAGGTTTTGAACCAGGAATTGAAATAAGAGCAAAACACACAGTCTTTGCCGAAGGCTGTAGAGGTCATCTTGGTAAGGAGCTTATAGCTAAATTTAATCTTGATGAGGGTAAAGATCCTCAACATTATGGTATTGGCTTTAAAGAAGTTTGGAAAATTCCAAAAGACCAGCACGAGCCAGGATTGGTTATGCATACAAACGGATGGCCTACCAGCTTTGATACACCCTCAGGATCATATTTATATCATGGTGAAAATGAAGAAGTATTCCTTGGTTATGTAGTGCCTTTAGATTACAAAAATCCATTTTTAAGTCCATTTGATGAATTTCAAACATGGAAAACACACCCTTCCGTTAAATCTTATCTTAAAGGTGGCGAGAGATTAACCTATGGCGCAAGAGCTTTAATTAAGGGTGGTTTACAATCCTTACCCAAGATGGAATTCTCTGGAGGGCTGCTTGTTGGATGTAATGCTGGAACTATGATCTTCTCAAAAATTAAAGGCTCTCATACAGCTATGAAATCCGGATTAATTGCTGGTGAATATATATTTAAGAAACTTCAAACCCCAAGTGAAGATTTTGGATTTGACCAACTAATTAAAGATTCATGGATTTATACTGAATTATATAAATCAAGAAATTTTGGACCCTTTTTCCATAAATTTGGAGCACTGATTGGAGCCGCATTCAATGCAGTAGATCAACTTATTTTTAGAGGAAATCTTCCTTTTACCCTTAACAATCCTACCCCTGATCATGCATCATTAATTCCAGCTGACAAAGCTACTAAAATTGATTACCCAAAACCTGATGGTGTTTATTCTTTTGATAAATTAAGTTCTGTATATTTATCAAATACTAATCACGAAGAGGATCAACCGTGTCATTTGCAACTTAAAGATCCTTCAATACCAATACTTAAAAATTTACCTATGTACGATGAACCTGCTCAACGCTACTGCCCTGCTGGTGTGTATGAAGTCGTTGA
>Ga0115013_10001725_pt1 | contig 12479 bp, 11 predicted proteins | sample SouAtlMetagenome_2_FD_88686 | JGI IMG/M metagenome (GOLD analysis project Ga0115013, IMG submission 88686) | Marine eukaryotic phytoplankton communities from Atlantic Ocean - South Atlantic ANT15 Metagenome | ecosystem: Environmental > Aquatic > Marine > Oceanic | place: South Atlantic Ocean...
GAAGAGGGTGAAATGGTCAACGTGGTGGGTATGCGCTTGGATAACGTGGTTGACCTGATTCGCGGCCCGAAAGGCTCCGTGGTCCGCCTGGACGTGGTGCCGGCCCAGGCGGTGGATATGACCCGCTCGCAAATCGTCGAAATCACCCGCGACACGGTGAGCTTGGAAGATCAGGCAGCTGACAGCGAAGTGATTGAAGTTAAACGCGACGGCGCTCCTCACCGCATTGGCGTGATTAACGTTCCCACGTTCTACGTTGATTTTGATGCGTGGCAGGCCGGTGAAGAGGAGTATCGCAGCACCACCCGCGATGTAGCCCGCGAAATCGAAAAACTGAAAAAAGAGGGCGTTGAAGGTATCGTACTAGATCTGCGTAATAACGGCGGCGGTGCGCTCCAGGAAGCTAACTCGCTGATCGGCCTGTTTATCGACCGTGGCCCCACCGTGCAAGTACGCGACGCCCAGGGCCGCATTCAGCTGTACGGCGACAGCGAAGCAGGCACCGTGTACGACGGCCCGCTGACCGTGCTGGTGAACCGCCTCTCGGCCTCGGCGTCGGAAATCTTCGCCGGTGCCATTCAGGATTATGGTCGTGGCATTGTGGTGGGCGCATCGACCTTCGGCAAAGGCACCGTTCAAACCCTGAACGAGCTTAGCCACGGCCAGATCAAGCTAACCCGCGCCAAGTTCTACCGTATCTCTGGCGACAGCACCCAGAATCGCGGCGTCGAGCCCGACATCACCTTCCCCAGCCTGATTGACCCAGAGCGGATTGGCGAGAGCAGCCTGGACAACGCCCTGGCCTGGGACACCGTACAGAACGTTCGGTACCGCCGCTACGGCGAGCCGGAACGTGTACTGCCGACGCTGATTACTCGCCATGAAGAGCGCGCCAAAGAGAACCCCAACTTCCGCTACCTGGAGCGCCAATCCACGCTGGCTCGCCAGCTGCGTGAACAGCACACCAGCGTCAGCCTGAACCGGGAGCAGCGCCAACGCGAGCTAGAAGCCCAAGAAGCCGAACAGCTCTCACTGGAAAACCAGCGCCGCCGCGCCCTGGGGCTGCCTGAACTGGAAGAGTGGATGGATGCGCGTAGCGACGGCACCACCCCGACAGAAGACGCTGAAGTAGAAAGCGAAGGCGAAACGGAAGGCAACGAAGAAGAAGTGCCGGTCGACCGTGCGCACGTGCTCGAGGCCGCCGAAGTGCTGCTTGACTATGTACACCTGCAAAACCAACAGCGCATGGCCAAGCGTTAAGTAAACGGCTTGAGCTACCCTAAGTACGAAGACGCCAGCCCTCGGGCTGGCGTTTTTGTGTGTGCTGACTAAATCATAACCGCTAGCAGAGCGCGGCACGCCGCGCAGGGCGATCTCCCATACGCGTCAAACGCTGCGTCAGCGCGTTAAGCTGCACCGCACTCCCCTGCGCAGCGGATTCAATAATCGACTGCGCCCAGGCAGGTAGCTGCGGCGCTAAACGGTAATAGACCCACTGCCCTTCCCGCTGGTCCATCAGCAGGCCGCACTGGCGCAGCTGCGCCAAATGGCGCGACACCTTGGGCTGAGACTCCTCCAGCGCATAGGTCATCTCACACACGCACAGCGACTGCTCTTTAGCAATCAGCAGCACCAGCATCAGCCGCGTTTCATCACTCAAACACTTAAAGACCTGCAGCGCCTGCAGGCTAGCCGCTTCTCCCACGACACCTTCCCACGCCATGAATTGGAAACATAGTGTACGCCATACGATAGGCAGGCGTTAAGAAGGCACGGACAGCTAACAAATACACACGTAAAAACACCCAAGATGCCAGGTGGCAACGGGCGATAAAATCATTCAGATAGGAAAGGTGATACGCCAATGGCTCCCCGAGCAGGACTCGAACCTGCGACCCAATGATTAACAGTCATTTGCTCTACCAACTGAGCTATCGGGGAACAACAGAAAATCTTTAGCAGAACAGCAGCTTGGCTCCTCGAGCAGGACTCGAACCTGCGACCCAATGATTAACAGTCATTTGCTCTACCAACTGAGCTATCGAGGAACATCATTTGCTGTTGCGTTTGAACCAGAGCCTATCACTTATTAACACTTACTTAAAGCAATCTAAGCAATTGTACTAACAAGTGTTTTGGCTCCTCGAGCAGGACTCGAACCTGCGACCCAATGATTAACAGTCATTTGCTCTACCAACTGAGCTATCGAGGAACTGCTCAAACACGGTGCGTAGTATACTGATAGAAACGCGCGGGTCAAGTCTCGATTACGGGGGAATGCCTAGCCCCTGGTTTCGTGTATCCGTATAATGCAGGCATTCAACGGCCGCACCAATCGCTGCCCAACCGTTATTTCATTCATCCCTCGTCTCCCCCGACGACCCATAGATGACAGGTACCGATGGCGAAGAAGCTCTTCATCAAAACGCACGGCTGCCAAATGAACGAGTACGACTCCTCGCGTATGGCGGACCTACTCGGCGAATCTCACCAGCTGGAGCTAACCGATAACGAGAAGGAAGCAGATGTGATTCTGCTGAACACCTGCTCGATTCGTGAAAAAGCTCAGGATAAGGTCTACCACCAGTTAGGCCGCTGGAAAAAGCTCAAAGACGCCAATCCGGACCTTGTGATTGGCGTGGGCGGCTGCGTGGCCAGCCAAGAAGGTGAAGCGCTGCGTAAACGCGCTCCTTTCGTAGATATGATTTTTGGCCCGCAAACCCTGCACCGGGTGCCAAAGATGCTCGACGCCCGTGCCAATAATCAAATTGCGGCGGTGGATGTCACCTTCCCCGAAATCGAGAAGTTCGACCACCTGCCGCAGCCTAAATCCGATGGTGCTACGGCGTTTGTGTCAATCATGGAAGGCTGCTCTAAGTACTGCACCTTCTGCGTGGTGCCCTACACTCGCGGTGAAGAAGTCTCCCGCCCGTTTGAAGCGGTGATGGATGAAGTCATCCACTTAGCCGACCAGGGCGTGCGTGAAATCAACCTGCTGGGCCAGAACGTGAACGCCTACCGAGGCGACAACGAAGACGGCGACGAGATTGACCTTGCCGAGCTAATCGCCTGCATCGCAGCGGTGGATGGCATCGACCGTATTCGCTTCACCACCTCTCACCCGGTGGAGTTTACGGATAGCTTGGTAGACGCCTATGCGGATATTCCTGAGCTGGTAAGCCACCTGCACCTGCCGGTACAGTCTGGCTCTGACCGTATTCTGAGCGCCATGAAGCGCGGCCACACGGCGGAAGAGTACATCGAGAAGATGGAGCGTATCCGCGCTAATCGCCCGGATATCAGTTTCTCCTCTGACTTTATTGTCGGCTTCCCCGGTGAAACAGAAGAGGATTTCGAAGCCACGATGAACCTGATCCACCGTATCGGTTTCGATCACTCGTTCAGCTTTGTTTACTCGGCGCGCCCCGGCACCCCTGCTTCCGGCTTGCCAGACGACACCCCTGAAAGCGTGAAGAAGCAGCGCTTGGCTATTCTGCAAGAGCGCATCCTTCAGCAGGCCGCTCAGATTAGCCGCCGTATGGTGGGCACTACTCAGCGCATTCTGGTGACCGGGTTTTCTCCGAAAGACCCCGGCCAGCTTTCTGGGCGTACCGAGAACAACCGCGTGGTGAACTTCCGCGCTGCCAATCCTACCGAGTTAATCGGCTACTTTGTCGATGTAGAGATCACCGAAGCGCTGCCCAATTCGCTGCGCGCTGAACTCGCCTCTGCCGAGCGTTATTGATCGCTTGCTTATCGTAGGTAATTGCCCCGGCATCGCCGGGGCAGTAAGCTGAGCCTCACATACATCAACTGACGGGTTTCTTACTCTTGAGCCAGCCATCACCTCAGGCCAATCGCATTATCACCCTAAGCCTTGAACCCAATGACCCGCAGCGTCTCGCTAGCCTCTGCGGCCAACAGGACGAGCATCTAAAGCTGATTGAGAGCCGCCTGGATGGGACGTTACGCAACCGTGGCAACGTATTTCAGTTGGCCGGTGCCGCTAACCGTATTAAAGCGGCGGCTAACGTGCTGGAACACCTTTACCGTGAAACCGCCGCCGACGAGCTATCGGCGGATACCGTGCATCTGTTCCTCCAAGAATCCGGGCTTGAAGCCCTGGAAGAGGAAGACGATGGCGAAGGCGGTAGCGATGAAGTCATCATGCGCACGCCGCGCACTATGATTAAGCCACGCGGGCTGAATCAGCAACGCTACGTGCAGAGCATTCGCGAGCACGATATCAACTTCGGCATTGGGCCAGCGGGTACCGGTAAAACCTACCTGGCCGTGGCCGCTGCGGTAGAAGCGCTCAATCAGCAAGAAGTGCGCCGCATTCTGCTGGTGCGCCCAGCGGTAGAAGCCGGTGAGAAACTCGGCTTCTTGCCGGGCGACCTTGCTCAAAAAATCGACCCCTACCTGCGCCCGCTGTACGACGCTCTGTATGAAATGATCGGTTTTGAGCAGGTGGCGAAGCTGATCGAGCGTCAGGTGATCGAGATTGCTCCGCTGGCCTATATGCGTGGCCGTACGCTGAACAACTCCTACATCATTCTGGATGAGAGCCAGAACACCACGCCGGAGCAGATGAAAATGTTCCTGACGCGGATTGGTTTTGGTTCCACCGCCGTGATTACCGGGGATATTACCCAGGTCGACTTACCGCGCGGGCAGCGTTCAGGCCTCTCGCAAGTGCTCGACGTGCTCAAAGATACGCCAGGAATCGGCGTGACCCACTTTGCCGCGAAAGATGTGGTGCGCCACCCGCTGGTTCAGCGCATCATTGAGGCTTACGACGAGTTTGAATCCGAGCAGGAAGTGCAAGAGCGCGCCCGCCGTGAAGCACGCCAGCAAGAGCGTGAAGCGCGTATGCAGGCGTTAGAGCGCAATAGCGAACGTTCGGGAGAAGCCTAACGATGAGCGACATCATAATCGACCGGCAAGCGGCGATTGATGAGCCACTGCTACCCTCGCTTGAACAGCTCACCCATTGGGTGGGCTGTGTCTTTTCTCGCCACCCGAATGATGACCGCCTAGAGCTCACCATTCGTTTTGTGGATGAAGAAGAGAGCCAGGCGCTTAACCGCGACTACCGGGAAAAAGATAAGCCCACCAACGTGCTCTCTTTCCCGTTTGAAAACCCACCCGGCATTACCCTGCCGCTGCTGGGCGACCTGATTATTTGCCATGCCGTAGTCGCACGTGAAGCCGAAGAGCAGCAGAAGCCGCTGGCCCACCACTATGCCCACATGGTCGTACACGGCACCCTGCACCTGATGGGGTACGACCATATCGAAGAGCAGGAAGCCGAAGAGATGGAGCAGCTAGAACGCGAGCTGCTGGCCACCCTTAATATTCCTGATCCTTATCACGTGTAAGCTGCTACCTTGAGCCAAACGTACGTTTAGGGTGGTGTCTGCTGTCACTCAGTGATAAAACGGTCACTTGAAGCGTGGTCACCCATTCGTGACCGCTTCTCCGTACAATATTTTCCGAACTACCTTTTCCGTAACATTCTGTCCGTAACTGAGAGAGATTTGACGCAATGAGCGAAGACCGATCGAGCAACCCTAATCAAAAATCATGGCTCGAGAAACTCTTTAGCGCCCTTTCCGGAGACAATGACGAACCCAGCTCGCGAGACGAGCTGATGACGTTTTTACGCCACACCGCAGGGAAACTGAAGCTGGATCAAGACGCCATCATGATTATTGAGGGCGCGCTTGAGATCAGCGATCAGCAAGTGCGTGAAATCTTGATCCCACGCTCTCAGGTATCGGCGATTACCCTCGACCAAACGTGGGATGACTACCTACCGTTGATCCAAGAGACCGGCCATTCACGCTACCCGGTGGTGGGCGAAAACCTGGACGACGTAAAAGGCATCCTGCTGGTCAAAGACCTGCTGCCGCTACTGTCGCAATCGCAAGAGAGCCGCGATGCGTTCAAGCTGGAAGACGTGCTGCGCCCTGCCATGTTTATTCCTGAGTCAAAGCGTTTGAACACGCTGCTCAAAGAGTTCCGCGAAACCCATAACCATATGGCGATCGTGGTGGATGAGTATGGCGGCACAGCGGGCATCATCACCATTGAAGATATTCTTGAGCAGATTGTCGGGGATATCGAAGATGAGCACGATACTGATGAAGAGGACGATATCCGCACGCTGGAGAACGGCCACTTCGCGATTCGCGCCCTCACCCCGATTGAAGATTTCAACGAGCGCTTTGGCACCGAATTCTCTGATGACGAATTCGATACGGTGGGCGGCCTTGTGATGCAGCAGTTTGGTCATCTGCCAGGCCGAGGCGAGCACACCAGCTTAGGCGGCTGGCGGTTTGTAATTCTGAACGCCGATAACCGCCGGATACGTCTACTTGAGGCCTATCGCGATAGCGAACCTACGGAAGACGAAAGCCAAGACGACTAGCCTGTCGCCCTCACCTTGCCTACCTCACACTGTTGATAGGATATCGTTATGGGGTTCACACCCACGTTGACGTTTCAGCTGCTAGCCGCCTTAGTGGCTGGCGGCTTTACCACGCTTACCGCTTCCCCGTTTGAGCTTTGGTGGCTTGGCCCTGTGGCCATTGGCCTGCTGTATGTCGGGCTGCATACCTTAAGCCCTGGCCAAGCCGCGTTAAAAGGCTGGCTGTATGGCGTGGCGCTGTTTGCTAGCGGCACCTCATGGGTTTACGTATCGATTCACGACTACGGCTACACCGGTGTGCCGCTCGCGGTCTTTTTAACCGCGCTGTTTGTGAGCGTGCTGGCGCTCTTCTTTGCGGGCACGTTCTGGCTCTACCGCCGCTTCATCGGCCCCCGCTGGGCGCTGCTCACCTTTGCTGGTGCGTGGGTGCTGGGCGAGGTGCTGCGCACTTACTTGTTCACCGGCTTTCCCTGGCTGTTGGTGGGGTCCAGCTACGTGGATTCTCCGCTGGCCAGTTGGGCACCCGTTGGAGGTGTGTACTTACTCTCGCTGCTGGTGGTGCTTACCGGCACGTTAGGGGCGGAACTGCTGCGCCGCCAGTGGTGGGCAGCGCTACCGCTGGCCGCTATCTGGCTAGCTCCTTTCGTACTGCCAAGCCAGTGGACAACGCCGGTAAGAGAACCCACTCGCGTCGCGCTGCTGCAGGGCAACCTGCCCCAGCTGTTAAAATGGACGCCTGAAGGCCAGCGCACCGCTGCGAATATTTACAGCGACTTAACCCGCGAAGTGGCGGATGAAGCGGATCTGATCTTATGGCCTGAAACCGCGCTACCCATGACTGATAGCCAAGCACGGCCAGTGCTTGAGCGCGTGCAGGCCAACCTGCCGCCAGAAGCCGCCCTGTTGACCGGCATCGTTCAGCTAGATGAGAATAACCGCTACTTTAACAGCGTGATTGGCGTAGGCGACGTGGAAGGCAGCTACCAGAAAGAGCACCTGGTGCCGTTTGGGGAGTACCTGCCGCTAGAGAGCCTGCTGCGCGGGACCATCGACTTCTTTGACCTGCCGATGTCCAGCTTTAGCAAAGGCGCATCGGAGCAGGTGCCGATGCAAGCAGCAGGAGTGGCGATCGGTAACGCCATTTGCTACGAAATCATCTACCCACAGCTCGTCGCACAGCGGGCCGCCGATAGCGGCGTGATCGTGACGGTTTCCAACGACACTTGGTTTGGTGCCTCCATTGGCCCGCACCAGCACCTGCAAATGGCCCGCCTGCGTGCGCTGGAAAATGGCCGCTATGTAGTTCGCGCTACCAGCAACGGCATCACCGCCATTATTACCCCCCGTGGCGAGCTGGTAGACCGCGCCCCACAGTTTGAAACCACCTACCTCACGGGCGAGTTCTACGCCATGGAAGGGCTCACCCCGTTTACCCGCATGGGCAGCCTGCCCATCTGGCTACTCGCCGGGCTGTTCCTGCTGCCGGGGTTTGTGCGTCGGCGTTGATGTCAACAGCACCTCGGCCATGAAAAAGCCCCCTGCCACATTCGTGGCAGGGGGCTTCGTTTTAGGCGGCTTCTTAAAAAGCCGTCTGCTAAGCGCCGGATTAAGTGCTGCTGGGGATTTCCCCTAGCACCTCGGGAATCGTCATCCGCACATAGCGGCCCGGCGCGGGTTCGATCACTGTTAGCTCCCCTTCCCCTGGCTGGCGGGCAGGTACCAGTTTCTTCGGGTCTGCATCCACGTAGCCGTTGTCGGTCATCCAGGCTTGCCAATGGGGCCACCAGGAGCCTTCGTTAAACGTAGCGCCTTCCATCCACTCCTCGTGGGTCTCGGGCAGCGTGTCGTTGGTCCAGTAGCCGTACTTGTTTTTATGGGGCGGGTTCACGATACCGGCAATATGCCCAGAGCCGCCCAGCACGAAGGTTACCGGGCCTTTGGGTAGCAGCGCACCGTAGTAGGTACTGTTCCACTTGGCGATATGGTCTTCTTTGGTGGAGACAAAGTAGCTGGGGGTTGAGACTTTGCGCAGGTCGATTTTGACCCCGTCTAGCTCGATGCCACCGGGCTCTACCAAGCGGTTTTCCAGATACATATGGCGCAGGTACCAAGCGTGGGTGCCTGCCGTCAGGTTGGTGCCATCAGTATTCCAGTAGAGCAAATCGAAGGCGGAGGGAGTCTCGCCCTTCAGGTAGTTATTGATATAGAACGACCAGAACAGATCATTTTCCCGCAGCAGGTTGAAGGTGTAGGCCATGGAGCGGCCATCCAGGTAGCCCTTCATCTGCATGGTTTGCTCAATACCCTGCACCACGCGCTCGTTCAGGAACACGCCGATATCGCCCGGATCGCGGAAGTCCTGCAGCGTGGCCATGTAAGTGACCGACTTCACCTTGCGGCCACGGCGCGTGCTGGTGAGATACGCCACGGTGGAGGCGGTCAGCGTGCCGCCTACGCAGTAGCTCAGCAGGTTGACTGACTTCTCGCCGCAGGCCTGCTCAATCGCTTCCATCGCACTGATGGGGCCCATCTGCATATAGTCTGCCCAGGTAATATCGCGCTGCTCGGGGCCAGGGTTACGCCAGGAGATCAGAAATACCGTGTGGCCTTGATCCACCAACCACTTCACCAGCGAGTTATCTTGCCGCAGGTCCAGAATGTAGTACTTATTGATCCAGGGCGGCACAATCAGCAGCGGCGTTTTAAAGGTGTTTTCGGTGGTTGGCGTGTACTGAATCAGCTGAATCAGTTCGTTTTCATACACCACAGAGCCAGGCGTTACCGCAATGTTCTCGCCCACGCCAAAGGCGCTGCGGTCGGTCATGCGTACGTTGATGCCTTCCGCTGAGTTGGCTAAATCTTCCCGTAGCCGAGTGAGGCCATCGACGAGATTCTGCCCCTTGGTTTCCAGGGTGCGGCGCATCACTTCTGGGTTGGTGGAGACGAAGTTGGTAGGCGACATCGCATTCACCAACTGGCGCGCGTAGAACGTTAAGTTGCGCTTGAGGGTAGGGTCTACATCCAGGTCGTTAATCAGCTCTTCGACCACCTGCGAAAACAGCAAATACTGCTGCATGATCGCCATGTAGTAGGGGTCTGTAGTCCAGACCTCATCTTTAAAACGGCGGTCGTTCTTGGGCGGCGTTACTAGGGGGGCCACCTGCTCACCGGCCATGGTGCGTACACCCTGCTGCCACAGCAACCACTGGTCTTGCATCAAGCGCGACTGGGTTTGCCACAGCAAATTCGGGTTACTCATCAGCGAACGAGCAGCGGCTTCAAAGCTTTCGCGCATGTCGCTATAAACGGAGTCAGCGGCTTCGCTGGGCGCCATACGTGACAGCAGGTCCTCTAGCAGACCTTTGTACTGTTCACTTATGTCGTCAAGCTGTGCCTTCCATGCCTCCATATCTTGCTGGGACAACGGTTGAGACGGCATTTTCCACCCTGACTGCATACGACTTTCCCCCTCACCAACTGAGCAATGGTTGCCCTGGCAACACGCTTAAGAACGCTGTAAAAGAACGCGGCGCCTCAAAGGCGCCGCGGACACTACTGACGATTAGCTTTTACGAGACGACTGGCTTGAGGCCTTCGCGGGCTGTTCACCCTTGGCTGTAGCGCTCACTTGTTCGCTCATTTTTTGTCCGGCTTCGCTAAACAGCTTTTCCATTTCAGATTTGAACTGCAAGCTCATCTCGCTCATCACCCGCGCGTCTTCCTGCATCTGCTGAGAAAGCTCGTTCATCATTTCCGCTTGCTTGGTACCGAAATCGCGCAGGCTCTCGGCATCATTAATTTCTGTCGCGCTGCGGATGCGCTCGGTGCCCATCTGGCTGTAGCGTTTCATCGCTTCCAGCTGGTACTGGGTCATTTTTTCCATGTTATTGAGCATCAGCGAGTTCATCTTGCGCATCGGCTCAAACATCTGGCGAGTTTGGGCGTTAAAGGCGTCCATCATTTTGTCTTGCATTGTGGTTGCTCCTGTCTCTCATTCCTTGGCATGAGCCTGGAGTGGCTCATCACATCGCAAATTGCTGCACTGCAAAAAGAGTAATGCTTAGCATGCTGCTTTGCAACAAGGAGCTTCCTACGGCCCCTCTGCATACCCTACAGCCGCCTCTGACTCAGCCTCACAGCGCCACGTATTTGATAGCGCCTTTATCGCCTACTCTTTGGCGCGAGAGCGAGAAGAGGCCGTGGCTTTCGCCTTGGTACTTTTCTCGTTTGCCGCTGACGATGGTTCGCTATCTTGGGTGCCGTTACTGGCACCACCCGTATGGGTACTACCGGCCTGACGCAGCATATCCAGCATCATTTGCTGATAGGTGCCAAAGTTAGCCAGCCCCTGTGAAAGCCCCTGCTGCATCATGGGTTGCTGCAGGAAAGGGCGCATTAAGCTCATGGGGTCATAACCTTCTACCCCTAATTCCATCTGCCGCTGAATATTATCCAGCAGGCTCTGCTGGAACGCCTCTACATCCGGCAACCCTAGCGACTGCCGAAACTCAGCCGGCGTCAGGTCAAACTCAACGTTAATTTTCATAGGCGACTCCTTAACCGTCTTCCTTGAGTGTAGCAGCGAACCACTCAGCACACCTTGGCGTTATCGCTGACCTAATCGCGGTGTATCAACGCTAACATCAGCGTTTTGGCCCCGGTGGCGCAGCCAATGATCCAACAGCGTAATCGCCATCATGGCTTCGGCAATGGGCGTCGCTCGAATGCCCACACAAGGGTCGTGACGCCCTTTGGTAATCACTTCGACTGGTTCACCATGGACATCAATGGAGCGGCCCGGCGTGGTAATGCTGGAGGTAGGTTTCAGTGCCAACCGAGCCACAATGGGCTGCCCGCTGGAAATACCACCCAGCACGCCGCCCGCGTGGTTGGAGAGAAAGCCTTCCGGTGTCATCTCGTCGCGGTGTTCGCTGCCGCGCTGAGCAATACAGCCAAAGCCCGCGCCAATCTCGATCCCTTTTACCGCATTAATGCTCATCAAACCGTGCGCTAGGTCAGCATCCAGACGGTCGAAGACTGGCTCGCCCAGGCCCACGGGTACGCCATCGGCAATTACGGTAATTTCCGCGCCCACGGAGTCTTGGTCCCGTCGCAGTTGATCCATGTAGCTTTCCAGCTCGGCTACTTTATCGGGGTCGGGGCAGAAGAAGGCGTTCTGGTCGACGGCTTCCCAGGTTTTGAAGTCGATCTTGATCGGGCCGAGCTGACTCATATAGCCGCGAATTTGAATGCCCTGTGCCGCCAGCACCTTTTTGGCAATGGCACCCGCCGCCACGCGCATGGCGGTTTCGCGGGCGCTGGAACGGCCGCCCCCCCGGTAGTCCCGGTGGCCATACTTGTGGTGGTAGGTGTAGTCCGCGTGGGCAGGACGGAACTGGTCTTTGATCTTGGAGTAATCTTTCGAGCGCTGGTCGGTATTCTCAATCAATAAGCCAATCGAGGTACCGGTGGTTTTGCCTTCAAACACGCCGGAAAGAATGCGCACCTGATCCGGCTCTTTGCGCTGGGTGGTGTGGCGCGAGCTGCCGGGGCGGCGACGGTCTAAATCGCCCTGCAGGTCCTCTTCGCTAATCGCAATGCCAGGAGGGCAACCATCCACAATGGCCCCTAATGCGGGGCCGTGGCTTTCGCCAAAAGTGGTGACGGTAAACAGTTTGCCAAACGTATTGCCAGACATGGGCGTTAATTCCTCACGCAAAAGACGCCGCATGGGCGTCGAGTTCAGCGGCGTTCAGGGCAAACACGCCCTGGCCGCCACGCTCGAATTCAAGCCAGATAAAGGGCACCTCGGGGAAGGCGGCCTCCACATGGCGGTCAGAGTTGCCAACTTCAACAATCAGCCAGCCCTCTGAAGTTAGGTGCTGGCGGGCCTCGCGCAGAATACGCCGCACGATATCAAGACCGTCGCTGCCCGCGCCCAGCGCCAGGGCTGGCTCATGGCGAAATTCGGCGGGCATCGTGGCTAAGTCGCGCTCATCCACATAGGGCGGGTTGGAAACGATCAGGTCAAAGCGCTGCCCTTCCA
>Ga0115013_10001726_pt1 | contig 12478 bp, 11 predicted proteins | sample SouAtlMetagenome_2_FD_88686 | JGI IMG/M metagenome (GOLD analysis project Ga0115013, IMG submission 88686) | Marine eukaryotic phytoplankton communities from Atlantic Ocean - South Atlantic ANT15 Metagenome | ecosystem: Environmental > Aquatic > Marine > Oceanic | place: South Atlantic Ocean...
AAACTCTGACTTAGCATCTAGAAATATATTCTCAGATACTGATACATATGTACCTCTCCCTTCAATTGAAGATATATTCGAAAAAGTTGCAATGAGTCATTCATACTATGGCGTCATACCATTTGAGAATTCCTATCAAGGAGTAATTAATTCATCATTAAATTGTTTGATTGACTATGATTTAAAGATTATTAAAGAATTCAATTTCTCTGTAAGTCATAACTTCTGCTCAAAAAATACAAAACTAGATACATCTAAAGTAAAAAAAATAACTTCGCATCCTCAGGTTTTTGGACAATGTAATAACTGGCTTAGAGATAACTTTCCTGATGCAGAAAAAATAGTTGCAACTAGCACAGCTGAAGCAGCAGCACATGCCGCTGAGGATGATTCTGTTTTTTGTATTGCTAATTCTTATGCTATAAAAATCTTTGGCCTAACAACTCATAATTCTGAAATACAAGATAGATCGGATAACAAAACAAGATTTTTGGTAATTGGCAAAAGTTTAGAAGATAGATCAGATATCAATAAAACATCTGTAATGATAAACATTGCTGATAAGCCGGGTTCTTTGATGAAAATACTTCAGCCCTTTACAGATCTAGATATTAATATGACTAGAATTGAAACTAGACCATCTAGGAACAATGACTTCCTACATACATTTTTTATAGACTTTGAAGGTTATTACGAAGACTCAAACGTTATCAAACTTCTAGAGAAATTAGAAGATATGTCAGAAGAACTGAGGATAATTGGTTCTTATACTGTCCTTAATTAATTATTTTCCGATAAAAATTGTACTAAAGGTTCTTCTATAATTTCTAAGACTGGCTTATCAATTAGATGAGACATTATATCAACAGGTAAAAACTGGCTATTTGGAATCATATCTGCCGTTTTCTTGCCCTCTTCGAATGGAATTAATGGATCTAACTTACCATGTATAACTAGTGTTGGTATGTTGATGCTACGTACTTCATCATAACGATCTCTATCAGCTAGAATAGCTATTAATTGTCTAGTAAAACCTGTTTCATTTGAACTTCTTTCTATATTGAATAATGCGTTCTTTCTAAATTCTTCTTCATTAATTTCTGTGCCAGGAGTGCCAAGAATCTTATACATTTTTAATGATCTATCTAATCTTTCCTCTATTGATTGTTCTCGAAATGATCTATCTTCAATCAATTTTTTTAATTCACCTTTAGGCCCGGTTTGTAAGTCTGGTGTTCTAGCCATAGATGCTATGAGCACGTAAGATTTAAATCTATCACTATTATCAGCGACCATTCTTTGAGTAATCATCCCACCCATAGACATAGCTAATAAGTGAGACTCTTTAAGTTCTAGATCATCTAAGACTGCTATACCATCGCTAGCCATATCAGCTAATGAATATGCTGATTTTAATGGCAGTCCTGTATAAAACTTGATGTAATTCCATATAAAATTAGGTCTACCATATTCTTCAAAACCATCTGATAATCCAACATCTCTATTGTCGTAGACAATTGGTCTGAAACCATTTTCCTGTAATAATGAAATTAATTCATCAGGCCAGAAAGTTAATTGACCTCCAAGCCCCTGTACAAGAAGAATAGGTTCATGCTCTTCTGGACCATAATCTACATAAAATATATTTATGCCTTCATTATTTGCATATCCCTCATCTGTAGCTAATGTACATAAGGAAAAGAGCAATAAATATATAATTTTCTTCAATTAAGTTTCCTCTAGTTTATGGTTTAATAGCTTAAAGTTACGATGGGACAACTCTTGAACTTCTTCGTTATTATGAGAGACCATTATTGTTGTAACTTTATTCTCTTCAAGTATTGATTGTATATCAGGATAAATTTCACTCTTCAATTTGTCATCAAGTCCATTAAATGGTTCATCCAGTAATAATATTTTTGGATTAGTAATTAATGTTCTTGCTAAAGCAACTCTCTGTCCTTCTCCACCTGATAATTCATGTGGGTATTGATCTTGAAGGTCTTCAATTTTAAATTTTGACATCATTGCAGTAATTTTGTTGTTCCTTATATCTCTGTTGTTTATTCCAAATTTTATGTTGTCTAGTACAGTAAGGTGAGGAAAAAGAACTTTATCCTGCACTACTAAACCAATATTACGATTTTCTGTTTCTATAAATGTTTGATCTGATGCAACTAGTTTCCCTTCAATTAGAATCTCTCCCGTTGTTTGCTTTGATAAACCACTTATCACTCTAAGCAAGCTAGTTTTTCCAGAACCTGAGGGCCCCATAATGGATATAAATTCTCCCTCTATTAATGAAAGGTTAATATTTTTAAGAATTATTTTCTTCTCAATGTCATAGTTAAGATTACTTATTTTTAATACTTCTTTACTCATGATTGTTTTGATACTTGGATCATTCTAGATAGAAAATATATGGGTATCAAACCTATAAAAATTATTAATAAAGCTGGCAATGCTGCCTCATACATGCGTTCTTCTGATGCTAAAAGATAAACATTTACTGCTAGAGTGTCAAAATTAAAAGGCCTTAAAATTAAAGTGGCTGGCAACTCTTTAACTACTTCAGAGACAACTAACAAGAAACTTGTAAGAAGCGCTGTTTTCATTAATGGTATGTGAATTTTTCTTAATAAATTATATTTGTTGCTCCCCAGTGTTCTAGCAGCATCATCAATATTTAAAGAAAATTGTTTGTAACTACTTTGTATTACATTATTAGACAAAGCATATGACTTTATAACATAAGCGAATAATAATCCTGATAAGCTGCCTGTAATTATTATCCCTAAGTTAAAAAAAATAAAATCTAGATAAGTAAGAAGTTGTGTAATTCCTATCGCTAAAATTAAACCGGGAACTGCATAACCTAATGAAATGAATGAATTAATATTTTCTGAGGTGTCTGTATTAGAAGTACGTGCATTAAAGTTCAATATTAAGGCCACTACACTAGTTAACAGTCCGGCAATAGTTGCCAGTAATAAGGTATTAAATGTAGCCGATACGAATTTTGAACTAACGTTATTATCTAGTTCAAATGACCAGCTTAGTAATTCTAGAACAGGTAAAATAAATCCAAGAGTAATAGGGAGTAAACAAAATAAAGTTGCCATGAAGTTATGGATTCCATATAGTTTCACTTCTTTAGTTGGTTCTGACCTAGCTGATGACAATGAATATCTTTGTTTACCACGTTGCCACTGTTCAATATATAGAATAATGAATACTACCAGTAATAACATTGAAGCAAGTTGCATTGCTGTAGTTAAATCGTACATACCCAACCATGTTCTGAATATTCCTGTTGTGAATGTTGGTATAGCAAAGTGTTGAACAGCACCAAAATCAGATAATGTTTCCATAGCTACTAATGCTAAACCTGCAAAAATGGCTGGTCTTATAAGAGGTAAAGTGACCTTGAAGAAGGTTTGTGCTTTTGTAAGTCCAAGTGTCCTAGCAGAATCTAACATTGGTTTTGATATATTCATGAGAGCAACTCGAGTAATTAGATAAACATACGGATATAGAGTAAAACCAAATACAACAATCGCTCCTGAAATAGATCTTATATTTGGTACAGCATAATCATCTGCTACGAGATTTAAAGACCTTAAAACACTATTTACAGACCCTGAGTACTCGAATATTTCTGTAAAAACATAAGCTAGAATATAAGGAGGTATGGCTAAAGGTAAAATTAGTGCCCAAGCAAATATACTTTTGCCCCAAAAATTATAATTTGATACCAACCAAGCCGATAAAACACCGAGAAATAAGACTACTACTGAAACACCTAGAACTAAAATGATCGAATTTAAAGAGTACTCATATAAAACAAAGTTTAATAAATGATCAAAATTATCATTAAAACCACTTAAAAGGCTTAAGAAAATTAAAATAATTGGAATAACAAATATTAATGCAGTAGCTATAGCGAATATTTGTAATGAATTAATCTTTAAATTATTGGTCATGGTAGTAATTAATTACCAATCTTAACAAATAGATAGTGTAAATATTATTATTTCCAGCCAGCTCTATCCATAAGTTTTACAGCTTCTGGATTGTATTTACCAAAATCTGCCACTGATGTTTTATCCATTTTAAATGAGCCAAATTGAGCGATAACTTGATGAGGCTCTACACCATCCAAAACTGGATATTCAAAAGTATTGTTAACAATATGTTTCTGAGCTTCTTCTGTTAATAAAAACTCTAGGAATTTTTCAGCATTTGCTTTATTTGGTGAATGTTTAAGTATCCCCCCGCCACTAATATTTACGTGTGATCCCCTATTATCTTGATTGGGGAATGCTATTTTTAATTTTGATGCTGCTTGCCTTTGTTCTTCACCACCTTTTCCAGATAACATTATTCCTATGTAGTATGTATTTGCTATAGCTATATCAGCCTGCCCATTAGCTACTGCCATAAGTTGAGCTCTATCGTTTCCTTGCGGTGTTCTTGCAAAATTATTTACAAGGCCTTTAGCCCATATTTCTGTACTTTCTACACCTAAATTGGAAATCAATGAAGCTACAAGTGATTGGTTATACATGTTGGAAGAGCTTCTAACTACTATTCTATCTTTCCAGTTAGAGTTGGCTAAATCTTCATAGGAAATATTGGTTATTTCGTCCTCAGAAACAGATTCGGGATTATAAAAAATTACTCTAGCTCTTTTAGCTACCGCTACCCATTCATCGTTAGCGCCTCTTAATTCTTTTGGGACCAAACTTTTTATAGTCTGTGATTCTATTGATTGTAGAAAACCTTCTTTTTGGAAATTAGCAAGATTACCGGCATCAACGGTAAAGAATACATCACCAGGAGAATTTTCACCTTCTGCCTTTAACCTCTCCATTAGGGCTCCACCTGAGCCTGAAATTATGTTTACTTTTATGCCGGTTTTTTTTGTAAATTCGGCGTACAGAATATCATCAGCATCATAGTGCCTAGATGTATAAATATTTACTTCATTTACTGGCATACAGCCAGATATAACTAAGAGAAAAGAAACTGCGGTAATTATCTGTTTAAATGTTTTCATAAGATTAACGATAATAACTTAAATGAGAATCATTCTCAATTAAGGTAATTCAAAGATTATTCCAGGAATAGATGTATGAAAATTTAAATTTGGATCTTTTTGCATCGCTTTTTGAATTATTTCTTGCGGCTCATATGTAGGTTCCTGGCTAAAAAATATTCCCCCCCAGTGAATGCCATATGTGTACTTGGATTCTAAATCTCGAACTAATTTTATAGCTTCATGAGGGTCAACGTGGTGTTCAGATTCTATATCTCTTGGATAGTATGAACCTATAGGCATGAATGTAAGGTCAATAGGACCTAGCTTTTGACTATAGCTTTGAAAAAATTCTTCATATGCTGTGTCACCAATATGTAAAATATTAATTTGTTTTGTTTTTATGGACCATCCTCCCCAAAGACTTCTTTTTCTATCGAACAGACCTCTAGCTGACCAATGTTTTGTGGGAACAAACGTAGCTACAAAATTTGATAATTCAATCTTTTCCCACCAATCTAGTTCATTTAAATTCACAAGCCCTGCTTTTTTTAGAAGCTTTAGGTCTCCTTTTGGTACATTGATCATAACCTCAGGATACATCTCCTGTATTGATTTCAGTGAGTCCAAATCAAGATGATCATAATGATTGTGTGAAATAAAAATAAAATCTATGGTTGGCAGAGCATTTAAATCTATGGCAGGCGGAATTTTTCTTTGAGGTCCTATGCTTTTAAATGGTGAGGCCCTTTCACTAAAAATAGGATCAAATAATATAGTAGTATCGTCTATATCAAGTAAAACAGTCGCTTGACCAATCCATGTAAAATAATTTGTTTTGTCCGTTAAGTCCTCTTCTATAAGCTGATATTTGATAGTTTCTAAATTTGGATTTGTTCTGAGTGTATTCAGACCTGATTTATAAAATGTAAAGATATATGCTGTAAAGATTGCTAATACAATTGATATTAAAATTACTATATTTCTAAACATTATTATTCGGTAAATCTAAATATAGATTAAATTTACCAAACAACAATGTACAAAAGAAAAAACTAGGGGTTGTTGCCCCTAGTTTCTAAATCAGAAAGATATTTTTACAGAAGCACTTATATTTCGACCTGGTTCCAACCATAAGTCTAAATTAGCTTGATCAGTTGCAAAGCCATTTACAGTGGACCAATTCCAGTATTTTTGGTCTGAAAGGTTTTTTAGGGCTAAATTAAGTTGCAAGTGGTCATTCACTTCATAAGCACTATACAAGTCAAATATTTCTCTATCAGGTAATGTGACGCAAGCTCCACCTCCCCTTCCACATCCAGATGTGAAACCATCAAAACTTGCATCAACAAATGTAATAAAGAAATTTGTAGATAATTTACCATCATTAGACTTATGTTTAAGTCCTACAATTGATTCATCAGGATCTAAGGATGATAGTGGCGAACTACCTGTCTTACCTGATGTTCTAATCATATCCAAAGAGAAATCTAAATTATCGTTAATCTTTCTTGCAAAGCTAAATTCCATACCGTCTATTTCAACGTCATTTAGATTCGCTGAGGTAAGTAGTGCAATGCTATTTATAAAATCGTATCCTACTGATACAGAGTCAATAAAATCCTCATAACTATTAGAAAATCTCGTAATAGACCATGATCTGTCTTCCATTACTCGTCTGAAACCAACTTCTTTACCAGAACTAGTTTCTGGACGTAAATTTGCATTAGGTACGATGCCATAACCATAAGCTAAATTATTAAAACTTAAATTTGCTGCATCATAATCTGGAGCTTTAAAGCCCTCTGCATATTGCACAAACATGCTTAAATCGTTTCCTAGGTCAGTCAATAGACCCAACTTAATTGACAATTCTTCTTCATCAACTTCTGCTAATGGGTAACCTGGCGCTCTATTAACAGCTGACAACACATCGTCTTTAGGTTCAAGTTCATAAGTATCGTATCTCATGCCCATGGATAGAACAGTATGCTCATCAAGAGTTATTCTGTCATTTATGTAAAGTCCAGTTCTCGTAGTATCAGTATTGGGAAGTGTTTTGTTAGGGTACTGAGTACCATAAATATTGGTTGACACAACACCGGTAAATACGTTTGTTAAAGTACTAATTCTTAGGCGTTCACTTTCTAAAGTTTCAGCTTCATATCCATAAACTATGTTGTGAGCTAAGTTGCCTGTCATAAGGCTTTTAAACATCTCAATAGACATTCCTGTTACTGATTGATTAAATTGATAATCTCTAAATAAAGCGCCTATTGATGGTGGTCCCATTGGCCCGAATTGTCCAAAAACCATATCAGCAACTGATTTATTAGTTATTTGTTGTTGATCTGTATTCTGGGAATAGAAATTAAGCGTTCCATTATCAAACAATTCATTTCCACTATTTATATCTATTTTTACACCAATTCTGTCTCTAGAACCTTCATCTTGTCCTACAGATGCTGATGTTGTTGATAAGGTTGAAATTCCTGGATAAAAAGCAGAACCAATATCAGTATTAACAGTAATATCACTATTCCACTCTTGATGATCTACCACAAAAGTTACATCCAATAGATCATTGAGGTCATACTTTAGTTTCATGAGCACACTTTGTCCTTCACTTCTCACAGGGTTTGGATCCTGCATTGCATCATCATGAAGCGAAACTTCTGAAGCCTCTCTAGTAACAACCTGCATTAAGCCTTCAAGTCTTTGTCCAGAAAATGCTGAAAGCATAGAAATTTTAGTTTGATCAGAGTCACCATTATGAGCATATCGACCAGTAAAATGTGTGCCATTATCTACATAATCACTAGCATCTTTTGTTATGAACGAAACTGCGCCCGCAAGACCATCAGAACCATATAATGCTGATGTTGGCCCTTTAAGTACTTCTACTCTCTTAAGCAAGTCTACATCTACAACGTCTCGGCCATAACCAGCATATGCGTCAGACACTCTGACACCATCTACAAATATATTAACTTTAGAACCACCAAGACCTCTAATAGATATCCCTTCATTATAATATCGACCGTATTGTGAATTTCTAGGTACTGAAATACCCACAGAATTTTGGAGAACATCTCCTAAATCAGTTACTAATCTATTTTCTAGATCGTCCTGAGTTATTAAAGTAACAGACCCAACCACTTCACTAAGTGGTACCGGTGTCTTAGAAGAAATTACAACTACTTCTTCCACACTATCATCTTCTTGCCCATAAACATCAGAAGATATAAAGATAGTTAGTAACGCTATTAGTATTTTTAAATAATTATTCATTTTTCCTTATTTTGTTTTGTAAATGAGAATCATTATCATTCACATTTACAAAATTATCAAATACAATTTGAATTATGCGATTTTGTCTTATATTTCTTTTAACGTTTGCTAGTCTGCTGCAAGCTGATTGCTCATTAGCAAAAGATAAATCTAGGATTATTGTCGCTGGTGGCTCATTAACTGAAATAATATTCTTCTTAGAAGAACAAAAAAATTTAGTAGCTGTTGATATAACCTCAAATTATCCAGCTCAGGCAACTGAACTTCCCTCTATTGGATATGTCAGGGCGCTATCTACAGAAGGTATTCTATCCTTAAGCCCTACATTAATTTTAGGTGAAGAAGATATGGGGCCTAGTTTAGTAGTTGATCAAATCGAAAGTACAGGAGTAGATTTAAGAGTAATAGAAGAAAATTACACATTACAAACTATTAAAAATAAAATTTCTTGCATAGCCTCCATCTTAGATGTTCAAGATAAAAGTCATTCAATAGTAGAACTAGAGCTGAAAGATAAAATAGACAATTTAGAGAAATTAAGTCAAAAAAATCAACTTAATAATCTAAAGGTGATGATTATATTGAGTATGGACGGTACTTCTCCAACTATAGCAGGCTTAAATACCTCTGGTAATGGTTTTATTGAAATGATAGGTGGAGTAAATATTATGAATAGCTTTGATGGCTGGAAACCCGTTAGTGCAGAATCCATACTAGTTGCTAACCCTGATCTGATAATTATTACTAATAGAGGTTTAGCAAATTTTGGAACTTTAGATGAGCTTGCAAAGCACCCTTCTCTATCTTTTACTAATGCAGCTCTTAATAATAATTTAATGGCAATAGATGGCATGTCTTTGTTAGGCTTTGGTCCAAGAACAATTGACGTTGCAAATAATGTTGCTAAAAATTTACAGTCAATAAAATAATTTGATTAAATCAGCTTTTTTAAGATTCATAACCAGAAACCAATTAATTATTTTGGGAGTATGTTTATTGGCAAGTCTACTTAGTTTCTTAGTAGCTGCATCGCTTGGAAGTTTTAGTGTTTCAATTTTTGATTACCTGTTTCAAACCTCTTCAATATTAGAAAATAAGGTTTTAGAACAAATTAGGCTGCCTCGAGTTTTATTGGCTGGCATTGTTGGTGCAAGTTTAGGAATTTCAGGTGCATCTTTACAAGGTTTATTTCGTAATCCTTTGGCAGATCCTGGCTTAATTGGAGTTTCTGCAGGAGCAGCTCTTGGAGCATCGGTAGTAATTGTATTAGGTTCGTCTTTTATTCCTGATTATATTTTTGGCCCGTTTATATTGCCTCTTTCAGCAATAATGGGTGCTGCTCTAGTTATCTATTTACTTTATTTATTTACAAAGGGGTTTGGTTACCAGGGTGTTACATACATGCTACTAGTAGGTATTGCTGTAAATGCACTAGCTTCCGTTGGGATTGGGATATTAACTTTCATAAGTTCAGATTCTGAACTAAGGGGTCTAACTTTTTGGACTATGGGAAGTTTTGGTGCAGCAAACTGGACACTAGTTCTACCAGCAATAATAGTAATTTTAATAACAATTCTTTTACTTATACCTTACTCGAGGCAATTAGATTTACTTCAATTGGGTGAGCCTGAAGCCTATAGACTAGGTGTTGATGTCAAAAGTCTTAAATTTAGAGTAATAATTAGTTCAGCAATAGTAGTAGGCATCAGTGTTTCTTTGTCAGGAATGATAGGTTTCGTTGGATTAGTTGTACCGCACCTTATGAGATTATTAGGAGGAGTGAATCATAATTATTTATTGCCAGCTTCTGCATTATTTGGTGCAACTATAATGATTGTTGCAGATTTGCTTTCAAGGATATTAATACAACCTGCAGAATTGCCTGTAGGCCTTCTAACTAGTGCTATAGGAGCTCCTTTCTTTTTATGGCTTATATTTAGGATAAGAAAAACATGACTATAAAATTAAGCAATATATCTTATCAAGTGAATGACTTAGTTATTTTAAATGATGTATCACTAGAAATTAAAAACGGTGAGGTATTGTCTTTAGTTGGTCCTAATGGAGCTGGTAAATCTACACTTCTTAATATTATGACTGGTGATCTTGAACCAACTAATGGTTGTGTACGTTATGAAAAATATAATCTTAAAGATTTAGATATCATTGATAGATCTTTTTATAGAGGAGTCATGTCTCAAGCTCAACAAATTGTTTTCGATTTCTCTGTAAAAGAAATCATAGAAATGGGTTGGATAGAGAAAGGGGTTTCATCTTATTCAAATGATTTTAGTAAGGCAGTGAAGGAAATTTCAAGCTTATGTGATCTTGAGAATTTATTAGAGAGGAAATTTAATAGATTATCTGGTGGAGAGCAAAGAAGAGTCCATTTTGCAAGAACACTCCTTCAATTGTGGAGGCCTTCAAACTCAAAAGATCCAATCTTTATGCTCTTAGACGAACCAACAGCAAACCTTGATTTATATTATGAAATAAAATTGATGGAAATTATAAAAATGAAGGCTAACGAAGGAGTTGGTGTTTTTCTAATTATGCATGATTTAAATCTTGCAGCTAAGTATTCCAACAGAATAGCTTTAATGTCTGATGGTAGTCTGATACAAGTTGATACACCTATTAATATATTAGACCCATCCTTATTAAAACGAATCTATAATTTAGATATGTCAGTTGATAAGGCAACAATGAAGGTAAGTTATTTCTAATGAAAGACACATATGAGCTTCATGCAGCTAAACTTCTTAGAGAATCTAATGAAGGCGTCCTATCAACCATTTCAAAGAAATTTGATGGTTATCCTTTTGGAAGTTTTACCACCTTTACTACTGATAGGGATAGGTCAATCATAATCTATGCTAGCGACTTAGCTCAACACACTAAGAATCTAAAAAATGATTCAAAAGCATCACTAACAATTTACAATCTAAATAAAAAAGGTGACCAACAAGATAGTCAAAGACTGACTTTATTGGGAGATCTTAAGCTTGCTGACAATCAAGAAGATTGTAAAAAAAGATTCTCTCTCTTTTTACCGCATAGTGCTAATTACCATAAAATGCATGACTTTAGTTTCTATACGTTAGAAATTAATCAAGCTAGATGGATAGGTGGTTTTGGTCAAATAGCTTGGCTTAAAACAGCTAATTGGATAAAAAATTCACCAAAGTGGTTAGAAAGAGAAAATTCCATAATTGAGCATATGAATGAAGACCATTCAAACTCTATAGTCTCAACGCTAAATGCACAATTAGATATAAAAGATCCTGAAGCAAAAATGATTGCCCTTAATACAGATGGTTATTATGTTTCAACGAGAGGAGAAATTAGATTCCTTACATTTATGACATGCTGTTTAAACATGAAGCAGTATAAGGATGAGTTGGTAAGACAAGCTCATGATTATCGTGAATATGAATTATAGTTAAGCTGAATAACTAATATCCAAAAAATAAATAATTGCAGCTAAGAAAAAACAGGTAAACCCAGCTATGTAGTCATATTGATCGCCAATTAATTTTATCTGATCAACATAAATATCTTGCTTCGAAAGAGAATATGCAGAAAAAATAAATATTATTGCTCCTAAAAAAATTAATGCATAATTCACTGAAATTACCGAATAAATAACTAATAAAGCCGAAACAGAAAGTTCAACAAAGATATATAAAATATAAATTTTTCTACTTTCTATTAATTTTATAACCAGTCCTAAATTGTTTATTTGAGAGAAAATAATTAAAAACCCAAAGAAAATGTAATAAAGAATTGGGATTAAAATTATTTCCATAAAAAAGTGCGGCTAAGCCGCACTATAAATTTTAGTTAAAGTTAATTCTATTTATCATCTCAACACGAACAATTTCACGAATATCTTCGTAACCTTGTGCACGTGTAGTTTGATCTTGTTCAGAAATAATCTTTCTAAATTTTTCTTGGAACATTGCTTGCTCTTCTTCAGAAGCTGGATCCATGGCAGCATAGTTTGGATAAACTACAGATAAATAAACATGACTATTGTTACTAACATGAACACTATAGTCATCTATTCTTCCCATTTCTTTCAGGATTTTATTTGATGCAACCCAAGTAAGTTCTAAACCATCCAAGTAATCTTGCATGTAATTAGTT
>Ga0115013_10001728_pt1 | contig 12468 bp, 23 predicted proteins | sample SouAtlMetagenome_2_FD_88686 | JGI IMG/M metagenome (GOLD analysis project Ga0115013, IMG submission 88686) | Marine eukaryotic phytoplankton communities from Atlantic Ocean - South Atlantic ANT15 Metagenome | ecosystem: Environmental > Aquatic > Marine > Oceanic | place: South Atlantic Ocean...
AACCTGCACTGATCTCTCGTTTTCCATTATTGTTATTACATACATCTTCATAGTGTTGTCGTCGACCTCAATCCTTGTACTCTTGTATAAAAGTTACGTGTTACACCTAACCGTGGAACTAATTGATAACACATTAAAGCATCATTAGGCCACATTCCATATTCTTGAGTTAACTCAATCATTTTTAGTGCTCCTGCTGGTTTCATAACATAAGCTGAATTACCTGCTAATCCTTGAGGTATATTAAACTCATCTATTCTAGGAACAGGTTGAAAGAAATCAGATCTCTCTAAAATCATATCATGATATACCTTAGATTTTCTGGTTGCCATTGATGGATCATTAATTCCTATGATGTCATATCCAGCTCTCTCAAATGTGCTGTCTGCAGGTAGTTTTTTTATAAGTCTTGAGTCATGTTCTAAAATCAGTATTGTCTCATCAAGTTTCTTGCAATGCTGCCACAGATACCAATGACTTAAGAAACATGACATTCGTTTTCTCTTATCAGCAGTCTGATATGCTGACTTTATTAATCCACTCTTAATGTCAGACACTCTGCCTGACCAAGGATAGTTCCATACTAATCCATTTCCACCGCAGTATCCATCAACTTTATCAAGCTCAATAGCATCCCACTGCTCAACACCTTCTTCATGACCAAATTTATCATAACTTTCTTCAAGTTGTGCAAATCCGCTCATTGATATCTCACTATCAGGAACTACAATAGCAAATGCTTTCATTTCATTATCCTTACATCATCACCATCTTCGATATAATATTTTCCTATACAATATCTTTTTAAGAGTTTGTGGCGAGAGAATCCAAAGTTATTTGAGCTGTCAATTATGACATCAAATCTCGGATTATTCCAAATTTCTTTCATAACTTCTTTAATTTTACTCTCATCGTCGGTATCACATCTTGCCCAATAAGTTCTATCATTATTAAGGTAATAAAACTTTTTTGGCTCCTGTTTGTCAAACTCATCTATACAATAAATGGTGGATCTTTGTAGGTATTTATGCCAGACGGGAATGCTGTTTTCGACGCCAACTTGTAGTATGTTTATTGGCTTATGCCTAAAAGGAAATAATTCATTTTCATAAAAAAGTGAATACTTTTGTCGATATGACTCATATCTTTGAAATAATGTGTCAATCATGGAGCTTCTTTCAATTGATGAGCAAATCTTTCTATGCAAGCACCACCATACACGCAGTGATGATTATCCATGCTACTTAGCATTTGGTACCACCCATACTCCGCTGGCCATAATCGTTTTTCTTTATGAAGTTTATGTACTAAGTCACAATCATACATGTCACGTCTATGGAATACCATATTATCATTAATCCAATAACTCCAATCACGACTCCACTTATGGTCAGTATCTTCTTGAATATAAATGTGGTCTATATCTTTAAACTTATCTAATATGATATGTCTATCACCTCGAATTGCAAATCCAATCGCCATCTTTTCATTATAAGATTGTTCTAAATATGAAGTGAAGTCTAGTTTATTAGAAACTACAGTATCCCATCTTGCACGAATTATCATATCATATTCTTTAGGTAAGTCTGCAAGTTGATATGCATGAGCAATTAACTGTTTGGTCGCATTTAATAACCTTGCTTCATTAGGCATACTTTGGCCATTTAATTTAGTCGTTAAGAAGTTCTTTTTATATACATGATACTTAGGATGTGGATTATCTATTACACACTCAGACCATGGATTATAATGCATCTGTGGTTCAGGATAGTAAGAGCACTCAAACTGCTCTGATATATCATTCTTAGTTTCTTCCCATGATGCAAAAAACATAGGTATATTAGGGAATGCTTTTTTTAAGTGATTAATATTTCTTTTAATATTTCCTCTGGCTAAGCCAGAAATACAGATCGCTGGTTTCATTATAAACTATCTAGCCTTTCCCACCATTCACTATTCTTTAAAGTATTGAGCTCTTGTGGCGTGCCCATACCTATCATTTTTTCTACTTCAAAAACTCCAACATTTTCTTCAATGTAGTTATAAACAGGAGCTAAGTAGAACTCGTTATTTACTTTATCATTCGCATCTTTTTGTTTATCATGAGCTTTTATGAAATCTACTTCATCTACAAAATAATATACACCTACTGTGGCAAGTGGTCCAATTATTTCTTTTTCTTTGAGTTGAAGTAAGTTATTATACCTATCTAATTCGACATAGCTGTGTATTGGTTTATCATGATCAGGTAAGAACACTGGTATCATTCCACCCGGATATAAACCTGTTTGTATCTTTTCATAAAATTCTTTATGATTCCAGACCATAAGTTGATCACAATTTGCGACCATCATTTCTTCACCACCAAATAGATTTGTCGCTAATCTTACTGTGCAAGCCGCACCTTCAGTTACACTCGGTGTTATTATTATATGAGCATCAGGATAGTACTCACGTATTCTCTTGTCAATATCATATTCATCAATGTGATCTTGTCTTATGATACACCAAGGGTTGACTTCACCTAAGTGCAAGTTTTCGATAACTCGCACAAACATCGGTTTACCTTTTATATCGATTAGTGGTTTAGGTAGATCATATCCATCATCAAAAAAACGCTGGCCGTTTCCAGCCATCGGCAATATTACTTTCATTATTTAACAGCCTCACTCATTTCTTTTACTTTATGAAATAAAGTATTATTACTAGTACCGTCACCGGTATGTAGCCATCCACCGACCGATGCCATCCAATTGACACCAATTCTATCTTTAATTTCTCTTGCTAAAACTGGATTCATTCCACAGCTTAATGATGGTATTACATCATATTCATTACATATCTTTATTGCCTCGAGTGTCTCTTCTTCACTCTCACCTTCAGGATAGTAACCACCTAGCATTCCGACATGCATACTATCAATGCCTGCCATACATCCTAGCTTTACAAGAACTGACCATGATAGTGAGTACTTGTTACTTGGATCAGTTAATATTCTAATACCTGATCTTTGATAGTGAGTTGCAAGATTATATTTTCTTGCAGATGTGTAAGCACCAAGACCAGACCAAAAGTTAATATGTACACCACCTACAACTGCTACATCTGAAACAGTCTTTAAGTTATCAACCAGCTCGATAGGATCAGCATTTATACAATAGGCATAAAATCCTTTCCACCCAGATATATTTTTAAGGTGCTCTATCATATCAACTCTTTCCTTAAGAGGCAAGTATGAGTTATTTGCCATAATCTCATCTTCTTTGATAAAGTCAGCTCCACCATAAATCATATCTTTTACTAAAGATAATAGTTGTTCTTTATTTAATCCGGACTTTGGTTTAATGATTGCACCAAATAATGGCCTATGTTCTGCATCTAGGCGTTTTTTCCAACCAGATAGTCCTAAAACCGGGCCTGTGGGCTTGGTGGGCAGGTCTATGTCTATTACCCTACACCTATCGACACCCAGAATGTCCGTATGACCACCCATAATGATACACATGAGTTGATTGACGTTTGGCCAGTCAAAAGCTCTTATCGGGAAGTCAATTTTAACGATATTCCCTTGAATATCTTTAACTTCGGCAATATATTCCTTAATATTAGGTGCATTTTCAATCTCAGAGCGTATATTTGGGTTTCCAACACTTTGACCAATTGCAATTTCATGTGCAATCTTTGGAATATCGGGTCCGTCTACTTCATAAGTTACGGTGTATTTTTTCATACTCTTATCTCGTATTGTGTTTCGCCATGCCTAAGCATTTTAAGTTCATGTTTACTTGCAAATTCATTAACTGCTTTAGTTACACCTTTTTTCTGCCACTTTGCATTAGGCCATCCATAGTCGTCACCTAAAATTAATCCACCCGGCCTTACAACATTTATTGCATTTTCTAGGTCTTTTAAACAACCTTCATATGAGTGGTCACCATCAATATAAATCCAATCAAGCATCTCATCATTACCGTGTCCTTTTGCTGCCATGAACTGTTCAAACCATTCGTCTGACGTCATTCTACATATTTCAGCTTCTTCTACAGTTTTAAATCTTTCTTTAACTTCATTGTAAACTCTATCATAAAACTTTTGAAATCCTACTTCTGCAAACTCGCCAGTAATTGGCTGATACTTTGCTAGATATTCTTGATAAGACATTTCTGAATTTTCTTTATATGGTTCAACTGAATAAACGTCCACCATATACAACTTTTTAAGACCTTTTTTTAAAAACTGCGTTGAAGTGTTACCCATCCAAACTCCAATCTCTGCGCCAATAGAGTTTGGTTGAATTAAATGCATTAGATTTCGTGAGTCTTTATTTGTATGAGTTGCCATCATGATAATTATACCTTAAAATATTTACTTCCATTGTTAATTGCTCTTGTTAAGTGATGTGACTTATATGCTCCATCTGTATCATATATATGAATGTCTTCATACTTCTTATATAGCTGTGCTATGTGCATCATACCTGAGTCACATCCTACATGAAACTTTGCTCCCTTCATTGCTAAACCAATGTGAGGTATCGAAGTCTGCAACAATCCTTCAGCATTTCCGCCAACATAGATTGGTGTTAACTTATATTTGTCATGTACTTCTCTTATTTGTTTTGCAGTCAGAGTTCTGCGTGGATCAGTTGAGTCCCACTGAACTGTCATATACTCATCAGGAAACCATCCGTTATTTACTGTAGGTTTTAGCATAGGTAAATCTTTAATATATTGTGACATCTCTATTCCTACACGTGTCTCATTAGGATGCATATGAATCGTATCGGCGTAGTGATATATGTAAGCATCAACGCCTTTTCCTTTTAGGTACTTAATCCACTCAACTTCTGACAAGTTTTCAACTGGATGCGGCTCAACATATAATTTTTTAGGAGGAAATAGACTTAATAGTTCTATCCATGACTTTTTCTTTTTAGCCGATTTCTTTCCACCAGCTACGCTCCATTTATCATCAGTCAAATGTATTGTTACTGGTGAATTATGAGCCTTTCCGTATTGATAAGCAATCATTAAGCTGTGTGATCTGTCACCTAGACCGGGAGTGGTATATGGTCTATCACCACTTCTTACGCTCTTTGATCTTAATGCTATGTGTTTCAATGACTTTTCTTTTCTGTGAACTCGCTACCAAAGTATATATCTATGCGCTTCTTAGTCTCATGACGTAAGTCATTGAGCTGAGTAATCAACATTGCAATATCACTCTCTTTCTTTGAGTATCTTTCAAGTTTCTTTCTCTTAATATCTTCAAGGTCCCATAACTGTAAGTTTATTGACTTAATTATATTTAAATAAAACTGGTAACCTACGTCTAAATTTATTAACCTATGGTGGTATGCTGCCATTTCTTTCGAAACATCAAGTCCCTTATACTTTTTTATTTCAAGTATTGATAGCCTGTCTAGATAATCACCTACACTAATTTTAATATCTATTTTCATGTCACTTTCTCCATTAATTCTTCAATATTTTCACCGGCATTTGGTAACTTATCTTTCAAAAAGAAATGTACAAAGTATGCTTCTCTTATCTTATCATCTGGTATTGCAGTAAATAAAGCATTCCATTTCCAGTTAAGATAAGTCTGTACCATATTTTCTTTCTTAACCCAATAATTTAATAGTGTCTGATCAGTACTCCATTTCCATGCGCCTTGGCCATCAACAAAGTCTTTAAACTCATGTCTTTGTATAAACTCTTTTCCACTCTGTCCATTTAAGTATTTAGTGATTTTCTTATCCATAAGCATGAGCCCCATATTATAAAATAATGCTCCATCATCATTCCACTCCCAGTTGACGTCTTTGAGATTGGAATATTGCATTCGAGTATATCCTACTAATTTTTGTTTGTACCACGGGAGGATTGGCGCCATTCTTTCCACAACTCCGGCAAATTCGGTGGTTCCACCGAAATTATCCAGTTCCAAGAAGATGTTTGGTGTTTCAGGGCGCACCCAGATATCAGCATCAATAATACAAATCTGGTCATACTTATTAAAATAATCGAGTGCATTTTCTTTTTCATAGATCGGTAAGAATCCTCCATATTTTTCATATGACTCTTTACTACGATTAGTAGCAAATACATCTGGTTTAATCATCATTTTGGGGATTGTTTGTACTATATAATCTGCAGAAATTCTATCGGCATATGCTTTAACCGAGGCAGTACAGTGATCATACAACCTCGATTTTTTCCCAGTGTAAACTTGGTAGATCAATCTTTTCATAACAAAATCCTTATTTTATTTTTTCTTTGCTAGTGCTTCCTTGCCGTAAAATGCAGCCACTATGGCAGCAACAGAGACAAAATATACTGCGGCCATATCACCTAAGATCTTGGCAGCTTTATCTAATCCAAACAGTGTAGCAGCAATTACAAATGCAGGATATAATAACATTCCACCTAAAGCAAACCATGCCATATTTCTCTGTGCATCTTGTTTTTTATCTTCGTTCTCTAACTGTATCAATTTTTGTTCCATTTCGAATTCTTCATCAGTAACAATTCCATCACCGTCTTTATCAAAAGACGCGTACTTGCTCCCGGGTTCTAGTTGTTTTTGTGCAGCCATCTGCATACTCCTTTATTTTCTTCGCTATTTCTTCAGCTTCTTTAAATCCATTACGAAGAGAATTTGACCTATGGCCATTTTTCAAAAACCAATTTATGTTATTTATATCAGAGCCTGATTCCATATTATATCCATTAGTGAGTTCTTCAAAGTCTGATCTCAGTTTTATAAACTGAGTGAATGACAAGTCAGTGTCCGAACATTTTGCGAGTTCTATATTCATCAATTGTTTCCTTTAATAATTTAGTATAGTTATCCCTATGCTCAACGAACACCACGGGCTTTTCATGATCAACATCCATAATGATTACTACATTTGGAACCGTCATTCCTGTACGCTCTTCCCACATGATTGCATAAGCTGCGCCTTGTGCGAAGTAGTGACTTATCTTTTCTTTCTTTTTAATATATCTTGACGTCTTAAAATCAATAATTGAAGGCACTCCATTGTACTGCGCAACGCAGTCACACCTACCAGCTACACCTAAGTGATCACTAAATAGAGGAACCTCGAGGCCGAATATCGTTCCAATACCTTCATCAAGTACAGGTTTGAGATTTTGTAAACTCTGTCTGATGTGTGGTAAGAAGTCTGTTGTGTCTTCATTTTTCAAATACTTTTCTACTATGCTGTGTACTTTCGTACCTCGTCTTGATGCTTTACCGCCGACTATCTCGGCCTGCTCTTCTCCAACTCTTGCTTTCCAAGCTCTTATTGCTTCTTCGCTAAGAAGGCTTAGAACTGTTGTGATACTAGGATAAGACTTGCCATTAGGAGTACTGTAAGTTCTCCCAGTGTCGGTAGTTTCAGCATCCAAGTCTTCGTAACCAATATCAATTTTGTCATGTCTAAATATTTTTCTTTTCCTTTTGATCGTAATTATACTCAAATATTTCTTTTACTGCATCCGCAGGTAAACAAAATATTGCTTCAGGTGTGTGCTTAAAATTATATGAAGCACTCGCTGATGTATATATTCTTTGATGCATCACTGATACATATTGATGACATTCTTTTATTGTGTCAAATGTTGGTTTTTTAAATACAAAAAGAGGCCTATCAAGTGCTGCTGCGTTTGCCATAATAAAAGATACTATTATAAAAATTTTCATATCTTCTCCTAAGTTTTAATAGTGTTACCTCTACCAGAGTTTTCCTTTATTCTCGATAGATTATCTCTCCACCCCTGATCAGTTTTAGATAATAAACTGCCATGATGTGCGATAACGCCGGGAAACTTAAGAACTTTAATACAATTATGTTTTTTTAAATATTCTTGTAATTCTTCAGAACTACATACAATGTCATATTCATCGCCTTCTTCTAAAGGCTTTACCGTATACTTAGGCACCTTGATATCCTTTCCACCAGTCAGGAGCTGGCCGTCTCCAATCCCACTTAGCAAAATTCTTAGCCATGTGGTAGTAATTTCGATATGCTTGGACTGCGTCACCTGGGACCATACAATCAGGGTAGTGTGACATTGCTTGGGCAAACTCGGTAAGACCGCCTACGGGGATATTTATAGGAGTTTTTTCTAGAAACTTACCAAGTTTTTCATAAGTGGCATGTTTTTTACCACGCCTGTATTCAAATTCATCAGACATGGCTACAAAGTGTTCATAGTGCCACTTATAGTTTGAGTCAGTTTTGCCTGTCCATGTAGTACATGGATGATATTTGTGAACTGCAGCATAATACATTTCATCACGCTCATCACCAAAAGAATAGTACTGTTGCATAGTTTTACCAGACTTTGACCTGCGTTTTTCAGGAGTGCCGTCAAGCATTCGATGTATAGTACTAAGCATTTGTGCTGACTCGACAATCATCTTAGGAACGTGCCTGTCACACAGCATTTGCGCGGATTTAACCGGACTTTTGTCCAGAATAAAAATATTCATAATAATCACCTTTTAAATAATATAATTGTATCACTTTTTTCACAGTTTGTAAACAGTTTTTTTATTAATTGATTTGAAACTTATCCTCTTGTACTTTTAATAACTTGATTTTTTTTCTTACAAAATTACGTTTTTTAACGATCTTTTCCATTCGATTAACTCTTCCTCTTTTTTTAAGTTTTAATGCGTGAAGTTCTAAATCTTTTTCAAGTTGTTGTAGTACCATCTCTTTACCTTTCGTTAGGTTGTAGAGTTAGTCCTTTAGTAAATTTGGAAACGCCTCCTCTACAACTGGTCTGGATATTCCAGGGATTTTCTTTTTATTGATCATATTAATAACAAGCTTGGCATCCTCCGGATGTACGCCTTCTAGTATTCCAATGAATATATTTTCTCTTTTATACTTTGGAAGTTGATCACCTTGACCACCTTTAACAAAATACTTGAATTGTGCATTTTGTTTTCTTAAGTTTGTGGGGTGATTGTGTGCTGCGGATGCAGTATATGGTGGTTCTCCTTCAGGTAAGTTCCATTTTACGGTGGAATCCATTGAACCTCTTATAATATCTTTTAAAGCCCATGTCTCATTTTCTTTTAAGACGCGTACTTTATCATCACGATTTCTTTGCTTTGCCATCTCTTCGAGGACTTCAAATACATATTGTTTCATTATAAAAACTCCTGTACACTTTCAATTAAATTATTACAACGCTTAGCAACTAAGTAAGGAAATACTTTACCTTTCTTTGGCCAAGGGTCCTGCTCATTAAAACTATTTATAATTTGTGATTTAAGATCAGATGGTGTTTCAGTTAAGTCGATTAATTTTTTATTCCTACAATAGTTTCTATACCATGATGCGGCATATAACAACTCACCTTCATTAACATCTTCAATGATTGCGTCAACTTTCTTTTGTGACATAGGGGTTTGCCTAAAGCCTTCGACAAAGACATTGTCATCAGATAATATATTAGGTACACCGTCACCCTTATCACCACGTACGATATGATTTTGTAGAAAGACTCTTGGATTAGACTCAATCATTTCTTCTTTCTTTAATGGTGAAAACTGTTTTACGTTTGGAAACCTTTGCAACTGCAAGAAATCACGATCAGATGACACGATCATAATTTTTTCAGGATTGAACTCGACATCAGATTTCATAGAAACCAATGTACCAATAACATCATCAGCTTCACAACCATCGATCTTAATTACTCGATATGGCATGTGTTCCAGTATTTCTTCACGTACTAAGTTAAGAATCCTAAATGCTTCGTTCCAATCAAACGATGATTCTTCCCTATGCTTTTTACGATTAGCTTTATATTGAGGAAATGTTTTCCTACGCCAGTTGTTGGCAGCGTCCACAGCGAGAACCATGTCACCGTACTCTTCTTTATATCTTGTACGATACATTCTTAGAGAGTTGAGAATCATGTGGCGAATAAGCTCCTCATCATTCGTCTTATTAATAATAATACTTGCGAGTGCTATACCGCTGTAATCAACTATAATCATATTGTATATCTCCTGTAAACGTATACATCCCATAATGTAGCATTCTTAATGCCACCCTTACAATCACCAAAGTAAGTAAAACCATTAATTGGTTTTCTACCTTTCTTTTCGACTCTAAACTTTGTCTTAGATGAATTGCATGATCTTACGACGGCTTTAACCATTTCGTATTCTTTCATATCTTCTGGATTTTGTGGATCAAACCTACCAATCCAAGAAGATGTCCTGTCATGTTTGCCTATATGAATTCCCATTATAAAATCTCCGTAGCTAGTTTTTGAACCATTGTGTACTTATTAGCAAGATCCTTTATGATCTTCATATTGTAATCTTCTCTTAAGGTTTCTCTCCTAATAGTTTCAGGTAGAGTTCTTAGTAAAAGTTGAATTTTAATTGAAGGATTATTAGATTTAAGGATTAAAGCCTTAAGTGATGATGTTGAGATTGGTTTAGACATTTAGTATACTCCGCTTTTTTCATTTTATAGATCTATTATACTACAGTTTTTAAGCTTTGTAAACAGTTTTTTTCACTTTTTTTTCACTTTTTTCCATATTTTATGGAGGATAAAAAACCATAAGCCATTTATTGCAGGTTCCACTAATGCGACAGATCCAGCTTCCCATATACTAGCGCCTGTCATCCAATATACTACATTCATTGCGATTATAATATGACCTAGAGTGTATATTACAGCAAGAACTAAGCTATCCATTTTTAATATCTGTCTGACAAATGGCTCTCTTACTTCTTTTTTCTTATTCCACTCGGGATCTTGTCTTAGTTTCCATAACATCCAGTCATAGTATCTTTCAGGCTCAGGCCCGGGATCAGGCAACTCTACGTGTTGGCCAGTTCCTGTCATATCTTGTGTATGTTTATTCGACATTTACGAACTCCTCTGCCATTGGGAATATTTTTGAGATAGCATCAGCACATGCAATTGCAACTTCACTGCATTCTTTTTGTGTACCATTCGCAGATCTTAATTCAATAAAATGAATCCAGCTTCTTATAGTTCCATTCATATATAACCTTGAAGTAGTCAGTCCTTCTGGTAAGACCGCCCTTGCGACTTCTTTTGCAATCCCTTTCTTGATAGCTGTCTCATAAACTTTTTTGCACATCCATATAACTCTTCCTTGTTCTCGTTCCCACTCAATTTGGAGAGCCCTATCATCAACTTCGATACTATTTTGTCTATTCTTTGTATCTTGCATTCTCGCTTCTCGTGTGACAAATTCTAACTCCTCTACTGGATTGGCATATCTTTGGCTAAACTCTTGAAAACTAAAACTACGATGTCTCAGTATTTGTCGTGCAATATCTCTGGTAGTATTAATTTCAATGCAAGCACTTACCATTTCAAATGGTGACCAGTGTTTATGTTTTGCAAGATATTTTAATAGTTTTTCTGATGTCTTAGTATTATTTTGATTTGATGGATTAGAGACTCTTGCACAAAAAGCTACTAAATCTTGGCAGTCTTTTGGCATATCTTCTTCATATGTTGTAAATTCTGAAGGTTTACTATATGATATTAATTTTGCAATCAACTCTTTCCTCCTACCGTAGTCCAGTTGTCACCATAACCAATAATACAAATACTGTTATAAGATGGGTGATACTCTAGTATGCTAAATGTTTTTGTTTTTAAGTTAACGAATATTTGTACTGGCACATGAGCTGGTACAGGTGAAAGACCATCAGGATCTCGAACTTTAACACTTTGTACTCCAGTGAACAGTGGTATTTCGCCTTTTGCTTTTACTGCTTCTAATGCAATTTCTTTTTGCTCACACATGACTGGTTTTTCATTCCACTCACCCGCAAGTACGCTAGTTCCTGTTATGAAGCCGCCCCAAAATGCCATGCACCATATTATTGCTATGTAATGTTTTATCATAATTTAAAATCCTTAAATCTTTCACCAGTTTTAGTTTTATCAAACACCGGTGTATCATCAGTTAATGTCTGTTGATTTTCTTCTACATCATATAATCTCATCTTACTACGATCAACACCAATTACAAATCTCTTATGCTGCGTAGGATCATTATATCTGTTCTTTAATTGCTTCACCATGAACTGCCCTTGTTGCTCAAGTTCTTCAGTTGATATTAAAGCAAACATTAAGTCCGCGGTTGCGGGTAATCCAAAAGACTCACTTGTATCTTCAAGCCCAACATCCGAGTTAGAATAACCAGAACGAGTCGTTTGCGTTGCAGAGAAGATCGGTACGTCGAACTCGACAGCAAGGCCACGTAATTCTTCAGCAATTGCTTTAATGTAAGAGTATGAATTAATTGCACCGCCCATTCCTTTCATTCTTGAACTTGCACATATATTTAAATAATCAATAAAGATTAAGTCTGGTTCAAATTGTCTTTTTAATTTAAGTTCATTAAGTAATGCTCTAAAGTGACCAGAATGTGCAGAGCC
>Ga0115013_10001730_pt1 | contig 12454 bp, 11 predicted proteins | sample SouAtlMetagenome_2_FD_88686 | JGI IMG/M metagenome (GOLD analysis project Ga0115013, IMG submission 88686) | Marine eukaryotic phytoplankton communities from Atlantic Ocean - South Atlantic ANT15 Metagenome | ecosystem: Environmental > Aquatic > Marine > Oceanic | place: South Atlantic Ocean...
CTCGGTGCGCTTCCACAAAAATGCGTGGTTATCTTTAACCACGTCCGCAATTAAACGACCGGTATTAGTGGGCTTATAATATTCGCCTTTGTACATCAAGAACAAAACCGCCACATCAGTGCCAGCCTCAGGCTTGAATTCACAAATACAGTTTTGCGTTGGAAGCAGACACGCGTCGCAGCGAACTACTTTACTCCCACGAGCGTGGAATGGACGTTCAGCACGAGATAACTCGTCTAAACGAAGTGACATAACAGAATTCAAGATAGTACGTCTTTGCCAAAATTTTTATGGATTTTACCATAGTAATTTGTGATAAAAGAGCGCAATTGTCTTATCAATTTTTTGATTTAAAGTTTGGAAAATTGGGAGTAGATAAATGGTGCCGGGGCCGAAGTTAAAAAACAAATCAAAACAATTGATTTAATTGGTTATTTTAAAGGCAGTTAACCATTCATAGCACCAAATGTAGCACCAATTAACTTGCTTTGCCTCATATAATTGAGGTATCGCTGGTGATTATAAAAAATTAACTATATATAGCGAAACGGTATTATTTTTCTTCATGTTCTTTCGAGCTTTCATTCGGTCCTGTCTCTATAACAGCGATACTTTCTGCTTGCTCCAATATTTTTGTCGCGTCCTCTGCTGAATAACCTTCTAGCCAAACACTGGTACCTTCTTTCGTTCTGATATTGATACGCCTATTTTTCTTATAACGAACCCACGCCAAACAAGCCACAGCCAGTGCTCCAAAGCCGCCGTGTAATATAATCTCTATGGTTAATCCTGAGGCTATTACGCTTTCAGATAGATGAAATACTTTGTTATATTTAAGCTGAGCTTCGTCCAATACTTCGCAAAATGATTCAGAGGAACCTTTAAACGTAGTTGCCCTTAATTTTTCCATTAGTCATTTCCTTACTTAATTGAGTTTGCGTTAGCAATACTTTTACTTTTCCAGATAACCTGTAAGTCCTCTCTTGCGAATTTCCTTAGCAGGTCTTGAGCCTTCGAGCATTCACTTAGCTGGTGGCTTAAATACGATGAATAATTATAAAGTTGCTCTCCAATCTCAATTTTTTCGGAGGAAGTAGGATCTAGAAGCTCTTGCTCCAATCTCCCACGTCTAGTTCGTTCAGCATTTAGATAATTGTTAATTCCATCAACCACTACGCTATCTAAAAACAAAACACCAACTGTTTGTAACTGATGTTCAAGTTCTGTGTTAGCTCTAGTTATTGCCTGCTCTTTCTCTTTTATTTTAGAACTAGGTGCAGCTTCATAATTATCATCGCTGCCTCTTACACTTAATTCTATGAGTCTAAGACCATCAACAATCGTTTCGAACTTTGCAAGAGCATCTGAATAAAAGTCTTTCTTGATCTGCCATCTTTGCTGAGCAACCCAAACATCTGAAGTGATATGCTGTTCAATACTCTTCGTTAAAACAGTTGTTTCATGTAATTGTAATTTCAAATTTTCTAAGTTCTCTTTCGTAGCCAAGTCCTTTGCCTTTTTCTTAATGTAGCTGGTCAAATACACCGTTGAAACAGTATAAAAAACCGCCACTATTAAATAGCCCCACCAAGCCATGCCGTAACTCCCTTTCTCTTAAATTTCTATAAATTTGCACTATCGTTCCTAAATTTGCACTTTACTTTAGGCGTTAACCAAGAGTGCAAACGTTTTATTTAGCTGATAAATATACAGTTATTTATATAATTTGCACTATTTGCACTTTTTGCAGTAGAAATATGCCTATCTAACCCCGTGCCCCTTAACTTTTTGCTTTCACGCGAAGAGAAGCCCGATTCGACACACTATATTTTGGTCTTGCTGTATTGGGTATGAACAACCATAACGAGGTAAAACTCAATTACCCTTTGAGTAATATTTATAAATTAGGTCTGGTATACAATACCTTAGTGCAAACGTTCAATTTAACGGTGCAATGTGCCCACCTTTAAATTGAACCAAAGCATATAAATCTAACTAAGTATGAATTTACATATCATTTAAACCAATGATTTTAATGAAGTTATCTCACTTAAAATATAACCCCCCTTTGAAATTTTCTATAGCTGTTAAAGATACGCGGTTCCGTGTGCCGTACAACCCCCCCTTTCCAAAAGGACCCGTGAAAAAGCATAGGCAAATTGCATTGTGAAGTGAGTTTGTTGGCAAAGGTTATGGTGGTGGGTATACACCATTGCGCCTCACTCGAGTGAAGTCTGTTTAGAAGTCTTTACAACTGAAAGCGCGTTATGCCCCGTTGCGCAGGGTAGAAGGGACAAACACCTGACCTAGTAAAATGGAGTGCAAATAGTGCAAATAGTGCAAGCGGGAGTTGTAACCCTATGTTTATAAATACAAATCTATCATTTGCACTACTGCAAACGGCTATAAACAAAGTGCAAATAGGTACTACATAGTGCAAATTTAATAAGATAAATGGCGTGTTATAGATGCTTGCAGAGAAAGAAATGAGCAGTTGAAGTAATGGGTTTAGGTGGTTAATCAGATGCAACAATACTAAACCTGTATATCTAAACAGGCTTAGTATATTAGGCATCATCCATTGATATATACACATAATCAGGCTGACTTAGCTTGTTCAGCATCGTGTTGATCACTATCGCTTAAAGTCATTCTGTCTACAGCCTCAAAGAGTGAGGAAGCCTTGAACTTAATTACCTGTTGAGACTTACCACCAGCATTGGGTAGAGCTTCAGAGGTGTTAAGCTTCTTACGTTCTAGCTCTGACGGTCTGAGTATAGAAACGCTTAAATCTCTAAGCAGTCGAGCGGCCCTCTTCCCGTCAAAGCCTTTACACATAACATCCATAAATATGTCTTTGTACACGTAATACATGTGGTCTGTAGTAGCGTCTTTATCCGGGTGTCTAGTGGTAATTTGCTCTCTATAGCCCCATGTTTCCAATTTGGCTGGTACATGCTCATCAATAATCATAGGGTCTTTGGCTCCACTTCTATCCCACCGTTTAAAGTGCTTTTCACCATAAAGCTTTATTTGCTTCGCCAGGTGATTAAGAAGCTGTATCTCTTCTACGTTTCCAGTACCACCCCGAATATCTACCCACATTCTGAACAACGATATAGCCGATTGAATAGAATGGCCCTCGCTCCATCCAGTAATGCCAAAAGTAGAGGCAAGCTCACCAGCTAAGCCCACCAGCGCAAATTTCTGAAAGGCCCTTACCGCTTGCCCACCAGCATCATTACCAAGCACACGTTCTCTATAAGTTGCAATCTCTGCATGATGCACTTTTATTAGTTCGCCTAAGTCGGTACTGGTTAATTGCTTGATAAATTCTAAGAACGGTTCACCGTGGTAATTTTCACACGCCTTGTTCAAGTGATCAGACAATGCAGCTCCGTTTATAAAATTATGTGTGCTTGTGTATATGCCATTACGCTTTTTAAGTGCTTCGTCTTCGTGCTGTGAAGCTGGCAGAGAAAGAAAACGCATATGGACACCACCATTAACCGATTTGCCAATGCTCCCTAAGTAGTCATCAATAGTCTTTTCACCGTTCGATAAGAACGCCAGGTTCCAACGTTGTGTCTTCTTCTTGGCATAGTCAGGGCCAGAGCGGTTCTTTCCTTTACCGTTACCAACCATGTATATGATCCCCTCAATAGTAAGGGGGTTAGCTTCGTTCAGCTCATCGAGCGCTAGTAGCATGTCTGAGTGCAGAGCAGCGGTATCTTCTAAAGCGTTATCAGTGGTACGCCATGAACCTTTAAATTCACTAGGCTTGCCATACACAGAGCAAGCAACATTCATTAATGTGGATTTACCTAAAGAACTATCACCGTAGAAGTGAAACCCAACGTTTTCAGAAAGCCCCATTAAGCTAACTAGGGGGCCAGTAAAGGCCAGTGACACAGCAAGAGTAAGTAACGGGTTTCCTTCGCAATATGACGCTATTTCACGTTGCCAATCTGATATAGCGCCAGCGGCCTTTAATTTACAATCACGGGCGTTTTCATTGTCGTAGAGAAGCGGTGAATCTGTTTTACCTATTGTTTGGTCGGGAAAAATGAAAGCGTTTTTATGCCAACCTAACTTTTTAACTAACCCTACTCTATTGGTTATGTCAGGGCAGTTTAGGTAATCAATGAGTTTTCCTTTCTCTTGCGAGCGAGGCTCTATATGAAGCCCCTCTGAAAGCAATTGTTTTCTAATGTCTGAACCACCGTCAGTAGCAAACAGGCGCTTAGGAATATTTAAGCGCTTCTCTTGACCGTCATAGTCTTTAAATCGTACAAGTACACCCCAATCCTGACCAGAGCCACCAGCGTCACGGGTTAAGGCTAACAGTTCTAAAGGGGCGCAAATTCGCTTATATATTTCATTCCCTTTATCATCAGACTTGTAAAACGCTTCTACACCGTTATCGGTTAATTTAAAGCCTTGAGGTACATTAGGCTTAATATCGCTTGGGGCGTGCGTAACCGCCTCTTTTAAGAATAGTTCACCACTTTTCTTTAACGCTTCTATGTGTGCAGGTCCCCAACCCAGCTCAAGCGCGTCAGCTGCATCTGCTTTATCGGGCCACGTGCAATCTTCACCAAATAAAGGGCCACCTTCGCTTTCAGAAAGAGGGGTTTTAGCTAGGCTGCCTAAATCAATAATTCGAATGCTTGCTGCATCTAGTGAAGTGAGTAAGTTCTTAAGCTCTTTGGCGCACTTAATGCCGGCATTATCATTATCAGGCCATATGATTACATTACGCTTAGCCAACGCTGTGAAATCGGCCTTACTGATAGACTTAGAGCCATTAGGCCACGTCATACAAACACAGCTAGGGAACAATGCTTTTGCCGCGTCTGCGGCCTTCTCACCCTCTGTAAGAACTACTGTGGCTTTAGGGCGCTTGGCTAGTTCGTGTAATTCGTACAACGGGCGATTTATTTTTGGCATAGACCATCGCCATTTGATTTCACCAGTATCACGGTTTCTATATAGGGCTAACGGTGCAAATACTTTTTCTTTTTTGCCGTCAATCTGTTTATCAAAACGCAGTACTTTAAGAATGAGCTGGTTGTTAGCGTCCCTGTATTCCCATGTAAAAGTAGGTAAGCCGTGCTTTAGGTGTTTTTTAAAGCAGCGTTTAACAAATTCGGGCGGCACAGGCGTTACGTGTAACCATTCTTCACTATTCCTACGGTTATGTGTGGCGCTTTTGTTTGTCTTTGTTGCAACTCTATTACCATAGTTGAGTAAATCGCTAAGCTCTTTGTAGGCTTCGCCTTGAGGCTTGTTTGTAACATATGCCACCAGAGATATAACGTCTTGACCTTTCGCCTCGTTATCTGCAAAGTCAGCCCAAACACCTGTATTGGTATTAATACTGAATGAACCAGATTTATTATCTGCTCTTCTTGGGTTTAATGGCTTGTATTCATGGCCCTCATGCTTTCCATTAGGTAAGTAATGATGTAATACGCTATCAATATTACTCAACGCATACTCATTTAGGCCTTTAAAATCTAACTTACCCATTAATACCTCTTCTTACTGCAAGACTTAGCTTTGTTTATTCTGCTCATTGATTGCGATTTAACATGAGCTGAGAAAAGAGCCACAGGCTTTTGGGGTTTTCGCTTTTTTGCTTTATAGGTTAGCCAATGCACCACACACGTAGCACCACAAGATAAGTTAATGACTTCCCTAGGTAGCTGATTGATTTCGGTTGCTGGTGGATAGCAGAGGTATATTAAGTTGTTAACTGTGAATTGCTCTATAGGCTGACGGGCCACGCGTAACACTTCGAGAAAACCGAGTACTCTATGCTCACTATCCCCAATGATATACACGTGTTCGGGTTTGAGGTGCTCTTTACTTGTTAGCTCTCGTAATTTCATAGGTCTAACCCCATTTGCTTAGCTTTGTTGCTTACAGAAGAAAGGTTGAAAGTTTCGGGGATGTCGTACACCAGGCATTCACCACCGTTAGCCAATGGATGGTGTTTAAACTTGAACTGAAGCTCTAAGTTACTAGAGGGGGCATATTCCAAATAGTAGCCCTCGTTCTTAGTTTCCATCACTTCGCATGGGCCAGTACCGCGAGCAGCTCGAAAACCTATAACTTGATTTACGGTAGAACCGATAAAATAGAAGTGATCAGGCTTATACGGGATAGTCTTTTGCATTACTGCCCCCGTGATATTGCTATACGTTCAGCTTTCCATTGATTGATTTCAGAAAGAAGCCAACCGCTTGCTCTACCGCCTAGATTGATAGGTGAAGGGAATTGAGATTGCTTTATCAGTAGGTATATTGTGCTTTTCTTTAAGCCGGTGGTCCTCTCAACCTCTGGCATTCTTAGAATTGGGTCATCTGTTATCGGGGTATATGCCGATGCGCTGTTATTCATTCCAAATATCTCCACTTAAGACCAAAATTGTTTAGAGTGGAAATATTAGTTAAAACCGAAATGTCTAATAAGTGGGGATAAATCAGCAAATAAGGAATAATCCCCCTAGGGGGATTATATAAAAATAAAGAGGTAATCCCCTCTAACCTGCTGGATTCAATTTCTGGCGTGCTGACTCTTACGAGTTTTAAGATTAATACTAGGCTTAATTTATACCTTGTTTAAAGGCTGTTAAAAAACGCTTGTGGAAGGAGCATCAAATCATGTCAAACAACATGTTTTTTAATCAGTTGCTTTAGGCATATTTAGCTTATGTTCTCGAACGGTTCGTTGATAAGTATGAAGTCCTGAGCAGATTTTTAAGACTTTTGAAAAATCACACATTACATGCGACTGAAAAAATGTGACGCACCTATTACCGTCTTTTCAAATTTAGTAAAACACCTACTGACAAGCTTAAATTTAAACTTACGTAATTCCGTAGATTATCAGAAATTACTTATTACTATCATCTATATAGACATATTTTGAAGCAAACCAGTTGCAGGTCTCATCTTCGCTACACTTAGTCTCTAGCAAGTCATCAGGTATTTCAGTAGCTATGGAGTTATCCTTTTTAAAAGATACCGGGGTTGAGAAAACTATATAGTACATATTCTCAGGGGTTACCGTTACGAAATATGAAAGGGTCCTTTTTGAATCAATCATGGATGACCACTGCTTCAAGTGCACCAAGGTAGAGTCTTTGTCGTAAAGTTTATATGGCGTTTTGATTAGCTTAGGTGTCATTTTGCTCTCATACCCAAGCTTATCTTCATAAGCTTTCACTTTATAAACACTTAGCGGCAGGTCTGCCAAGTCGAAATCAATACGCTTTATGCCCTTGTTAGCAATTGTAACATTTATTATTAAACCTTTAGTACGTTCACCATTTTTTGCTAATTCGCTTTGATAATTAACTATTTCAACTTCGATTTTTATATCCGAGCTTTCAGTGTTGTTTATCTTTTCCTTTAGCTGGTTGTATACAAGCTCGGCACTTTCTTTCTGCTTCAATGCATCGAATGTGTATCCAGCCCACCCGCCAGCTACCAAGATGGATATGAATACTGCTAAATTTTGTAAGATAGTAGCGTAATCTGCGATTTTTCCGCTTTCGTCTTTAGTTATACTTGCAGAGCGCCAACGAGTATAAATATAGGCGCCCAAAAAAAAGAGTATTGCTACAATAAGGAAAAGTATTGTCATTATATTCCGACTTCGGTTTGTTCTTTCATGCTTGGGAATGCAGCCATTACTTTATTCGATTTTTGGTCTTCGGTAACTAGATCTTCAGTATCGATTTTTGTTTTTCTAACCTTATCTATATCTGCTCCGATATGCTTCTTATGGCTTTCAAAGTTCTCTGTTGTAGAAAGGCTCTGTGCAACCTTCGTTATTGTATCTACAAATGGTTGAACATCATCATCAATGCTGTTGTTTGCGCCATATACTCCAAAAGACTGAAGAAGTAATAAGGCGAAAACTTTCTGCCTTAATTCTGGCCCGTTTATTTGGCTCCAAATATTTCCAGGTGAAGTGAAGGATTGCTTCGTTGTAAGGGTAAAATTCCCTGTATTTCCATACTCAAAATAAGCGTTCTCTAGTTGTTCAGCGAAATCACCTTCTAGAGATATATTATTATCCACGATATAAGCTGCTGTCAGCTCAAGTTTTTGTATGAACCTTTGAAACTCTGCAATGTGAAATTGACTTATATCCGTTTGCTTTGAAATAAAAGTTGAAAAATGAAGCCCTTCTTCACTCATAAACACACTATAGAGCCAATGTTCAAGCAACTCTCTATGATGATTCAGTGAATATACCGCCTGAGCCGAACTTAGACTTTTTTGAATCATCCAAGGCATTGTTTTCTTGGGCTCTATTTTATCCCATTTAACCCTTCTACGTAGTTTATATTTAAGCTTAGACTTTAGCTGTTCTTTACCGTCTTTTGTGAACGCCAAAACTGGCTCACTATCAATATAAGGTGACGAAACTATAGTGCCAATTAGAACGTGTTCTTTGAAAGGTGAGATGACGGTATCGCCAATTCCTATATCTGATATGAACGTTTTCGTCATGTTGACATCTTTTGCAATAGAACTTGCAGAGCGTTCATTGGAATTTTGAAGGGATTCCACTACTTCGCTAGACTCGCTTAAATCATCTAACCCAGTTTTTATTTCGAGTGATGTAATTTCAGAGTCAGCAGCATTTTCTAGGCTATTTTCATCTGACTGCCAGTAGCGTCTTATACTTGCCTCAATAATTGGTAACTGCTCACTAGAAACAGTTCCCTCTTCTTCTACGTCTACGCAGTCCATGTGACCAATAGCGATCACACCATTGTCAAAAAAGTGCTTGCCAAAAGTGTAGTTAGTTCCGGGTCTAACAACCCAATATTTATCATCAGCACTAGTTTTAACTATCTTCACGGACAGCTCTCCTCATTGTAATTTAACTGCAGAAGAATAGAAAACGGGAAAGGAAGAACAATTGATGAAGGTGTATACCAAAGGTAAAAATCCATTATTTTGAATCGCCTATCCATCTGCCATAAGCCTCCTTATCATCCGCTAATCGAAGTGGTTCAGAAATTCTGTCACTTGCAATGCGCTTTTTATCTTCAACCAGTAACGCGTAAGTAAGTCGATAAGGATATTTATATTTCGTATTCGCACTATCACGTGCAAGTTTCCGAACAATGTTACGCAGCTCGGCCGCGTATTTGTAACCCTTCAAGGTCTTTGGGTCAACAAAAAATCATCTCCAATTGACAGAGCTCACAGAAAACTAAAGTTAGATGCCGTACAAATATTAAAGAAATGATCCGAAAGTAGCCCAGATCCATTTTTTAATTCCTGTAACTTTAAAGAAAAGTCAATCGTCTATGAGTCGCGGTTAAATCCTCTGTAAGGGCCCTTATTGACTTAGAATCCACCTCACTATAGAAAGTGTCAGAAAGTCGCTTTACGCGGTCTATATGTGCTTTGTTTGTTAGGTTAAGCAAGCAGTAAGTGACATATCGGATAAAGTAAGCCCGTGGTGCATTGGTGTCATTGGGCTTCTTTAAGGTGATTTCAGGCCAGAACGGCTCATAGATATATTGTAAATCATGCCATGACTTGAAACGTTGAGAAGCAGCATTAACCTGAGTAAGTCTATCTAAATCCGACATAAAGCCAAATGAAGACTCAAAAACCCTTTCCTCTAATGCGTCTTTTAAAACCTTCGCCTCTTTTCTATTCGTTATATGGAAATCAACAAGCCACGCTAGGTCTTTGTATAGGTTAAATACTCTTTCGTCAGATACTGATTGTAAGTCGCTTCCAGATAAAAGGGCTGCGAGTCTCTGTGACGTTTGAGCCACATCAGCTTTCCACTTTTGCCTATTCTTTGCTGTTAGCTTGCCTTGGGGGTTATTCGGTCCTAAATACCCCATTACGATTACAGCAAGTAAGTCTGAAGCTGTGTAGTCGCTACAGGTTATAGCATCTTTCCAGATATAAGCGTTATCAGGGTTATCATAAAAGAGCCTAGGTATGTCGCTAATAGCTTTTGAAGCGCGCCCAGCCCTATCAATAAGTAAAATAAGATATTCACGGCTACCTTCGCTTTGTGCCGTGGCTAATTCCTTATTAAGGCTTTGTATGCTTCTGGCCTTGTGTTGTAGATCGGGAAGAATTTCATTTTCCCACGATGATAATGCTTCATCTAATGAAACGAGCATTTTTGTCATACCGTACCCCTACGGAATCCCATAAAGAGGAACTGGCACAGGTGATTGGGGTCACTTTTCGGGAGCTACCCTAGCGCCAGTTTATAAGGCTAAGCTGCTGTGATAGTCAGCACGTTATAGTCAGGGTCGATATACTTGTGAAGGATCGCATGATATTCGTGTGAAGCGTCACATATCTGAGAACTAACGCTATAACAGGCACTTCTAAAAGATTGATACTCTGTGGATGAGTCTTTTTGTTGGAATACACCGTTTTCAAGAATGCCTAGCATTTCATCTGCTAGAGCGCTTGAAGCTTCTCTTGTCCTAATGATTAATGCTAGGTCTTTAGAACTATCACCCTTACCAATGCTTTCAAGCTGGGTTAACACACTTTTAAATGCGGGTAACATTAAGCTGAGCGTTTCTGATAACGTCTGAGACTGTGAGTCTGTATAGCTGCGACCACCATCTATAACAAGCTGCATGGTGTTATACAAACTGGTGAACGCTAGTAGCTGACTCTCATGCTCACCTGCGTCTAAGTAACTCTTCAATCTGTTATTGATTTCCATATTAATCCCTACCGTAGTTAATTGACCCTGTACGACATTCATCAGGCTTGTTTTTTAAAAATGGGCGTAACGTTACCGTTATTCTTAAGACTATCTAAATAATCACTCCACCATTGCATCATTTCTTTGCGTTCTTCTAAGTAACGGGCGTGGTGCGTATAAGCAGCTCTAACCCCATTTCTTTCCATATGTGAAAGCTGACGTTCTATTGCATCAGGGTTAAAGCCTGTTTCATTCAGAATTGAGGAAGCAGTAGCACGGAAGCCATGAGGGTTTGCTTTGCTTTTACCTTTGGTTTCACCATCGTACCCCATGCGAAAAATTGCCATACGCATAGTATTGTCAGACATTTGCTTAAACCTATCTCTTTCAGAAGGAAAAACGAACTCGAAACGAGCGCTGAACGGCTTAGTATTTTCCAATACTGCAAGTGCTTGCCTAGAAAGTGGCACAATGTGATCAGATTTCATTTTCATTCTATGCGCTGGTATGCGCCATAGCTTTTCTTCTAAGTCGAATTCATCCCAACGAGCACCGGCTAACTCACCAGGTCTAACAAAAGTGTGTACCAATAGTTCAATAGCTAGCTTGGTGAGCAAGCGGCCTTGCTGGTGGTAGTCACCTAAATCACGTAGAAACTGTGGCAATTCTTCCCTTGGTAAAGAGGCCCTGTGCGATGTTTTACGCTTTTCCAGTATTCCGGATAGCTCAGAAGCAGGGTTATGGAGTAGAACGCCAGTCTGTACAGCGAAACGACACACACGCCTTATGTCTTGAAGTACTCTTTGTGCAACATCGAGCGCGCCACGCGTTTCTATTTTTTGAACGGTTCTAATTATATCTTGAGGTGTGATTTCACCAATGGGCCGCTTGCCTAGCGTCTTCAACGCATTATCATTCAAACGAGTCCAAATTCGGGCGGCATGGCCCTCGCTCCACTGGCCCTTTTGCTTATTCCACCAAAGCCGTGCTTGTGTGTTAAAAAGTTCTATTTCGCTTACAGAAGAAAGGTGCTTCTTTTCCTGTTTTATAGCGCTAGGGTCAATATCATCCCTTAGTTGTCTTCTAGCTTCTGATACTGCTTCTCGTGCATCCTTTAAAGACACTTCTGGATAGACGCCAATAGCCAATGTTTTTTGTTTACCCTGAAAACGATACTTAAGACGCCAGTACTTAGAGCCATTCTTTTTCACGAGCAAGCGCAGGCCCTTCTCATCGGTGAGCCATATATCCTTTGTGCTTGCTTGAACTTGTTTTATTTGAATGTCTGTTAAGGGCATGTGGTGCTACCTATCGTCTGATTAATCGACTGGTGCTACCAACATGCTTACTTGCTGGTGCTATTTAGTCGTAATTGAATCTGTGTAGCACCGAATGTAGCACCATGTGCTTAGGGATGACAATAGACCGCATTGGACGAAGTAAGACACAAAGTCCTGATAAACAGTAGGAATAAAGGCGAAATTTGACTGGTATGGAGTGTGTTAAAACATAAAATGGTGCCCGGGGCCGGACTTGAACCGGCACGCTGTTACCAGCGAGGGATTTTAAATCCCTTGTGTCTACCAATTTCACCACCCGGGCATCGGGTTGCTTTTCAGCAAAGGTGTCAGGCGTAGAACCTGATGCTGCGTTGCAGCGTTTGGAGGCGGAACCCGGAGTCGAACCGAGATAGACGGATTTGCAATCCGCTGCATAGCCATTCTGCCATTCC
>Ga0115013_10001731_pt1 | contig 12453 bp, 11 predicted proteins | sample SouAtlMetagenome_2_FD_88686 | JGI IMG/M metagenome (GOLD analysis project Ga0115013, IMG submission 88686) | Marine eukaryotic phytoplankton communities from Atlantic Ocean - South Atlantic ANT15 Metagenome | ecosystem: Environmental > Aquatic > Marine > Oceanic | place: South Atlantic Ocean...
CCGCCGCCCGCCGCCCCCCCGCCCGCTCCCGCTGCTCCAGCCCGCCCCGGCGGTCCACTAACTCTCTCCCACGTCCTCTCTTCCCGGGGCCCTACTTGCGCTCTGGCAGGCCGCACCTGATGAGGGAATCAGGCTGCGCGGCCCAATGGTCGGTGAAGAACTGGGTGAACTGCTCCGGTGCGGACTTGAAGAGCCCCACGATCACCTTGCTGCAGTAGCCCGCGAGCACGGGAGCCAGCGGTGGCGGTTGCTGCAGGATGGCCAGCACCTGCTCGACCAGGCCGCTCGAGACAGAGAGGAGGATGTCTTGCATCGCGGACAAGTCACACGACAGGACCTCGCTCGCCACGTACGGATATCTGGTTGGGGTCAGGGCCAGGGTCAGGGCTAGTACGCCGGTGCCGGCACGGGCTCGGCGCAGTGTTCCGCAGGCGCTGGCTGGCCGCACTTGTAACGCCGCGACTCGCTGTCGTCTTCCGAGGGCATGGTGACCATGTAGGTAACCATCTTGGCGAGCGATTCAGGCTCGCACAAACTGCGGCGGGGAGGGGTGCGGGGTGGGCGCAACCCGCGGGGCGCAGCAAAAGGGACCGTGCACGCACAATTCAAGCAACTTGGTGTTCTGCGACTTGCACTCCTGTAGCAGCTCATCCTCCTCGAGGAGCTCCTCTAGTGTGAAGCCCCCTTCGCGCTCGAGGATCGTGTCGATCGAAGAGGTCGCCGCGTACCTCATCGACCAGAACATGGTGCACAGGCGCGGCGCGCCGCACTACCGTGCTGCACCAGGTGCGGCGAAGCGCCAGTTGCTCGTCTCGTGGCAGCCGGGCTTGTGTTACATGCTTTCCTCCCCAATTCGACATGTGCACGAGGCGCGCCGTACGAGCGCAGACAACACCGTATCTAGCGTTATAAAGGTCAATTTCGCCGTGCTGTGCACGCTGGAGGCGGTAGATCACACTCGACGCTCGCGCACACGACACTTGCAAGCAAAGACGTACGCAAAGGGTCTCAGCCGTTGCGGTTGGGCGGTCGAGGCGACTCCGGACTCACAGCGGCCCGTACGGCAGCTTGTTGCCCGGGATCATCTTGCGCTCCACGCCCGACTCGTCGATGCGCACCGTGCGGATCACGCCGCCCGAGGAGCCGTCGCGCGCCATCGCGTGGCACAGCGCCTTCGCGACGAACTCCTCGCACTGCTGCGCGCTCATGCCCGGCCGGTAGTACGCGTCGCAAAAGCCGTAGATGTACGTCGAGCCCGAGCCGCCGATGGCGAATGGTCGCGGCAAGAGGCCACCTCCCACCGGGATGGCGAAGACCTGCCCGCCCTTATGCTTGTCCCAGCCAGCGACGATGATGCCCGCGGTCAGCATGTTCTTGTTGTGGTAGCACAGCTGGTTGAAGACGTTCGCAGCCGACTCGACCTTGGGCGGCTGGCCGTACTGCATGCGGTGCTGGTTCAGGTAGTGCGTCACGTAATCGGACACCGCCTGAGTGTCCGCCGCAGATCCCGACCGGCAAACGAAGATCCTCTCGTCCACACCGGTAATCTTGTCCGACACGCGGTTGGAGATGTACACGCCTGCGCAACCAAAGCCACGGTGTGCAGCTGACCGCTTTGCCGCCGTCGAGTGTCGAGGAGGGGTGGGGGAGAGGGGAGGGGGAGCGGTCGGGCGGCGCTAGGCGGGGCCACGGCCGGCGCACCGGTGGAGGTCCGCGAATCCGCCCCCACGATCACGCCACCGTCGTACTCAACCGCCATGATGGATGTCTGGCCGCGCACACAAAGGCAAGTGAGCGGAGTCGTCGGGCAGAGGAGGTGGGATGATGGGCCGAGAGGGGGCTGGGGGGCGCACCCCCATGTCGACCGGCTGCTTGAGGAAATCCAGGGTGGTGTCAAGGGACTGGTCGCGGAGCCCGTTGAGCGTGCTGCCCGACTCCATGACGTTGTGCGGGTCCATGAGCTCTCGCTCCATGAAGGAGGCCGTGCTGGGCGGGCCCGAAAACATGGTCTGCGCACGGCGAGGGCTCATCATGGTGAGCCGAGCGGGTGTGCGGGTGGCATGGTGGGTTCCCTATCTTGAAGGTCTCACGTTGGCGACGCGCGGCGCAGAGCCGAAAGGCGCCCTCCGATGTCGCGGCCGAAGAGGCGGGGGAGGAAATCCATCGGACGTGCGACACGCTTTGATTGCAGCTCGGGTGCTCGGCCGGTAAGTAAGTAGTAGTAAGTAAGTATAGGCGCGGCCGCCCCAGCCTCAGGCTTAGGCGTGTGGCCCTGCGCGGCTGCCGGCTACCGGATACTACCTACTACGCTATAGTACTAGGCGTTGGTGAGCAGGAAGTCGAGCATGTTGAGCGAGACGAAGAGCCCGAGGTACTTTGCCGTTCCGAGCGCGCGCCTCCGCCTCGTGGTCCACCTGTCGTGGCACGCGAAGAAGGCTGTCGCGAGGCTGTCGTGCAGCGCCGCCTCGCTCGCGAGGGCCGCATAGAGCCGCGCCTCTCGCGGCTCCTTCTCCGCCGCGTCGCCGAGCCAGGCCGGGCCCAAGGGACGCAGAGCACGCGAGCCGAACAGCCGGCGCAGCCGTTCCCCCAGGCTCTGCCGCCGCAGCTCGTCGCGCAGCGCGGCGGAGGCTTCGAGCTTGAGCAGCCGCGCCTCCTCCTTGGGCAGCAGCAGGCCGCTCCGCCGCAGCAGCGCCGCGTACAGCGGCTGCGCGTTGGCCACGACGCGGTGCGCCGCCTCGCGCACCTGCGCCGGCGAGGGGTCGGCTCCGGGCGCGACGGCGTGCTCGAGCTCGAGCTGCAGCGCCGCGAGGGGCTCGCCGCTGCCCAGGGTGCGCGCAACCTCCACCGCCCGGGCGAGTGGCATCTCGTACGCGGCAAGCCCGTCGGCCAACCCGCTCTGCCTGTCCCAGAGCGTGAGCAGCTGCGGCAGGGCGAGCGACGCCCGCAAGCTGTAGATCGCCTGCCGCTCCGCCTCGGTGAGCTGCATCGGCTCGCGCACCGCCTCCTCGCTGTCGTCTGCCACGACGGGCGGCTCTGCCACCTCTTTCTCGGCCGCCTTCGCTTCGGTCGAGCCAATGGGCCCCTCCGGGTGCCATGAGTCGTGCTGCGGCCCGAGTCGGATGCCACCTGCTCCTGCGGCCGCGCTCGGCGCGGTGCCGCTCGATTCGGGCGGCGTGGGCCCGGCGGCGGCCGAGTCAACGCCAGCGGCCTCCCCGGCAGCCGGCTCGGCGACAGCCGGCTCCGCGACAGCCGGAAGGCTTCGGACCAGCGAGGTGGCCTCGTCGTGGGCCAGGTGGTCCTGGGCTGCGCGCACGGCGTTTGCCAAGTCGTCACGGGATGAGAAGTGCCCGCCGGGTGCGAACGGCGACATAACGCGTTCCAGCTCCCTCTGCGTGGCCAGTGCCGCCGCCTCGTCAGGTCTCAACGTTGCGAGGAACGCCTGGAGCTCCGTCCGTCTTTTGGCGCTGTTCTTCGCCTCGAACTCGTTCTCAAAGTCGTTGCGTGCGCCCGTGATGTACGTGCGGCTGCTGCACGGCAGCCGTCCTGGCCGATGCCTGGCGATGGCCGCCAGCCGGACCACGCCTCGCAGACGAAGCATGCCAAGGACGTGACGGTCGGGCTGCAGCGCCGAGGGCGCCAGCAGCGGACGCCCCGCCCGTGAACGGAGGGAGGCGGTTACAGCGTGCTCACGCTGGCGGCTGGCCACGCAAGTCTTCGGCGCGCGGAGGTGTCGTGTCACGCTCGTGTCTGGCCACGCAAGTCTTCGGCTCGCGGCACCATGGGCTCCGACGAGGACGAGCGCTGTGCAGAGTGGGCCCGCGCGGGCTTCTGCGAGCATGAGGAGTATCAGGCCTATATGGAGAAATCCTGCGCGGGCGCATGCGTAAACGTGGATGAGAGTGAGCCAGACGAGAGCGAGGGTGAGCCCACCGAGGGTGAGCCCACGTGTGCAGAGTGGGTATCTGCCGGCTATTGCGGGGAGGATAAGTACAAGGCGTACATGGATGCGCACTGCAAGGACGAGTGCGACGCCGCAGAGAGTGTGGGCGCGGTCGGTGACGGCCAGGGTGAGGAGGAGGCGCGGGCAGCGGCAGCAGCGGCGTCGGGCGAGTCCAAGGTCGCTTCTGATAGCGCGGAGGAGCCAGCGACGTGTGCGCAGTGGGCGATGCAGGGATTTTGCAAGGAGGGCCAGTACCTCGAGTACATGAAGCAAAACTGCAAGCGGGCGTGCGCCACTGCTGGTGACGCCAAGGCCGCCAGCGCGGCCGCCGGGAAGACCGAGGAGGAGTGCGCGGGCTGGGCGGCCCGCGGCTACTGCCACAACGCGCAGTACGCGCCCTTCATGCAGCTTAACTGCGCGAGCATCTGCCGGAACATGCCGGAGATCACCTTCAAGGAGGAGCTGCCTCCGCCCGTCGACGTGTGGACCATCTTCCTCATCGTCGGCTTCGGCGCGGCGGTCTCGTACCTGATCCGACTGGCCTACTCGCGCGACGTCTCGAGCAGCGCCGCGATGCGCAGCAAGAACGAGCCCGACGAGGTCGGAACCCGCATCGGTAACACGGGCTCGGCGAAGCGCAACAAGAAGCGCGCCTGACTGACCCTCGTCGCTCGTGTAAGGTCTAAGGACTAAGGTTGCGCGGCGCTAGCTGATTAATATTTATCCTGGCGACACTGCCCTGCGAGCTACGGCTTCTAGGCGGTGCCAACGGCTTGTGGGCTGTGGCCGGGCTTCGTATATTGTGAATGGGAGTCTTTCTTCACAAAAGCTTTTTAATTATACCCCCCATGCACTCTCGCGGTGTGCGCGCGCCCGGGATCGATCGGCGCGCGGCCCCGGCGGCGGCGCCGGGCGCGCATGTCCGTTTGTTAATTCCACAAAAACGCCGTGTGTTTTTTTAATTTTAATAAGCACACGCATTCGCATACGGCATCCCACTGCATCCCACTGTGCTCTGTGGCGATAGCCCATACGCCATAATAGCCGATACCGACGAGGATTCGAGGAAGGGCACGCGGCCACGCGCGACGCTCGACACGCGCGCGCGTGGCCCGTTGAACGGCGCCGTTGACGGTCGAACGTGCGGACGCGACGGGAGTGCTGGTGCCTAACGAGACTCACGTTGGTTTACGTTTGACTCAGCTGAAAGCGGCGCGAGTCGACGAACTTGTTGAGCGCGTCGACGCTGTCGCGTAACAACTTGTCGGTTGGGTCCTTACTGTCGTCGGCCTGCACCGCCGAGTCTTCCGACGCCAGCTCCGACTTGAGGTCGAGGGGGAAGATGTTCTCAAGCGACACCCCTCTTGCAGTGGCTTGCGGGTTGTGGGCCCGCGACTGCTGCTCCTCCTCGGCGCCAGGGCTGGCCGCCGCGTCGGGCAGAAGAAAGATCTCGCGAAGCCGTTGGTCAGTGGGCAGCGCGACCTCCACCTCCGTGTCGCTCTCGTCCTCGCTGAGCTCCTCCGCCACGTCCACCTCGTGCACGCGCCGCATCGGCCGCGGCAGCTCCACGAGCGCGTCTACCCACGGGTCGCGCAGCGCGCGCCACCGTGCCGAGATGGTGGGCCGGCGCAGCAAGCAGACGCCCGCCGCGCTGCCGACCGCCTCGTCGCGCCAGTAGGCGTTGGGCGGCACCGGCCGGGGCCGCAGCTGCATCTTCGCGCTCGTCTCGCAGAAGGGCGGCGGTGCGCCTGGCGCGCGCACGCCGAGCCGCGCGAGACCCGAAGCACGACTCGCGAGTGCTGCCGCGACCGCTGGCGACGCGGGCGTCATGGCGGGCGCTGCCGCCTCGGCCGTGGGCGCGCTCTCCGCCCCCGCTTCGGCGGACTCGGCGGCGGGCTCATCGGCCGGCGCCGGCGCCGCGGCAGGCTGCGTCGCCTCTCCCCCGGCGGGCACCGGCTCGGGAGATGCAGTGGGTGGCTGCAACAACGCCGGCGGCAGCGGGACGGACGGTGGCGCAGCGGATTCCCCTGAAGGGACGGGCCTGCCCTCCTCCAAGGCCGCCCCGCATCGCAACGGCCGAGCCGTCTCGAGCGCGGGCAAGGAGCCGGGCCCACACAGCGCCTGGCTGGCGTAGCCCATCTCTGCGTGCCGGCGCGGCACGCGCAACGCAAGCAGCTTGAGCTCGTCCGCGGGTGCGAGCGGGCTCACCGAGATGGGCTCGGCGCGCGAGCTGTCGCCCCCGTGGGCCTCGGTCGGGAAGGCAAAGGGCGCGATCCCCTCGAGCCCGCTCCCTGCTGCCGCGCGGCTGCCATCCCCAAGCGCGGCGGGTGCGCCGTCATCGTCTTCGTCCGTGACGGCCGCGGTGGCACCGCCGGTGCGCACCCGCTCGAGCATCAAGGTCCTCACCGCGTGCTTATCGGACAGAGCGATGTTGGCGCGGCCTAGGATGGCGAGCATCGTGCGCGTGCGGCGGCGGACGCGGTTGCGTAGAAGCGCGGTTCGCACGCCGAGCTGCAACACATCGAGGACCTGCTGGCGTAGCCCCCAGTTGTCGTTGCTGTACGGGTCAAACTGAGGCGTCGTGCCCAGGGCCTTGAGGTAGACCTGCTCGCTCAGCACGGCGCGCTTGCCGCTCAGCAGCGACTCCTTGCGTGCGCGCGCGCCCTCTCGCTCCGAACGCGCCAGGGCGGTGGAGTGCTGCTGCCGCGAGGCCTGCACATACTCGACGAACTCCTCGGGCATCAGAGCCTCGCCCACCGCCACGAAGCTCCGCACCTTCTTGTCCTTGACATGCTTGTCGATGTGCTCGATCTGCCGCGTGAAGAGAAGCTCCTTGAGCTGCCGAGAGCGCGAGTCGGACTGCAGCACCGAGTCGACGTCGCCGGGCGGCACGTCCTTCGGCTCCTTGCCCTCAATGACCGCGAACTGCAAGGAGGCCTGCGGAAGGCCGCCCTGCGTGGTCTGCTTGAGCTCGCCGTAGGAGATGGAGCCCGAGCCGTCCACGTCCATCTTCGCGAAGAGCTCCGCCATGTCCTGCTCCGTGGCGTCCTTGACCTGCAGCAGGGGGAGCGCCTGCACGAACTCCTTCTCCTCCACCGCGCCCGAGCCGTCCTCGTCCAGCTCGCGGAAGAGAGCCACCACCTGCGGGCATGGGGGAAGAGTGGTGGGGGAGGGCACCAGCTAGGGGCATGAGGGAGAAGTGGTGGGCAAGGCGAGTGGTGGGGAAGGCGAGTGGTGGGGAAGGGCAAGTCAGGCTCAGGCAAGTCGGGCTCAGAAGTGTGCTCTGAGAAGAGGCCGGGGGCGGAAAGGGTGGCAAGGGGTTGAGGAGGCGCGGGTGGGGCCGGTCACGGGTAGGGCGCACCTCGGAGGCGCGGGCGGCCATCGCCTCGCGCAGTCGCTCCTGGACGCTCAGGGTGGCCTTCGCATCGGCCTCGAGCTTCGCTTGCTGCCGCGCCGCCTCCTCGTTCTGCTTTGCAATCACGAGGCGCAGCTCCTGGATCGGGATCTTCCCCTGCTCCTGCAGCAGGAGTCGGTTGACCGCGATCTGGGTCGAGAGGTTGGGCGGCACGCGGAAGCCGTCCTTGGCGAACTCCTCGGGCGGCGGCCGCTGCTCGGGAAGCTTGACAGAGACCTCCTGCCCCGCCACCTGCGCCTTGAGCTGCAGCGTCTGCGCCCTGGTCACCGCGTCGCCGTGGCCCGCGCCGCCGCCCGTGACCTGGCCCCCCACCGCGGTGACGAGCGCCTTCTCGGGCGGCGAGACGAGCACGGAGGCGCCCATGCCCCCGGCCTCGCTGATCGAGGAGACCACGTCCAGCCCGGCGGCGACCTCCGCGGCCGCGATGCCCCGCGCCGCCTCGCGCGTCAGCCGCTGCAGGTGCCTCTGGCGGATGGCGTTGGGGTCGCAGGAGCCGACGACCTCGACCTCGACCGGCTCGAAGTTGAACTGCGAGACGGTGATGCGCAGGAGCAGCCGCGCGACCGCGAAGCGGCTCGGCGTGTACACCACGCGGATGTCCACCCCAGTGAGCATCGGCACCACGCCCTCGGTCGGGCTCACCCGGATGTCTGCGCCGCAGCACGCCGGGGCAGAAGCTCTCAGCGCGCAGGCGCAAGCGCAGTGGCTCTTCTAAAGGCCGGGCCGCTAAGCGCGCACCTGGGCTATCCTGCAGCAGGTCGATCTTGTACTCAAACTCCATCGGCACCCACGAGCGCAGCGGCAGCGTGGCGCTCGCGCTGCTGTCCAGCGGCACGAAACCAAAGTCGACCCGCTTCGGGATGTTGATGGCTGATACGCCAGGGTACGCGTGGATGGGGACGATTAGATTGCCGCGATCGCAGTGCACGCGGATGCAGTCCGAGTAGTAGCGTAGGTCGGTGGGTCTGCACGAGATCGTCACGTCTTGGGCTGTCCCCGGCATGACCCGCCCCTTTTTGTTGCACCGCATCGAGAAGAAAGGCGTCGCCGGAGGATGGATGTGCATGCGGAGCGGATCACCGGACACGTTGACAAGCCGCACAGTCATGTCAATCCGCTCACCGCTCGCGATGCCCGCAAAATGCAGGACCGCCGGCTCCGCCTGCAAGCCATGCGTGCTGGTGCTGCCCACGCGCGCGTACCTGTGGGGCGGCTCGAGGAGCGTGTTCCGGAGCGGTCTTCTCTCCTCGTCCGTGAGCTGCGTGGGGAGCTCGATCGTGTCCGCGAGCGACATTGTGCGTGTGGAACGCACAACAGCAACTCGGGGGTGTCCGCTAGTGACACCCCGCGAGGCGCCTGTGGAGTCGGAGCGTGGAGCAAGTGGAGTGCGTGTGGACTGAGTGTATACGTATCGGTAGTTCTGCGCGCAGATGAAAACGTGACTGTCCGCGGCTTGCCCCCGCGCCAAGAGCGCGCGCCACGTCTGCGGCTCCGGCGCTCGGCTTCGGCTCCTGACGCCATGGCCCGCCTCCTCTTCGCGCTCGGCTTCGCCGCGGTGGCCCTCGCGGCTGACGCTACGGAGACCGACGACACTCCCGTGTACGAGCCTCCGAAGACGCTGGAGGGCGCCCACTTCTTCGAGCCCTTCCTCTCGCAGTACGGCGCCTTTATGAAATCGAAAGACGCTGCCTTCGACGGTGAGTGGGCGCACGAGACCCACAAGCACGACGGACTGGCGGGCGACATGGGGCTGGTGGTGTCCTCCCCGGCGAAGAAGCACGCCGTCTCCACGCTCTTTTCGGCGCCGTTCGACCCCAAGGCGAGCGGTGGCCTCGTGGTCCAGTATGAGCTCCAGCTGAAGAACCGGCTGCAGTGCGGTGGGGCGTACATCAAGCTGCTCTCCGCCTCGGAGGAGCTCTCGCAGGACGGCTTCAAGGCGGAGACCCCGTACACCATCATGTTCGGCCCGGACCACTGCGGCTCCACGAACAAGGTGCACTTCATCCTTCGCCACCGCAACCCCGTCTCAGGCGAATGGGAGGAGAAGCACCTCGTCGGCCCGCCGTCGCCCGACGTGAGCGACGGGCTGACCCACCTGTACACCGCCATCGTCGGCACGGACAACAGCGTCAAGCTGCTCGTGGACAACAAGCAGGTCAAGACCGCCTCCCTCCTCTCCAAGAAGGACTTCAAGCCGCCGGTCAACCCCGAGAAGGTCATCGACGATCCGGCCGACTCGAAGCCCGAGGACTGGATCGACGACCCCAAGATGGACGACCCCGAGGCGAAGAAGCCCGATGACTGGGACGAGGTGTCGCCCGCCCCGCAAGCCTGCAGCCCGCCGACCTGCACCGCCTGCGCCGCCTGCACCGCCTGCACCGCCGGCTTGAGCCTGAGTTGTGCCCCGCCCCCGCGCCCTCGCGCTCAGGACGCGCCGCCGCGGATCGCCGACCCCAATGACGAGAAGCCGGCCGCCTGGCTGGACGACGCGCCGCTCAGGGTGCCCGACCCGAGTTAGGGCTAGGGTTAGGGTTAGGGTTAGGGTCAGGGTCAGGGTCAGGGTTAGGGTTAGCCCTAGCCCTAACCCTAACCCTAACCCTAACCCTAACCCTAAACCAAACCCTGACGCTAATCAAGGTGCCCGACCCGAGCGCGACGCCGCCGGACGACTGGGACGTCGACGAGGACGGCGAGTGGGAGGCGCCGCTGGTGGACAACCCGGACTGCAGCGGCGAGGGCAAGGGCTGCGGCGAGTGGAAGGCGAAGGAGATCGCCAACCCGGACTACAAGGGCAAGTGGCACGCGCCGCGGGTGGACAACCCCGCGTACCTCGGCGTGTGGAAGCCGAGGCAAGTCGACAACCCGCACTACTTCGAGGACGAGGCGCCGTGGGCGATGGCGCCCATCGGCGGCATCGGCATCGAGCTGTGGACGATGCAGAGCGGCATCCTCTTCGACAACATCGTGCTCGCGGGTAGCCTGGTTAGGGTTAGGGTTAGGGTTAGGGCTAACCCGAACCCTAACCCTAACCCTGACCCTAACCCTAGCCCTCACCCGAGCCTTAACCCTAACCCTAACCAGGCAGCGCGGACGTGGCGGCGGGCATCGCAGCCTCCGCCTTCGAGCCGCGCGCCGCGGCCGAGAAGGCGTCCAAGGCGCAGGCCGCGCAGCAGGAGGGCGGCGCCATGGCGCAGCTCAAGCTCTACGCGGGCGCGGCCTTCGCGTGGTGCTTGGAGAACGCGATGCTCGTGGGCGCCACGCTGTGCCTGGGCGTGCTGCCACTGCTCCTCTTCTGCTGCGTCGGCGGCAAGAAGAAGGAGGAGGAGGAGGAGCCCGCGGAGGAGCCGTCGACGGCGGCCGCTTCCTCCGAGCCGGGACCCAGCTCGGCGGGCGCTGCCGACGCGGCCGAGGACACGCCAGAGAAGGCGGCGGGTGGCAAGAAGGCGGCTGGGGGCAAGAAGCGCACGCCGAAGACCGAGTGAGAGGCCGTGCCCGAACCTCGGCGGGAATGCGGGGGAGGAGTAGAGGTAGCAAGGAGCACCGCGGTGACCGCGGTGTGCAAGCGAGAGACACTGAAGTCACTGCTGGGGGATTTGCCATGTGGACGTGTGAAAATACTGCGTGGTTAGGTACGTCACGTCGTGGCTCGTAGCTTCATGTAGGGATGCAAAGTATGCGTGATCCATTGAAGTCCCGTCCGCGATTTATGCCCCCGCGCGACGCGTGCGGCGCGGGAGCGAGGAGGTCCACGCCACGATGGCCGCGCCCTCCGCGGTGCCCATCAGCTTCAACGCCACCGCCAGCAGCTACATTGCTCATGTCCGGCTGCCGCAAAGTCTCATGCAGAAGCTGGAGGCGGAGGGTGCCAGTGACATGAGCATCTCCTTGTCCGAAGGCGTGCTTTCTGTGGGTGGCGAGAGCTATCAGCTTGATGCAGTGCCCGAGGAGGGGTCATTTGACGTGGTGCGCGAGCACGGCAGCAAAATGTGCAACGTGGGCGCGGTTCGCGAGAGAATACACATCAAGCAGACGCTTAGCAGCGCCGGCCGGGCTCAGATCAAGCAGCGCACGGAGCAGGGTGAGCGCGACGCGCATGGGCACCAGACGGCTAGCGTGGATGCTCCGCCTGCGGCTGCGAAGCGCAAGACGCCTCCGGCCTCCAAGCAAGCTCCTAAGCCATCGCAGCAGCAGCGAGTCAAGAGCGCCAGGCCGCTGTCGACCTCGCCACCGGGCGGTGCGCCGAGCGGTACGATGACGGCCCCTACAGGGCGCACGGGAAGCACAAGCGGTCTCGACGACCTGCGGAAATGGTGCGCATCCCGCCCGCCGCGCGTTAGGAGCCACTTACCTAGCCCCTCGCCACGCCCGCCCGCCCACAGCGAGGCTCCCACACTCGCGCCGTTCGCGTGCAGGTGCGTGCACGTGCTCGCGCTTGGTCCCCTCTCGCTCAACTCGCTCGAGCAGCAGCTGCAGCAGGCCCAGCACGTGTCGCAGCTGTCGCACCTGCTCCCGAAGGTCCTTTCGCAGGTTTCGCGCCGCGCGCCGCACCCCGCACCCCGCGCCGCGCCCCGCACCGCGCCCCGCACCGTGTAGCATCAGCGCGTGGCGCACGCGATGGCGGTGCCGTGCTCGCACCTGCTCCCCTGCCCCTCCCGACTCCGCCCCCCCCGCCGGCCTTCAGATTGCTGACAAGCGCCAAGACAGCCAGAGGCACCACCTGCACGATTGCCACTATGCCGAGGCGAGCCCAGCATGGCGGGGCTACACGGCGGAGCAGCGGAGCACGCTGCGCGCCCTGCTCGCAAGCCGGGGCATCGAGCCCGCGCCGGGCAAGGCGGAGGGCAGGGGCGCCCAGAGCAGCCGTGGCGACGGCGAGGCCTCGGCTGCGGGCGAGATCGTCATCTCTAATGAGAAGGCGTACCGCGAGCAGAAGAGGTTAGGGTTAGGGTTAGGGTTAGGGTTAGGGTTAAAGGTTAGGGCTAGCCCTAGCCCTAACCCTAGCCCTAACCGTAACCGTAACCGTAACCCTAACCGTAACCGTAACCCCAGCACCTTCGAGCGCAAGCACCGCGAGTACAAGCAGCTGGACGTTGAGCTC
>Ga0115013_10001732_pt1 | contig 12441 bp, 9 predicted proteins | sample SouAtlMetagenome_2_FD_88686 | JGI IMG/M metagenome (GOLD analysis project Ga0115013, IMG submission 88686) | Marine eukaryotic phytoplankton communities from Atlantic Ocean - South Atlantic ANT15 Metagenome | ecosystem: Environmental > Aquatic > Marine > Oceanic | place: South Atlantic Ocean...
ATTTGCTTTGTTGCCTTTATCTCCGGATCTTCCCCAAGCGATATCTTCTAAAGAAACTTCTTTTAAATGATCTTTTTTTTCTAAATTAGAAATATTGGGTTTAGAAACATTAGCGTCAGCATTGGATGACGGTACACCTACCCCATGAGCAATTTTAATTGTCTCAGTGGGCGCATTATCAAATTGCAAAGTAAACTCGACATTCTCTTTTTTATACAAAAAGGAAAACAATGAAAGAATGGGTGATGGTTTGGGTCGTGCCCCTGCAAAGCCACTCAGGCCTGGAGGTGATGATAAAGCAAGACCAGTTGCATCCTTCAACAAAACTCCAACTCCTTTTGGACTTTCGTGTTTAACAGCAATTTTTGCAAATACTTCGTTAGATTCTTGCGAGTTCTTTTGTGTCCCAAATTGGCTACCTGACCCAATTATCTCAACGCTTTCTTCAATAAAGGGTTCTAATTTTTTTTTCTGCAAAGAGTTTCTAGATCTTGATATTGCTGCCTTTGCAAATGCATTTGCCTTATCTGAGGCATCTGATCCGTAAAAACCAAATAAATGGCCTCCTCGAAAGCCGGCCTCATACGTAAGGCACACTTTATAGTTTTCACTTGGAGGTTTACCCTTTGCCCCACTTACAAGAACTCGATCTTTCTCTATTTCTATAATTTCAACCTGAGAAAAATCACAGTTAACATCTGGCAGCAAATAATTTTTCGGATCACCTATTTCATACAACATCTGCTCTGCAACCGTACCAAAGCTAACAATGCCACCAGTATCTTTTGCCTTTGTAATAATAGCCCTTCCATCTTTTTCTATTTCTGCTATCGGATAGCCAATCTGATCAAAGGTGCCCTTAATAGATTTCCAATCTGTAAAATTACCACCCGTAACTTGAGTGCCACACTCAAGTAAATGGCCAATAAGACTCCCAGAAGACAAAAAGTCAAAATCTTCAGAGGCCCAACCAAAGTTATACATACATGCGGCTAATGTAACTGCGCTATCGACACACCTTCCAGTTATGACAATATCGGCACCCATTTCTAATGCTCTAACAATAGGTTGCGCACCAAAATATGCATTTATGCTTCCAATTTTAGCTCTATCCGGAAATTTGCTGCCCGAGAACATTTCAGTTGGATTCAAACTTGTAATACAATCTATGCTTGGAAGCAGATCATCGCCTTCAATTACCGCCACCTTCAGAGAGATCCCCTGCTCCTCTATTTTTTTCCTTAGAAGTACAGCACAAGCTAACGGATTTACGCCACCGGCGTTAGAAATTATCTTTGTATTGGTCTCAGATATCCTTTTTAGATTTGGAACCATAGCCTCTGAAATAAAATCAGTAGCATACCCTGCATCAGGGTCTTTTGCCTTTACCCTTGCCATTATGGCCATAGTAATTTCAGCTAAATAATCATATACAATGAAATCGAGATCATCATGTCTGAGAAGTTGCTCGGTAGCTTGTGACGCATCTCCCCAATAACCAGATGCACCCCCTATTTTCAATATATCCTTTGTCAAAGTTTCAACTCCTCATTTGAACCTTTTTAGTGTACATACATATGTGATACTAATAAAAGTCCTTTTTTTGATATCTTAAACAGATAAGGAAAACTTTATGAAGAACCCATTTGATACACCAGAGAGAGAACAGTTTAGAGATCAACTTAAAGCATTTGTTGATAAAGAAATAAAACCCTATGTCAATGATTGGGATGAAGAAGGGAAGATACCTTGGGACCTTCATCAAAAAGCAGGAGCGCTTGGTGTTTGGGGTTTTGGGATTGATGAGAAATATGGTGGATTAGGAAAAGACGATAATTTTTTGAGAGCTATATTCAATGAAGAATTTGCTAAATGCGGCGCCGGGGGCGTTGGTGCAGCAATGGGTGGTCGAATGATTTCATTGGAACCAATACAGAGACTCTGTTCATCAGAGATAAAAGATAGAGTTCTTAGAGATATAGTTACTGGGGAAAAAGGCTCTAGCCTGGGAATAACCGAGCCAGGTGGGGGTTCAGATGTAGCAAATATGAAAACCATGGCAAAAAGAGATGGGAATCATTTTGTAATTAATGGCAGCAAGACTTTCATTACAGGAGCAATGACATCTGACTATTTTGTTGTTGGGGCTAGAACAGGTGGAGAAGGGTTAAAGGGGATTTCTCTCTTTTTTGTGGAAGCAGACAGAGATGGTTTTTCAAGGGTACCGCTTGATAAAAAGATGGGCTGGTGGTGTTCTGATCAGGCGACCTTGTATTTTGATAATGTCAGGGTACCCGCAGAGAATATGATGGGGGAAGAAGACAAGGGCTTCATACAGATTATGGAAAATTTTAATATAGAAAGAATGTGCATGTGTGCAAGTTCTCTAGGTATGATGAAAGTCTGCCTTGAGGAAAGCATAGAATGGGCAAAGACAAGAGAAACCTTTGGGAAACCGCTAATTCAGCACCAAGTAATACGACATAAGCTAGCCAACATGTCCTCGAAAATTGATGCTCTAGAAGCATTGATAAATAATATTTGCTGGAATATGAATGACGGAGAGGTTCCAGTCGCAGAAATTTCAAAAGCAAAGTTTTTTGCAACTAAAGAGCTAGAGTATTGCTCAAGTGAAGCAATGCAAATTATGGGCGGAGCAGGATATCTCAGAGGAAACCCGGTCGAGAGGATTTACCGAGAAGTTAAGGTAATGGCTATCGGAGGTGGTTCTGAAGAAATTATGAGAGATTTAGCCGTGCGACAGATGGGTTACTAGCCACTCAAATATTTTATTAATAACTACTTCTCGGTTGTTAGAACGATCTTTCCCACTGCTTGCCGGTCCATAAGTTTTCTTAGGGCAACTGCTGCTTCTTCTAGTGGATAGACATCTGAAACTAATGGATCGATGTCACCATTATTAAACCATTCAAATAGTTGCTGAAAGTTAGCAAGTTCCTCTTTTGATTCTCTCACTCTAAAAGAACCCCAGAAAACTCCAACAATTGCACAACCTTTTAGAAGAGGTAAGTTCATAGGAACCTTGGGTATCTTGTCATCTCCACCAGCAAACCCAATGACTAAAGCACGACCATTCCACCTTATCGATCTGAGAGCAGGCTCGAAAAGATCAGCTCCAACTGGATCATACAATACATCATAAGACTCTTTTTGACCGGTTATTTCTTTAAGTCGTTCTCTTAGGTCATCTTTACCATAATTAATTAGATGATCTGCTCCAGCCTTCTTAACTACTTCAAGTTTTTCGTCTGTACTTGCAGCTCCAATTACTGTCGCGCCCATTGCCTTTCCTATCTCTACTGCAGAGATACCAACTCCGCCAGCCGCTCCCAGCACCAATAGAGTTTCACCCTTTTGTAATGAAGCCCTTTGTTTTAATGCATGCATCGAAGTACCGTAGGTGATCTGAATTCCGGAGGCAACAATACCACTCATTTTTTCTGGCCTCTTCATTAGCATCTCTGTACCCACAACAAGCTTTTCAGCAAAGCCCCCATGTATGGTAGTCGTCATCACTTTATCACCAACTGCGAAATTTTTTACACCTTCGCCGACTTCCTCTACAATTCCGGCGACCTCGCCACCTGGAGAGAAAGGCAAATCTGGTTTAAATTGATATTTATTATTAATAATCAGAGTATCAGGAAAGTTTACTCCACATGCCTCCACTTTAAGTTTTACTTGATTAGCGCCGGTAACTGGTTCCTCAATTTCTTTAACTTCCAAATCTTCTGGTGACCCAAACTTAGAACAAATTACCGCTCTCATTTTATTCTCCTTAATTGAATATAATTATTTTCCCAATCTCTTGACTAGAGGCTTGCCAACTGTATCATTTCACTAGATTTCTTTTTTTTCAACACTATTCTATAAGTGTAAGACATCAATTGGGGGTTAATAATGACAAAAACTGCGCATTTATCAAAAGAAAATGAGATAGCTTTTATAGCTTTATCTAATCCTCCTATGAACGCTCTAAGCCAAGGTGTAAGGGCTGGTTTAAAGAGTGTTATTGAAGATGCATTAAATGATAGTGCGATAAAAGCTATTGTAATTCACGGTGACGGAAATGTGTTTTCAGCAGGCGCCGATATTTCAGAATTTCATTTGCCTGCCACAGAACCTCATTTGCCTGACGTATGTGACTTGATTGAACAAAGCCAGAAGCCAGTAATTGCAGCAATACATGGCTTCGCCCTTGGCGGTGCTTTTGAGATTGCTTTATCAACCCACTTTAGAATAGCTACTAAGGAGTCGTCTGTCGGGCTTCCTGAAGTACATTTAGGTTTACTACCAGGATCTGCCGGAACACAAAGAACACCTAGGTTAGTAGGAGTAAAAAGTGCTATAGAAATTATGACAAAAGGAACCCCTGTTAAAGCGGAAAAAGCTCTTGCTATAGGCGCAATAGACGAAATTGTTGATGACCTAAAGAACGGTGCAATTGCTTTCGCGAAGAAAGTTATTGAAAATGCTACCCCTTTAAAACGATTGAGCAAAAGTGAAGAAAAGGTTGAGAATAACTCAAAAAATTTAGAGGTTATTGCACAAGAGAGGGCAACATGGAAAAAAAATAGTCCTCATCTCAATGCTCCTCAGAAAATTATTGACTGTGTAGAGCAAGCCGTATTGCTCGATTATGTAGGTGGTATGAGTTTCGAGCAAAAGACCTTTCAAGAATTAATGGATAGCGAGCAAAGTAAAAGCCTTATTCACGCCTTTTTTTCTGAGAGAAAGAGTAACAAAATTCCCGAGTTAGAACGAGGTGCAAAACCACGGCCTATATCAAAATTAGGAGTTATAGGTGGAGGTACAATGGGATCGGGTATTACGATTGCTGCACTAAACTCAGGTCTTCCCGTTACCATGGTGGAAAGAGATCAAGAAAGTCTTGAGCGAGGCATTGAGAATGTCAAAAAGGTTTATAGACGTGATGTGGAGAAAGGTAGATTGACTCAAGAGAAAGCAGATAAAATTTTATCAAACTACTCTACGTCAACTAATCTAAAGGACCTTGCGGATAAAGATATGATAATCGAGGCTGTATTTGAGGAGCTTGAGGTTAAGAAGGGGGTCTTTTCACAGCTTAATGATATAGCTAAGGAAGGCGCCGTATTGGCATCAAATACTTCATATTTAGACATCGACAAAATTGCTTCGGCAACAGATAGAGTAGGTGATGTGATTGGACTGCATTTCTTTTCTCCAGCAAATATCATGCGGCTACTTGAAATAGTTGTTCCCACTAATGTCAAAGACGACGTCGTGGCCACTGGTTTTCAACTAGCAAAGATTTTAAAAAAGGTGCCAGTAAGAGCCGGAAACTGTGATGGCTTTATAGGAAACAGAATATTAGAAAACTACGCAAAAGCGGCAAACTATATGATGGAGGATGGGACATCACCATATGAAATAGATAAGGCGATAGTCGAATTTGGGTATCCTATGGGACCATTTCAAATGTTTGACCTAGCAGGCGGAGATATAGGTTGGGCGGATCGAAAACGTAAAGCTGCGTTTAGGTCGAATGAGGAACGATATGTAACTATTGCTGACCGAATTTGCGAAAAAGGCTGGTTTGGGCAAAAAACTGGACGTGGCTATTATAAGTATAGTCCCGGAGCACGAAGAGGGGAAGAAGACCCTGAAGTCCTATCAGTTATTGATGAAGAAAGAAAAGTTAAGGGTATCGAAGCTAAAAGCCTTTCTTCAGATGAAATAAGAAGACGTTACTTTGCAGCCATGGTAAACGAGGGTGCCAAAGTTTTAGAAGAAAAAATGGCCTTAAGACCATCCGACATAGATGTGACAAAACTATTTGGATATGGTTTCCCTAGACATATGGGAGGACCAATGAGATATGCAGACATGTATGGCATTGAAAAAATACTTGATGATTTGAAAGAATTTGAAAAAGAAGACCCATACTTTTGGAAGCCAGCAGATCTAATTATAAAACTGGTAGCCGACGGAAAGAATTTTAATAGTCTGAACTAATTGGAGAAAAAAATGGACTTAGATTTTACTAAAGAGCAGAAAAATTTTCAGAATGAAGTACGTAGTTTTTTGCACGAAACTTTAGAACCTCAAGTAGTTGAGAAGGTTAAAAATGGTATTCCCATTACTAAAGAGGATTCTGAAAGATGGCATGAAAAGCTTAATGAAAAAGGTTGGCTAGCCGGCACATGGCCAAAGCAATATGGTGGCCAAGATTGGGATGTCGTTGAAAAATTTATTTTTGAAGAAGAGTGTGGATCGGCAGGCGCACCTCGAATTGTACCATTCGGAGTTGGCATGCTAGCACCAGTTTTAATGAAGTTTGGTTCACAAGAACAAAAAGATTATTGGCTGCCTAGAATGTTGACTAATGAAGACTGGTGGTGCCAGGGATACTCTGAACCAGGATCTGGTTCAGATTTAGCTTCTTTGAAAACTAGTGCTGTTAGAGAGGGTGACTATTACATCGTAAATGGCCAAAAAACCTGGACCACGTTTGCGCAACACGCCAACATGATATTTTGTTTAGTGAGGACTTCAAATGAGGGGAAACCACAAGAAGGTATATCATTTATTCTTATTGATATGAACTCTCCAGGAATTGAAGTCAGACCAATTATTACTTTGGATGGAAGCCACGAAGTTAATGAAATATTTTTTTCTGATGTCAAAGTTCCGGCAAATAATCTTGTGGGAGAAGAAAACAAAGGCTGGACCTATGCCAAATATTTACTGACACATGAAAGAACTGGCAATGCAAACGTAGCAGTCTCTAAAAGGAAAATCCAAAAACTCAAGAAGTTAGCAGATGATGCCAAAAAAAATGAGAAACCATTGTCTCACGACCCAATGTTTGCATCAAGGTTGGCACAGATTGAGATCGATCTGCAAAACCTAGAAATAACAAATCTAAGAACACTTGCCTCAGTCGAAGGTGGCGAGGCTCCCGGGGCAGAGAGCTCTATAATAAAGATTTTAGGCTCTGAAATAGAACAAGACATCGATAATTTAACCAGAAAATCACTGGGGAAACGAGCTTTTGTAAATGAACCAGATGCACTTTCTGCCGGTTACAATGGATCCGAAGTTCTTCCTAAAGCTGCGGCGTATGCTTCAGGGAAGTATTTCAATCACCGAAAGAAATCGATATATGCAGGATCAAACGAAATCCAAAAGAATATAATCTCTAAACTAATGCTCAATTTATAAGAAAGAGAAATAATGGATTTCAAACCAAGCCCTGAGAGGCAAATTCTATTCGATACTCTTAAGAAATATTTCGAAAACGAATACAGTCTTTCTGATCGTAATATCGCAGCGCACTCTGATCTTGGATATTCAAAAAAAGCCTGGGAAGCTATGAGAGACCTTGGAATTCTTGAGTCTTTAATAGACCCAGAATTAGACGGATTTGGAGGCACAGCTCTAGATATTTCAACCGTTTTTGAGGCATTAGGCAGAGGCCTAGTCGTAGAACCATTTCTAGAAGTTGGAATACTTGCTGCCAAAGTATTATCAAAAGGTAGCGATTATCATAAATCACTAGTTAAAAAGATTCTTGAAAACGATTGTTTGCCTATTCTGGCACATAGCGAAACAGATACAGAATACACAAAAAGTTTTGTAGAAACGATGCTATCCAAAGCGGCCGATGGCAGTTATAAGGTTTCAGGGACAAAAAGAATGGTCAAGCATGCCGCTGAGGCAACGCACTTCTTGGTAACCTGTAGAGATAATGGGGACGCTTTCAGTGAAGAGGGTATTTCAATTGCTTGCATACCTGCAGATCGAGATGGTATAAAACTTGATAGCTTTGCTACTATAGATGGAGGCCGAGTTTCTGATCTGACGTTTACAAATGTGACTGTTTCGTCTGAAGAACTTATTGGAGATATTGGTAAGAGTTATTCTATAGTCTCTCAGGCTATAGATACTGGCATTTTAGCAATTTGTTCCGAGGCTCTTGGCATTATGGAAAGAATAAAGGAATTGACTTTGGAATATCTAAAAACCAGAAAGCAATTTGGTGTACCTATCGGTAAGTTTCAAGCTATTCAACATAGAATGGCCCAGTTATTGGTTGAAATAGAGCAGGCGCGCTCGTCAGTTATAAATGCTACAATTTATTTTGATGATGAAACAGAAAGAGAAAAAACTATATCTGCAGCTAAGTTTTCAATTGGTAAAATAGGAACCTTGGTAGCAGAGGAAAGTATTCAAATGCATGGTGGAATGGGAATGACTTGGGAATATGATCTTGGTCATTACGCAAAAAGGTTGGTCTTAATTGACCATGAATTTGGAGATGAAGACTTTCACCTACAAAAATATATATCGCTTTAAAAAGTGAATGATATATCAGAAGCTTTTGTTAGTTCTCTTGGTCTGATTTTATTTTTAGACACTGAGCTACTCGAGATTATACTTTTATCATTCAAGATAACATTTTACGCCGTACTGATATCAAGCGTTCTAGGGATACCTCTTGGAGCTTTTTTAGCAAGCACAAAATTTAAATTTAGAAATACTATTGTTTCGATCCTTTTTGGAATGATGGGGTTACCTCCCGTAGTCGTTGGGTTATTTGTATACTTAGTATTCTCCCGATCGGGGTCGTTAGGATGGATGGGGCTTCTATACTCACCAACTGTAATGATCGTCGCTCAGGTAATTCTCATTTTACCTATAATTTGTTGTTTAACTTTTCAGATAATCGAAAGCTTACATGCTCGCTATGATGAATTTTTTCGTTCATACAGAATCACAAAATTTAAATCAGTGATCGCATATATTGTAGATAGTAGGTTTGAACTTACTACTGTGATACTTGCTGGAATAGGCCGCTCTATTTCTGAGGTAGGAGCAATTATAATTGTGGGAGGAAATATAGACCATATTACTCGCGTTATGACCACCGCAATTGCACTCGAGACTTCTAAGGGTAATCTTGATTTGGCATTGGGACTAGGCATGATTTTGTTAGCAACCGCAGTATTACTAAATGGTTTCATTTTATTTTTGCGGGGAAAATATCTAAAAGTTCCTGGAGGCACTATTTAAATGACCCCTGAAGACTCTCAAATTATCATACGTGATCTATCTTTTAACATTGAAGGAAAGGCTCTTTTACACAATACAAGTCTTTCTTTAAGCGGCGATGGTATAACGGTTTTGCTCGGAGCTAATGGAGCGGGTAAAACAATTTTTTTAAAACTATTAGCTGGACTGTTGACGCCTCGTAGTGGGACCATAACCTCTAATAAAAAAACTCTTGAAATGAAAACCCGTTCATTCGTATCACAAGAGCCAGTAATACTACGGAGAACAGTTTTAAAAAATATGTTATTCGTCTTGCCAAGAATCACTCATGAAGAAGGTACCCTTGCAAAAGGGTTGCTAAAGATGATGGGATTAAATGAAAAAGAACATCAAAACGCGTTGACTTTATCTGCTGGCGAAAAGCAAAGGCTATGTCTGGCGCGGGCAATAATTACCAATCCAGAAATTTTATTGTTAGATGAACCTACCGCCAATATTGAACCAAACTCCACTACATTAATTGAAAAATACCTTATTCAAAAAGTAAGATCATTTCGGAAGATATTCTTTGTCACTCATGACATAAATCAAGCTCGTAGATTAGCGGACGAAATCGTTTTTATTGACACTGGTAGGGTAATTGAACATTCGTCATCTGAAAATTTCTTTAAAAATCCAAAAACTAAAGAAGCACGAAAGTATATATCTGGAAAAATAAATTGAAAAATATTTTCTCACGCATCGTTATTATCTTGGCACTTCTAGCTTTATCAAGTTCTTATGTTCTAGCTGACAATATTATCATTCAGTCGTCGACCTCATTGAAAAATTCAGGGTTTTATCGCTACCTTACCCCTATTTTAAAACAGTACACGGGCATTGATATTGGAGTTGTGGCTGTCGGCACAGGACAAGCGATTAAAAATATGAAAAACTGTGATGGGGATGTTCTTATTACACATGCGAAAGAGGCAGAGTTAGAGTTTTTAAAATCTGGTTTTGGATTAGAGAGGTTCGAGTTTATGTATAATCACTGGGTCGTTATCGGACCTGAAGAAGCAAAAAAAGAACATAGATTTGATAGCAATGAGATGCGAGAAATACTAAAAAAAATTTATGAGCAGAAAGAAAAGTTCATTTCTCGTGGTGATAATTCAGGGACACATATGAAAGAGTTATCTATCTGGAAAAATTTAGCTCTTAAGCCTGAAGATTTCACCGAAACTTGGTATCTGGAGACTGGTTCCGGGCAAGGTGCTACTCTGATGGTTGCAAGTGAGGTTGGTGCATTTACGATAACTGATACCGCAACCTGGTATGCGTTCAACAAAAAAAGAGACCTAAAAATAATTGGACGTGATAACAGCAATTTAAACACTTACTCTATTACAACAATTAACCCTAGAAAATGTAAACACGTTAAATCGAGCGCAGTTGAAAAAATTGTTGAATTTTTGAAATCTACTATCGGAAAAAATACCATTTCAAATTTTAGATTAAATAACTCCAACGTTTTTTTTCCTATATAAAAATTTAGCTGTCTAGATTGGACTTCTTTTATTTACAGAAACTTTCTCTTCTAAAACCTTAGCGAAGGCTAAAAGTTTGTCCTCCTGTCTTGGCTTACTCATTATTTGAATTCCCACAGGTAACCCTGAACTAGAAAAGCCTACCGGAAGAGAAATGATTGGGCATGAAGTCAGTGTCAGAGCAAAAGTAATTGCGAACCAATCGATGTATGTTTTACATGCCACTCCATCTATCTCCCTAACAAATGGGGTTTCAATATCAAAAGGTAAAACAGAGCATGTTGGACAGATCAAAAAATCGTACTCTTCAAAAAATTTATCGACTTTTATAAAAAGGTCCTGTCGGATTTTTTCTGCAGCTATTATTTCCTCATTCGAAACCTTAAACCCGACCTCTATATTTTTTACAATATCGACTAGAATCTCATCTTTTTTACTCTTATATAGATCACCCAACATATAGGCCATAAGTAGACCTCTTAATGTGTGGAAACTTTCTATTGCACCACTAAAATCGGGTATATCAGTTCCTACTTGTAACCCAATTGTTTTTAGGTGAGGAACAATCGTTCTAAAAACACCTCTAACCTCTTGCTCAACTGGAACAAGCCCCAGGTCTTCTGTGATGGCTACCTTTGCAGGTAACTCAAAAGCATCGACAGCTTCAAGGAACGAACTGCATTTGTGATCAAAAGATAACGGATCAGTTTTGCAATATCCAGACATCGCATCAAGCATTAAACTAATATCTTTTACACATCTTGCCAGAGGACCCTCTACCCACAGTGGGTCAAATCTATTATAACGTAAGCTTCTAGGTACAACTCCTATGCTAGGTCGCAATCCAACAATATTATTGAAACTAGCCGGCGTCCTGAGACTTCCGCCTAAGTCATTGCCGGTAGCCAACCAAACCTGTTTTGTCGCTAGGGCAACCGAAGAGCCGCCGGAAGAACCACCAGCTATCTTATTTTTGTTAAATGGGTTCCTTGTGATTCCATATACTGGATTAAAGGTATGTCCACCAGCCCATTCTGGAACATTGGATTTCGCTACTGGCAACGCGCCATTTTCTTCTAGGCGAGCAATCGTTGAGTCTGATTTTAATGGAATATTATTACTAAAAATTTTTGATCCAAAGGTGGTGGGAACTCCTCCTACATCGTTATAATCCTTAACAGCTATTGGTAACCCGAAAAGACTTTTGTTGTTTTGTGCTTCAATATCCACGTTGATACTTTTTGCTTTGATAAGAGCCTTTTCATAGAAAGTATATGGTAGCGCATTCACGTGCGAGTCCACTTCTAAATGTCTTTCTTGAGATGCTTTTAAAAGCTCAGAACTGCTTACTTCCTTTTTTTTAATTAAATCTATTGCTTCAAAAGCGTATTTTTCTATTAACTCACTTCCCATACTTTGACCCTTCACTTTTTATTAAACTCTATAACTTTTTTCATTTGTGATACATTTATTTCGTCAAAAACCATGCCTAAGTTTTCATGCAACAAATAATGTACCACTTTTGCTATATCACTTGGTTCAATTGCATTCTCTTTACTTTTCCCTGGATGAAAATTTTTATCATCAAAAAACTTTCCTCTTACCATGCCTGGATTTATTACCGTAACGAATATATTATTTCTCGCAGTTTCCTCTCTAATCGATTGAGAGAACCCACGTAGACCAAATTTAGAAGCCGAATAGACAGATCCTTTTTGTCCTCCTTTTAAGCCCGCTTCAGAACCGATCAGTATTAATTTTCCGCTATTATTTTTTTTAAAAAGGGGTATCAAGACCTTTGCACTTACTATAGCGGAAAGCAAATTAACATCTAACATCTCCTTTATTTTCGATA
>Ga0115013_10001733_pt1 | contig 12441 bp, 9 predicted proteins | sample SouAtlMetagenome_2_FD_88686 | JGI IMG/M metagenome (GOLD analysis project Ga0115013, IMG submission 88686) | Marine eukaryotic phytoplankton communities from Atlantic Ocean - South Atlantic ANT15 Metagenome | ecosystem: Environmental > Aquatic > Marine > Oceanic | place: South Atlantic Ocean...
GTTCCAAACCAACCAAGTGGATCCCAAGACCGGAGAAACCGTTACGATCTGGAAAAGTGCTCGAAAACCCAAGAAAATCGTTCGCTCTTGAGATCGACGACATCTTCTAACGAGTTTCTTGGTTTTAATATCTGTGGGGATGCTTATACTATAAGTCCTGGAACGACTACGCAGAATCTCACAGATGTCAAAAAGGACGAGTACAAGTATATTGTGTATATTCGAACAAATAAAAATTAGTAGCGATTTATATTTTAGCAACAATACAACTATTCTTCCCAAAAATTGTTTCATCGAAACAATCTCGTTTTGCTCGTTTGATTGTGCGCTTATTCTCCTTCTCGCCAGTAAACAAAACGTTTTGGGGGAAACCAATTGAATCAATGGTCCAATGCTGATGTAAGGGTCCACAAGGCAGTGGGGTACAATGGCACATTGCCAAGCGGGGCAATTGCCAAAGCCCACAGCCCATGCCCAGCCAAACCCCTGGGCTGCAATGCATGTGCTGATGCCTGTGCTGGTGGGGGACGAGCCTTTGTTATGAGAGCCCTTAGTGATGGAGGCAGAAAAAGGAAGAAGGAATATCCTAATTTGGGAGACTTTGTGGCAGGAGGGCCAACAAAGTGCACGAGGTTTTGCAGGGGCAGCACCCCCCACAATTGCCCCAGCAGGAGCAGGGCCTGTGGCTGTGCCAATTTTCTCCGGTATGTTAGTGAATAGTGGTTTAAATGTTGTGATTAAGATTCAGTTTGCAGTGTGATGCACCTTTGATGCTTCCCCAGTGGTGGAGAGGAGAGGTGGATCCAGCAACAAAGCACTCGTTTCTGTTTCCCGATCGGGATCAATGTAAGTCGTGCACACTCTCCTTCAAGAGAGGCGGTTTACGTGGTACGTACAAAGCACTCTGGAAAAACATACCACGCGACTTTATTGAAGGTATCTTTGAAATTCACGCGTACTTCCCGTGCTTCCGATCACAGAATCAGAATGACGATCCTCAGAACGCGCGAGAGAAATTAGTGTTTTTGTGTCGTCCGAAGGTTTTTTTCTTCGAGAAGAAAGGGGTTCTCACCAACGGTTCAACATCCATCAACTTCCCCGCCCATTCTTATTTGTAACTCTTACAAAAATACTTAAAAAGACTCTAACATGAAGACCGCTATCCTTGCCTCCCTTGTTGCCTCGGCTGCTGCCTTTGCTCCTGTTCAGCAACAGGCCTCCAGCACTTCCTTGAATGCTTTCGAGGATTCGCTTGGATCCCAACCTCCTCTTGGATTCTATGATCCTTTGGGACTTGTCGCGGACGGTGACCAAGAAAAGTTCGACCGTCTCCGATTCGTCGAACTCAAGCACGGACGTATTAGTATGTTGGCCTTCCTTGGAAACATCATTACCCGTGCCGGAATCCACCTTCCCGGTGCCATTGATAAGAGCGGAGATACCTTCGAATCTTACCCCAATGGATGGGCTGCCATTCAGGGACCTGACGCCATCCCCGGAGGAGGATTGGCCCAGATCTTGGTCTTGATCGCCATCCTTGAACTCTCCGTCATGAAGGATGTCACTGGAACTGCAGAATTCCCTGGTGACTTCCGAAACGGATACATCGACTACGGATGGGACAAGTTCAGCGAAGAGACAAAGCTCTTCAAGCGTGGGGTTGAATTGAACAACGGACGTGCGGCCATGCTTGGAATCCTCGGCCTAATGGTCCACGAACAACTCGGAGGAGAACTTCCAATTGTCGGAAAGATGTAAACGACTAACGAGCTAGCTACAGCAATACACTGTTCCTCGGTAGAGTAAGACAGTACACATCAATCTACAACAAACATATTAAATAGAACATTGTCGTTATTCCCGAAACACTAATTTACTGTAGAGAATTTTCCTTGTTTTAGTACGATTATCACGTGGTAGAAGTTGAAAGATTTGTTTTGCGTAGGAAAACTTATCGAGTATGGTTCGGGTTAAGTCAATGAAGGGCACGTGCTTGTTTGCCAAAAAGTGGATCGTCTGGCGATCGAGGAAGCTTCGAGATAAAAAATCAAACCAAACCTGAGAAGATGTATGTTCGACAACTCATCCAAAACAAGAAGACAAAGTGATGCCAGAGATCCAGCAAATTTCCCACCCCATTGTCGAGGAATTGATATAGCCATGATACGAAGCCGTAAGTCACCACCCCCCGAAATGTCTCCCCAAATGGGTGGGACTATGACCTTTGATCCAAACATTGCGGCCTACAATAATGGAAGCAACGACAGCTTTGAAGACGATTCCCTCCATGGGAAAGAGAGCGCACGGCGGCTGTTTGATTCTTCGTCGTCCCAGGGAATAAAACAACAATTTCGAATCTTTTTACAGAAAAGTGCTATCGGAAGAAACCGCAGTCTAATGGTGGCATCTCTGCTGCTGCTAACGTCCAATCTAATGGTCGGTGTGTCGGTGTATTATTACATGCTTTCGTCGCTTTCGTCCTCCTCCACAATGACACAGGGATTCCTACAGCAATATTCTTCCGTACTAGCAAACGCGTCTTTAAACCCATCATGTCCCACAACCATGGTCGAATTTGCCAACTGGTTTGCCGATACTCTGGACGACAAGCGCAAGGAATCCTTTCGGCACCTGAAGATCAAAGCTGGTTCGACTCACACTAAAAAATTTACGCCCGTCCCACCACAATACCGCAAGACTTTTTATTTCGATGGCAAAAAGATTTCCCAGCCGATTGCCCGTGCTCTGCGAAGCAGAGGTTGGAGAAAGGTTGACGAAACGATCTACGCCCACATTATTTATACGTATAACAACAATCCCTCATGGGCGGAAGGTCTTCGCCCCTGGCAGCGATTCAACTTTATTCCGGACTTGCACAAGTGGAATGAAAAGTCCAATTTTGCCCATTACTACAAAAAATTTGAGCGCAAGACTGGGAAGGCACCCAGTGTGTACGTGCCCGAATCCTACATTCTGACCGAAGACAAAAAGGAAATCGAGGCCTTTCGAAGCGTTCTGAATGAGAAAGATGGAAAGAATTTTCCGTGGGTTCACAAGCTTTCGAGCGTCAACCAGGGCAAGGGAATCACTATTCTAGCACCTAATAGCAAGGAACTGATCAATCTCCCAGACGACTCCTTAGTAGATCTGAAACAATGGGACTCAGAGGACGAGTCCTTCCAAGAAAGCATCGTTCAGCGATATATTTGTAACGAGATGACCTGGAACGATCGAAAGTTCGACGTACGGATGTACTGGTTCGTTGCCAGTCTCGATCCACTCATAGTCTTATACCATGACGGATACGTCAGGGTCGGTAACGCACCCTACAGTGAAAGCTCCTTTGGAAACACCCGAGAGCACCTGACCTCACACACGGGACTGGGAGCTGAAACCAAGGCTACCTTTGTCGAATTGGAAACCCTGCTGAACAAACAACACGCCTCCAATCTAGCAACCACAAGCAATATCGGCCGGAAACAGCGCAGCCAGCAGCTAATCAAATCGAAACGCACACCGGTGGAACACGTCCGGAACCAATTCAAACACGCCTTGGGTGAAATGGTCGAAATCTTTCGCGATGAATCTTTCCGAATTCCAGACTACCAAAAAGAAGATCCCGAACTTTCGGCCGAAAATGCCTTTCAGTTCTATTGCGCCGATTTTATTCTGGACAAAGATTTAGACGTTTGGTTCATTGAGCCTCAAAACGGGTGTGGCCTTGATGAAGACTATTACTTTCGACTCGAGATGCATGCCTCCTTGTTCAACGGAATGGTCGATATCTTGGAGGAGGTTGGTCTAAAGCAGGAGGCCCAACAACCTCTCTTACCGCTGGAGAAATCTGGAAACTGGGAAATCATCTACGCCGATGGACAAGTGTACAATTATAACGGCTACGAACGGTCGAAAGAAAAGGAGGGATGCAAGGTGCAGCAACAACAAAAGTATCCTCTTGTCCGACCACAAACGAAGCACTGAGCAATATTATGCTGACGAAAAATCAATACTAGCATTTTGCACCACTCAACCCAAGTCAAATACAGCAATTGGAAACATAGAAAATCATATTCACGACGAATATTCTCAAATAGGAAAAACATATAATCTATAACTGAATATTAGAGCTCCTATCAAAAACTGATAATGAGCTGCAAAAACTCTTCTAAAACTTGACCCTGCCGCTGTATATCGATCCCATCCCATATTGTTTATGAACCATTATCTAATTGCATCAACACATCGAAGATCGCCTCTATACGCGGCTCCATCGCCCCGGCTCCATCGCCCCGGCTGAAGCTTACCGATTTTCGTTGAGAAATAGTCCTGTATCTCAACTAGGGTGATGGGCTTGTACAAGAGATCTGACATGCCACTCAACGCACATTTCTCCACCACACCGGGGCTCGTGTCGGCGGTTAAACCAACCACCACGATTGGTTGCGGCCCCTCTTGCTCCTCCAAAGCCTGTTGTTTTTGGAATATTGCTTCAGTCAGCTCGACTCCCGACATTCCTGGCATCTGCAAATCGGTAACAACTAGATCATAATGATTTCCTGAGGTATACAGCTCATCTAGCGCGTCTTCTCCGGATTCAGCAGTGGAGATATGAGAGACCCCGATTTTTTTCAACATTCGATCCAATACTTTGCGGTTGATCAGTGTGTCATCAACCACCAACACGCGCAGGTCTCGGTAGTCCAACATCGTCGAAATTGGTAGCACAGGAGAACACCTTCGTTTCTTTGGAGATGTCTGCAATCCAACCGATGGTGCAAGGGATGAGGCGATTGGTGTCAATTCTTTGCGGACAAGTGGAAGACAAAATGAAAATGTTGATCCTCGGCCAGCATTGTTGTCGACCCAGATAGAACCTCGCATTCGTTGAATAAACATCTGACATAAATTGAGACCGAGGCCTGTTCCAGAGGGCTGACCAACAGTTTTGCTCCCCAATGTTCTAGTGGGTTCCTTGCTCAGACGCATATATCGTTGAAAGAGGTGTCGAGCCTGGTCCATCTCGATCCCAGGACCGGAATCACACACCGAAAAGACCAAGATAGGTGTGTCGTCTGGGGATTCAGACAAAAAGGACTCTTGACCATCCCAACTGGAACAGCAAGCAATTGAGCCTTGAAGTGCTTCTATGGTTTTCCCCACTGTAGAAGGTCGAGTGCTCACACGAATAGTCGTTCCCTGATCTGTGTATTTAATAGCATTCGAGATCATGTTGATGAGTACCTGTTGAAGTCTCAGGGCGTTGGCATTGACAAAGACTTCCGCAGTTTTTCCACAGCAATCCATCTCGATACTAACGTTCGAAATGGAAGCGAGTGGATTGCAAAAGTCGATTGCATCTCGAATTGGTTCCGATGCCAGCAGTGGTGCCAACAAAAACTCATCCATCATGTTTGCCGTAGCCTTCTTCACGTCTAGCAAATTGTTAATTAGATTCAGCAACAAACTCGAAGATGCCATGATCAATCCCAGAGATTCTATGTTGTCTTTGGAAAAGGAAGTGCTCGTCAGCTCCGCTGTATTTCGTTCAAAGTTTTGCTGCTCCAGCATCAAGCTCGTAATGCCCATGATTCCTTGCAATGGTGTTCGGAGTTCGTGTGTTAGAGTTACCATGGATTCTTTCATCGCCTTTGAGAGTAATGATTCATCTCGAGCGTTCTGCTCCGCCTTTTCCTTTGCACGATGGGCAGTCATGTCACGAAATGCAACCAAAAAGAGTGTGTGTCTGTTGCTCTGAAAGCTACCCCTTCGACGGCTGCTGCCGCTGCCCCTGCGAGACTTTCCTAATGTCGTACTGAACACTGCTGCGGCGCTTTCCACGCTTTCGTCGTCTTCGTCAATGGAAATCATCTCACTGACATCATCTTCAAACGGGGTGACATCCACGCAGTATTGACCCTTATCGATTTCGATTTCGTCCCGTCTCGGAGACAAAAAATCAAAGGCGCCCCTGAGCTTGCTTTCGTTTATACTTCCGTCCAAGAGAATCACATCGGTCAGTTGTTGACCAACGCTGCTGAGAAATGCACTAACATTGCTGATATCACTTTCATCGCGCGGTATTCCTTTCGTCCTCTTTGCTAAAGTCTCGAATGCCTGGTTGGTCCAGATCACATTGCGAGAGGCGTCTGTCATTGCTATAGCGGTTTCACAGGCTTCAAAGGCAATGTTAATCCGGCGTAATTCTATATTTTTGGAACGAATCTGTTTGGTTCTTTCGTGAACTTTTACTTCTAATTCTTCCCTCCTATCAATATTGGTTTTGAAGACGCCCGTTGCGACAGAACCGATGCAAGTGATAACTGTGACCTTCGTCAGATCGAATACAACCTCGATAATGTGCTCGGCACTGCCATTGTGAAAGAGTGTGTCGGCAAGAACCCGCAATATGTAATGCATATAGATGGCCCCGAGCATCAATCGTGCCACATGTACCATCAGTTCGTCCTTCTGTATCTGGACATGGAAAAGACCAGGAGCTGTGCCCGTGATTAAGCGACGGCCAGTGCTGTTTTTGTCAATGTTAGAACTGCTGTGGAAGACGTACAAGGCGACAATTGCTGCCAGTACAAACGTACCCAGGCCGGGCAGTGCATCTTGGGTGTATTCCGAGTACGGACTCATTATTGAGACGTAGGATCCAAGGAGGAAAATGATGATCAAACGAATCACTTGTTCCTCCACCGACAGGGACACGTTGCATAAACAAAGGTTAAAGACACCCATCTGGAATCTCTGCGTAACTGTGCACACTCCCTCATATGGCCACTCCTTCAGTTCTGCGATGGGAATGTTACGATAAAACAACATTGCGGATGTCTTAGAGGTCTGCCGTATAATAACCATGCCACATGACGACTTCCAATAATTGGTGGTACGTACCCATGTAAGAGCCGGCGAAACAATTTCCCAAAAATGATAACCGTGAACAAGTCAGATTGTCAAACCTCCACGCCATTAAAGCAAAGATCGCCGAAATTCCCGTGGCACTAACCATGATGAAAGCATCAATGTTTGCCAAGCTGTTGGTGCCTCTCTCGTTGTACATTTTGCACGCAAAAAAAGGGGTTGCCGCAGCCAACAAGATTCCATTGACAATATCCCCGTAGAATTTGTGCTTCTTTTTCCGGTCCAGTTTTCGGCTGTCCTGGCCGCCTTTGTTGAGTGACGATTGCATCCCTCCTTTCAGTAGTATTCGATTCAAAGCATACAATTGATATAAAATCGAAATCGTGAACTTTATTGCTTCTGGCAAAGAACATTGAAAATGATTCGAAAAGTAGTGTTCGGGAACTGGGCGTGCGACCGACAGACCGTGACAGGTCCCGACTTACAGTTTGAACAAGTCTCATAAAGAACTTATCTGTCAAGCCAATATAATCACAAAGACGATCGTTCCCTCAAAAGACTGTAACAACAACAATCATTGATTCATTAGTGCATGTATGTTGCTCATGCAGGCAAGCTGTGGTAGAATGATGACTAATCCCAACAGGAGCCTTTTGGGATCGTAATGCAAATCGATTGCTCAACTTATCACCATTGTGAATGTCTCTCCTCAAATCGATCCACTCGATACTATGAAAGATTTAGTACCTTGGTTGGAGCTTTTCGTCGATCCAAAAATACTTATACCCAGCGAAGAAAGATCTACTCGTTCGAATCCCGGTTGTTTGCCTGAAGCGCAAAAAGAAATAATCCAATGTAATCCCAGCAGTCGATTCGCTGGGACGAAGTGATTAACGGAAATAGTAACTATGAAATGGAAAATTACGCACTTTAAGCAGATAGAGAATATAGAAAAGGAACCATGTTGACAGCGAGTATTGGAGAAGCAAAATGAGACGTTACTGCAATGTGTCTCATTATTGTTATACGTGAAAGGAAATCCCCAATTTTTCTCGTGCTTTTCAAAAAACTTAAAAACCTCGTTCTGATGCTTGTGCGTAGCCCAATTTTTATTCTCTTTACGGTAGCATTGAATTCGATTGGGATCCATAATTAATTTGATTCTGAACTGTTATCATTTGTGCTCTTGTTTTCGAACGTGTTCTGGTAATCTCCCAATAAGCATTTACTTGAAGAAATTGCCCGTACCCCTAAAAATATGTTAGGCCTTTCTTGCATCTTTGCATCTTGGTATTTGGGAATGATAATTAAATTTTGAAAGGGGTCGCATTGTTCTCCTGGATGCATAATTGGGTTTTCTGGGAATGATAATTAACTTTTTACCGTTGTATTCTTGGAACTGAGGAAATATCCTTTAAAGGTGATTGTTATGTAAAAGGTTTTATTGAAAATAAATAGATATGTCAGATCCTTTCCATTCAAATCTAAAAACAAGTATTTAATGGTGTTGAAACAAATATTTCACTTAAGCAAGCTGCTTATTTCTTCTGTGTTTTGATTTATTCTGTATTCAATATCAGAAGCATTACTTAAGACCTTGTATCTGAAGGTGAGTAATAACTGATTTCTATACCACCACATCCTAACGTGCGTGTTGACATTGGAGAACTAATTTCTGTCTTCAAAGCCCTTTTCCGACAATGCATGCGAAGACCTTTTGCTCGCTAGATACTCGAGTAATAGAACGGTGATAAGGTTGCAAAGATAAACAAAATTACCATCTCACGATTTTAGGTCGCACGATGGATGATCCTCGAAAACGGCGAGGATCCCTTCTAGTTGAACATAGAGGAGAAATATCTGAGAACGAAGGCAATGATTTTGATTATGTAGAGACGAATGATGACTTGTCCAACATTAGTAGTGCTCATAATATACTGTCAATGGAACGCTTAAAACTTTCTCTCGATGATCGAAACGCTATAGAGGAAGAAATTCACGGAGTTCGGTGTCGGGCTGTTGAGGAAACTCCAGAATTTAATCAACAATCCTTGCAGGCCTTTCAGAACAAACTCCAATCAACTTCCTATCCGCGTCGAAAGCTTTACGACAGGATCGTAGCAAGTGTCGCGGAACGTCGTCGCGCAGAAATCTTTCGGAGTGGTGATTGCAGTACTCAAAAGCACTATGCAACCGAAGACGCAGATTTTCGGTTACGGTTTCTTCGGTTCACGTTTTTTAACGTTTCAGCGGCTGTAGAGAGGTTTCTGAATTATCTAGATCTAATAGACGAGTTTTGGGGGTTTGAAATAGTTTCGCAGAGGCTCATTACAAGGGATGATTTTTCTAAAGCAGAATACCGACATCTGAAAAAGGGATGCATTCAAATCCTTCCCTTTCGGGATCGAAGTGGGCGCCGAATTGTTGTGTTAACAGAAGATCCATCGGATCCAGACTACACTAAAGTCGATCGCATAACAATCGTAAGTTGCGAAATAAACGTTAGATTCCATGGCTAGTGTTGTTGGCATTGACAAATAGTATGCATTATTCTTTCTCTTTTTTCTAATTTATGTTGATGTTTATTGTTCGCCTTTTTATTTTCTCCATACAGATGAAATGCGCTTTCTACGTTATGGATGCTGTCAGTCGGGATTCCGTGGAAACCCAGAGAAAGGGAATCATTTGGTTGAGCGATCCCAACGCGATGCATGTCCAAATGAAGAGCCACTTTCCATTTTTTGGAAAAGTTACTCGTTCCCAACCCGTCAGGATAGCAGCGGGTCACCATTTCTTCCACGATTCGGTGGTATTTCGGCTATTTGAGACGTATCTAATAGCCCTGTACAAGACAAGAATTATTGGTCCGCGAGTGGTGAGCCACAACTTTTACGTCGGCCGTACCCAGCTGGAAATGAAATATCGCCTCCTAGGCTTTGGAATTCCCATTGACTACATCCCATGGACCGACACGGGAAAGATCAAGGTGAAATTCTGGAACGGATGGTTGAAATCCCGGGATTTGCTCGAATCCGAGCACATGAAGGACCGATCCCTGGGCATTGTAGAATGCCCAGGCACAAATGATGTCATTTTTCGGCACGGGCAATCGTACAGGAAATTCCAGGGCAACGATGCATTGCGAGAATGGATCGAGACCGAGCTCTCGTCGCGAAAGATGGCGAACTCCTCCTTGAGCCAATCATACGAACAGGACAACAAGTTATCGATTGACAACTTTTGTGACCGTCTCATTGATGAGATCAAAAACAAGCAAAATGGGCGATTTTTGACATGGGATAACAAATGGAACGTGTGGATGATCATTTCTGACGAGGTTAATATAAAAAAGAAAATATCGGCGTCCTTTTATAACTTTGCTAGGCGAAACAGCAGCAGCGGTGTGGTCCAGCACCAAAACAGCGAGAGTGTTGACAGGTTTCGTTTCATTGATAAAGGAGGTACGTTTACCACCGATCTGTGTGCAAAGAATGCATTCATCTCTTGCATGGATCGGAAAAAAGCCAAAAGGGACGGTCACTAGATATAAATAAATTCTACTTTTGTGACATGTTGTAAGAGATCAGTTTTATTTCACACTATAGAGCTCGTCTGTGTAGTGACGAAACTTTTGGACAAGGACGGTGTACAAATGACAAATCATTCCTTCGTCTACTTTCATTTCAAAATCTCTGTGATGTTAAGCAGGGATACCTGTCGACAAACATTAGAGTTGAGGATTTATATGAAATCATTAGGGTTGAGGATTAAGTCAATCTTGGCGAGTTTCCGGGATTAAGTCAATCTTGGCGAGTTTCCGGGATTAAGTCAATCTTGGCGAGTTTCCGTGAACGGCAATTCCTACCTACCTCCAAGAGTCGAGTTTCCGATGAGCGCCTAAATTTGATGGCGAATGACCGTGATAACGGAGGATGAGGTCACACAAATTTGGGAACGTTGGGAGGATTCGCCTTTTTTTATTTCTGTTCAGCCCGACGTTGTCACGGAGAAATTTCGAAATTTTCTCGAGTACAGTCGTTGCAGCTTCGTTCAGTTTTTTGTTATATGGCAGAATATCGTTGCAACAGCTATCCAAACATCACGGCTGGAAGATTTTGGCGTTCCAGAACACAGATTGTCGTATTCGCCCAACGCAAAAATATAAGATATTCCTGCAACGCACACATCTCTTAGAAAAGCAACAAACGAAAAAAGTAACCACCATGTCCAATACCGCCACATCTACCAACCCGTTCGATGCTTTAAGCAACGATATCATCCCCAATCATGAAGCTCTTACGGATCCTGAAGCGCAAGCATACACTATGAATCCCTTCGACGACGACGATGCTGCTGTCATAGACGATTTCGTCAACGAGGACGAAAATACAGACAAAGAAAATAGCCAAGAGAAACTAGAAGAGAAAACACCACAGACCTATATCAATCCATTTGATGATCCCGCCAATCTCCTTCCGGAAGATCCAAACAAGGCGAAAAGTATGCCCGATAAGACCGAGGAGCGGGTCCGGTACGCCAGCGAAGAGGACGATGAAGACAGCGTCCAGAGCATGCTAGAAATGATGGAGGCTAAGAACAAACCCGAACAGCAGCAACAATTAAATGATGGCTGGAACACCAATTCCTCGAAGAATTCGATCCGCAAAAAGGCCAAAGAAGTGGCCAAGTGGAGTTGGAAGTCTCCGGCGTCCCTTTTGGGAGGGCTCAAGGACGACGACGATGAAGATAGCGTCGAAAGCTACGATTGCATCGCTCTATCGTCCCTCAAGGATAAGCTACGAACTGGCACGGGCAATGCCTTTGACGAAGAATCCGGAGAAACCGACGATAGTGATACCAAATCGGATGGAACCGGTACCACCAAGAACGAATCTGAATCTGGACTTTCACCACCGACACATTCACGAATTCGAAACCTGGACATGAAGTACGTGATTCCACTGGCATCTTTCTTGGCTGTACTTCTGTTGCTTGGAATCATCGCACTGAGCTATTCCCTGTACGCGGTACGAAACGAGGAACACGTCTCGGTCTTCACGAGGGAATTCTGGAAGAACGATGAAATCGAAAGCCATCCCCTTGGCGAGGAACTGGACATTGGCCAGCCGCAGCATTAAGAGGGCACATATGGTTCAGGACGAATGACAACCGAGAGGTCGAATTTTATATCATTGCGATAAAACTGAAATCCTTCGGGCCTCTTGTCCCAAGAAACCAATTGTAATGCTCTACTCAAAAACGAATCGTTTGATGAACGATTGATCCAACGGTGAAACTTATGTAACTATTAGTAGTCAAATTAGAACAATGTTTAATTTTTGAACGAACCTCTCTCGTAAGGATATTTGCGTTGAAAAACTTATTGTCATCTGTAGAAAAACCTTCCAACGGATGAAAAAAGAATTCTCAAGCATGAACCAATAAAATGTTGTGGAGGTTTGGTAAGACCTAATGGTCAAAGAAGGAACGACTGTGGTGGTAAGAAGAGCATCGCTAATAAGAACGAAATAACTGTTGACAAATGAAAACTTTGCTTTTGACGAAAGCGATGTA
>Ga0115013_10001734_pt1 | contig 12434 bp, 8 predicted proteins | sample SouAtlMetagenome_2_FD_88686 | JGI IMG/M metagenome (GOLD analysis project Ga0115013, IMG submission 88686) | Marine eukaryotic phytoplankton communities from Atlantic Ocean - South Atlantic ANT15 Metagenome | ecosystem: Environmental > Aquatic > Marine > Oceanic | place: South Atlantic Ocean...
CATGACGACGCGCACGCGCCCGTGGGTGAGGATCTGCATCGCGTAGGGCATGACCTGCCCGGGACCGACCTTGTTGGAGGCGCACACCGCCATCAGCTTGGCGACCATCGTTGGGACCTCGTCTACCGAAGCGCACGAGAAGCTCATGCGCTCCGTGGCCACGGGCGCTGGACATCCTGCAGACGGCTTGTGTGGCGGCGAGTGGTGCACCTCGGGCCGTTGCAGCACCCGCACGGGGCGGTTGGCGTCGCGCTCAGGCAGGCACGCGTCGATGCACCCGCTCGGTGGTGGCGGCGGCGGCGGCGGCGGCCGGGGCGCCGCCGCGATCTTCGCCGCTTGCTCCTTCACCTCCTGCTCCGAACGCCTCGCCCGCTGAAGGCGCGCCGAGGCCGAAGCCTCCGCCTTCAGCAGCTCGGCGGAGCGTCGATGTGGCGGCGCGTCGCGGAGGTTCCTAAACGCCTCGGTGTACTCGAGGAGGCACTTTTGCGTGTCCTCCTCGGCCTCGGAAAGCCGGCTCTGGAGCGACTCGGTGCGGCAAGTCACACGCTTGCGCGCCTCCTCCATAGCCTTAGCGTGCTCATTCTTGAGCTTCTCCTCCGCGTCGATTTCGTTGACGCGCTCCTGCAAGAGGCTCGGCTGTGGCGGAGTCGCCATGACGGACTGGGCCGCCGCCATCTTCGCGCGCCACTGCTCGGCCAGCTCCAGGATCGACGCCACCTGGCTGTCGTTCAGCGTCCGGAAGGTGGGGCGCTGCTCGGGCCACGCCAAGCTGCCCGGCGGCATGCGCTTCATGTCGTGCGCAAAGCAGTCTCGCAACGTGTCGCGATCGGTGCAGCCAACGGTCTTGATCGTTTCGAGGCACGTGAGCAAAAGTTCTGCAAGACTCACGACCACATCGACCGCCTTCGACTCGGGACCCATCTCGCCGATGCCGTCGATCCACGACCGCATTTGATCGGAAGCAACCACCTCGCTTCCGTACGGGTCCTCGCACAGCTCGATCCACGGCGCCTTGGTAAAGTTGATGCGCTTCAGGCAGTGCTCGTACCAGATCGAAAAGATCAGGCGAAGCGATCCGTTGCTCAGCACCTGGACCAACTCGGGCTTGCAGACCCGCGCGTCGGTATAATACCTCTCGGTGTCCTGCGCATTCCTGTGCATCTCGCAGATGGCGAGCCACTTGCCGAGTTGGATCGGGATGGACGCGGGGGTGTCGAACGTGAGGTGCACGTGGCACTGGGCGTGCCACTCGCATCCAAGCGAGTAGGTCTTGTCCACGGGTACGTGGTTCGGAAGCGGGCCGCGTGCGCGAAACCTGGTGAGCCACGCGACCGCCATTGCCAGGAGGGAAGTGCGCTGCTTGTCGGTGAGCCCCGTGGGCACCAGGAACGTGGGCACCAGCTTCTCGTGCTTGCAACCCGCCTTCCACAGCAACTCCGGGTGGCCTGCGTCCAGATCCATCGCCATGTGCTTGCGAAACTGGGCGAGGTGCGCCTCCTCGTCCGCGGCGCCGAGGGGGCGGAAGGCGTGCATAATGCTCTGCAGCAGCACCGCGAGGCGCTCGGCCACGACGAACCGGTCGGGGTCCACCCCGTTGCCGGTGTGGCACACCCAGCTGGGCAGGTGCTCCCACGTCAGCATGTCGGTGTCGTTGGCGGGGTACTCCCAGGTCGGCTGCACCCACTTGGTCAGCACAAACCCGTCGCACGAATGCGCCTGCACCCACCGTCCCTCGTTGACCCAAAGGATGAGGCGCAGCGCGCCGCCCGGCAGGAGCTGCAGGCCGTAGGGAATGCAAAAGGGGTGCCACCTGGTTAGGAGCGCGAGGTAGGGTCGCCCGTACAGCGAGTCGTCCTTGCGCAGATTTGGGTGCCAATCGGGGTTGAGCTGGTTTCTGCACTCCGCGTCGCAGAGCGCGATCCACTTGCCAACCTCCCACGGGATGTCGTCCGTCTCGCGGATGGTCAAGCGCACATAGTTCCGGTGCGGCATCACGTACGAGCACGCGGCGAAGGTATGTGCGCAGTTTTGCAATCAGCGCAAGTTGCAGAATGACACATGTTCCTAGTTGTTAAATGGCTGGAATGGAATACACACACGGTTACACACGCGCACACATACACACATTCACACGCACGTCCTTGCCCTGTCCCAATCGCCTGCGCCTGCGCCTACGCCATCCCCGCCGCCGCGTCGAACCCCGCCTCGTCCAGCTGCATGTTGACCGGGTTCTTCAGAACCGTGGCCAGGGTCTCGAATCGCTGCTTCACCGAACCCTCGGGGTTGTTGAAGGAGCGGCACAGCCGGTCGGCGTTGTACCACGAGATGTTCACGTTGATGTTCATCGCCGCCGAGTTGGGCGTCGATCTTATGCCCAGGGTGGCGCCCTGCGGCATCGAGCCGCGCGACGCGGCCGTATCCATCACGGCACCGATCTGCCATCCTCCTACTACATACTCGCCCATCTCGTTGCTGAGCGCCAAGCCCATGCGCGACGTGCCGGTCAGTTTCCTCCGCTTGGCGCTCGCGTCGATGTTGCCGTTGCCCTTCGGCTTGAAGGTCGAGTGGTTGATCATCTGCGACGACGTCGAGACCATCACGCGGAAGTTGGCGAGCACCGTGTTCTCCTTCGAGTCGCCGCGGAAGGCCGCCACCTGCTTGGCCTTGAAGTCATCCTCGTCCAGGTCCTCCTTGAGGTACTTGCCGCGAAGCACCTGGTAGTCGCGCGCGTCGTCCGTGCTCTGGATGCCCTTGGCCAGCAGAGAGGCGAGGGTCACCGTGCTCTCGCGGCCGCCCCTGCCCAGCGCATCGGGCTCGACCGTCGCGGTGTACTTGGTGGCGGACTTGGCGTCGAAGATGACATCGGCAACGATGACGACGAACACCTTGTCGAGAGGCAGCACCTCCATCGAGCGCTCATTCGTCCACGCGGTGCCGATGGCCGGCCCTTGGATGCGAATGTTGAAGAGCTGCCCATCGCGCGCCTCCAAGTATTCGTTCGAGAGCTGGTCGCTCGGGTCGTTGACGCCCTTGGAGAGCACGATCCCATCCGGCCGCCAGTCGGTGATGCCGTGCTCCAGGAGCTTGGCGTCGAGGAGCGAGAAGGCCACGTCGTCGCCAAAGTTGCGCGCCACACAAAAGGGCTGCGCGCTGTACTTGTCCTCGTCGGCCGCCTCGGGGTTGTACACCTGCGGCAGGTTGTTCACGGTGCCGTGGAGCAGCTCGGTCGTGGAGCCCTTGCCCTTGAGGAAGGGCCCAAAGTCGCGCGCAAAGATGCCCTGGTAGTTCTTGAGGGCCTTCTCTGCATCCGAGCCCTCGAGGCCCATCTGCTTGGCGAGGTCGGGGATCGACATCAGGGTGTCGTCGGGGTTGATCTTGGGGCGACCGGGGCCGCCCTCGGGAATATCGGCGTTCTTCGCCTCGTGGGCGGCGGCATAGTAGACGCTGATGGGGCCCGAGGTCTTGAGGGCGCCCTGCATGGCCTCCGTCGCATCCGCGTACGTCGTGTCGAGCGCGATGATCTTGCCGCCCAGCACCTGCTTGAAGTACTCGCGAAGGTACTCCATGGAGCACAGCTGCTGGAAGCGCTCCGTGCCCACCATGGCGGGCATGATGCCCGGCTGGTAGGCGACGTTGTAGCCCGGGACGCCGGGCGCTTGCTCGTTGCCCACCAGCAGCGGGCGCGGCGGCTTGGAATCGCCGCGGATGCCCAGGATGAAGGCGAGGTGCGTCGCGCGCAGGTCCTCGGTCTCCTTGCGCGCGACCGTCTTGCCGTTCTCGTCCATGCCGATGAGCTTGTTGCTGTTGTTCAGAGGTACGAGGCGCTGATACGGGATCCCAATGTTCGAGGTGGAATTGTTGAGCGCCGACTTGATCTGGCCGGGCGCGACGCCGGCGGCGGGGGAGCTGACGCGCGTGTTGGCCGACAGATCGGCCCCGCCCACGCCCGGCGGGTACAGGTTGCGCTGCTGGGCGCCGCCCGCAAACGCGTCATTCGAAGGCGCCGTGCCACGGTTCGACATGTGCTATCACTGCGGACGCGCTCGCAACGCTTTGCTTTTGTGCGGCGCGTTTCCTAACTGACGATTAGCGGGCGGGGTGTTATCACACTTACGGCAACTCACACGCGGTCTGGCGTTCGTGCCACGGCCTAACCGTTTCCTCCAAAATGTTGCGAGCGGCTCGCTCGTACTTGCAGAAGTCAAATGTGAGGATGCGGTCCGCGTATGTGGCGCTCATGCGGTTGAGCGGCAGGCGACGCTCGCGCAACAGGTCGATCACAATGTTGGCCACGCCCACCACGCTGAGGTAGCACGCAAAGGCCACCTCCCCCGTCTCCAGCACGACCCGCATGCGCTCCGGGCACGCCAAGCTACGCATATGCGCCGGCGCCTGCAAAAGCGTGCCGTCGACGCCCGTCGACAGCGCGACGCCGCACCAGCAGCGATGGCACGCGTTGGCCGACGTCAGCCACGCGATGCGCGTCTGCTGCCACATCAGCCCTTGCGCCAGCTCGCTGTGCGTCACCAGCAGCAGCTCGTAGATCCGCTCGATGCGCGCATCGTCAAAGTCGCCGCCGAACAACCAGCTGTGCTTCTCCAGCATGCCGCGAATCTGACGCGCCTCCCGAAGCCGAGCGGCGGCTGCGCTCAGGCCCTTCCTCTCGGCAGCTGAAAGGAAGGCGCGCATCTTCACGACGACGCTCTTGCGCATCTGCGTTGCGGATCGACCGAAGCGCCTCAAGCAATCGATAACGACGCCGCACGCGTCGTCCAAGCACATGAGATCGGCGCTCTCGCGCCGCACGGCCTCGAGTCGGCACTTTTCGATGTAGGAGATGCACACGTTCCGCGCCTCGTTGGCCGACACCTCGCCGTCCAGGACGCGGCAGCTCTCGAGCGTAAGCGCGTTCGTAAGCTTGGTGAGGAAGCCTCTGACATTCGAAACCGCGTCGTCGACGCCGTCCTTGTGCTGCGCAACCACCGTGAGGTGCAGGTCTTCCAGGAAGCGCCCAAACGAGCGGAACATGCCGTCCTCGACGCACTCGCGCGTCTTGGGGGTCAGGCGGACCGGAAATCGCAGCGGCACCAAGTGCGCCCCCGATTTGCGCAGGTCGTCCGAGAAACGCTCAATGCTATCGCAAACGCGCACGTAGGACGCGTGGAGCGACAGCTGCTGCCGCACGAACGTGGCCTCGGCCCGCATGCCATTGGTCCCGTTCTCGTCAACGAAGGCAAGGGCTGCGTCGTACGCGGCGACCTCAGACGGGCGAAGGTGCATGGCGAGTGCCATCGGGTTACGGGGCTTACGGCGTGCGCCCATCAGGTTAGCGTCGCGTGTCAAGAGTGGTTCAAAAGTCGCAAGTATGGTTGTCAGGAAAAAATTGTCAAGTTGACACGCGCGCACACACACTCACACACGCAAACGCGCACAACAACGACGCCGACGGGGGTTCATCGCTCCTCGCACCACGCATTCTCGCGCTTCACCTCCTCCTCCTCCTCGGGCGTAAAGTCGTTCTTGATGTTGAAGCGCTGGCGGATCTCCTCCGGGGATTTGCCCTTGATCTCGTCTGCAACCGCCTTGCACGTCAGGTCTAGCAAGGGCTTGATGTCCAAGTAGTTGGCCGCCAAGATGGTGTTGAACAGCATCTCGTCGTCCACCTTGATGTAGTCCATGTCCCACCGCGTCTGCTCATCCTCCGGTACCGTCTCCTCCTCGGCCCTCTGGTGGTACTTCAGGTACGCGATCACCTTGACCAAGGTTGACGAGTCCACCATCGGCACCGGCACGTTTATGTCAAGGCCCGTGTCCTCGACCATGTTCTTGATGGTGATCGAGCGGAACGCGGCCTTGGTCTCCACCTCGAACAATTCCTCCTGCTTGGACTTGAGCTTCACGTACTCCATCTCGGCCTCGGTCATGCTTGCGCGCGTGTCACCTGACAAGCAAAATGCGCGCACGTGTCAACGTACGAGCACGAAAACGGCACTGTGGCGTAGTTGCGCGCACCCGTGCTCGATCGGTTTACGGGGGTGGGCCGAGTTCGATGTTACTACGGAACATGCGATCGACCAAAATAATCAATTCATTTTCGTAGACGTATTTTCGAAGGCCCCTCGGCCCTCTTCGCTCCGAGGGCCAAAGTGCTCTACTAAGGCATCCACTACTTTTCTCAATTGGACCAATTAATTATGCTACAGCGGCAAAATTTTGCGATTGCATGGGAGAGCCCACAGGCTTCACTCCATGGTAGCACGCGCGGGGACTCGGGGATACCCGCGCGCGCGTGCATGCGCAACAAACCCTACACAACAAAATTTCAGGAGCATTCCCGCGGGTCGCCCTCGACAGTGGGCAGGGCGCGCTTGGGCTTCTTGGCGTTGCCCGCCTTGGGCTTGGCGCCGGCCGACGGCTCGGAGCGCGTCGCCTTGGGGCGCGGCAGGCGCGACACCGACTTGGGCGGCGGCGGCGCGCGCGTCGGGCTCTTCTGGGCCGCCTGGCTGACCGTGTCCATGACGGACGACTGGAGCGTGGCGATCGAGGTCAGCGGGCTCGCCGTGCGCGGCGGCGCGGGCGCGATGAGCGTGTGCCCCGGAAGGGTGGGCGACTCGACGCTCGAGGCGACGTGGTCGAACGAGTGGGCGCACGAGACGGCGTAGTCGGTCGTGGCTTGGTCCTGCATCGCGCCCAGGGTGCGGTGCTTGTCGCCGCCGTGCTGGCAGGCGCCGAGCGCCTCGCGCGGGTCCTCCCAATCGCCGTCGTGGTGGCTCGCCACCTCCCACTGCAGCTTCTCCTTCTCGCACACGAGCTGCGCGTTGCGGTGCTCGAGCTTCATGCAGGTGAACTGCGCCGTGAACATCCGCATCGCACTGACGGGGCAGCGCGTCTCGCCGAGCGTGATGCGCACGGGGTGCGCTTGGCCCGTCTTGGTGCGCACCGACCACACGTGCCCATTGGGGTTCTCCTTGCGCGACGCCGCCTCGAAGAGCGTGCGCCGGATCCACGCGTGGTCGCCGCCAAAGGAGCTGGCCTCGTCCAGCAGCTCCATCACGGGCCTGCCGACGATATCCTCCTCCTCGTAGCCGAGCACGTCGAGCAGGCGTTGGTTGACGGCGCGGACGTTGAGCACGTGGTCGGTGACCACGAAGGGCTCGCGCGCGGCCGCGCCGACCACGACGGCCTCGGCCGCCTCGTGCATGGCCTCGTGCAGGTCGGCGTACTTGGCGACGCAGAAGTACCCGAGCGCAATGCCACCGAGGCACGCGATGTTCAGCAGCAGGTAGGCGGGCGTGAACACCACCTGCAGTTTGATCACTGCCATGGCGATCAGGATCCCTGCCACGTTGACGGCCACGTCCTTGGCCACGCCGAGAAGCGCGCCCTGCGCGCCGAGACAGAACGCGAGGCCGATCACGAGCGCGAGCAGGAAGGACATGGTCACGCGCTCGGCCAGCGCGGGGCCGCTGCCGTCGTAGGCGCCCGTCATGGTCTTGGCGAAGACGGCGGGGATCGCCACGGCCCACACGCGGCCAGCCCACCAGCGCACACTGGGGCGGTCGCGCGAGATGCGCGCCGCGAGCACCGCGAGCGGCAGAATGAGCACGCTCGTCGCCAGGACGATGGTGAGAATCGCCGCGCGGGACCCCGAGCCGGGCTCGGTGTGCGGGACGAGCGCAAACGCCAGCGCAACTTGGATCGCGGCGATGCGCACAATGGGGCCGACCGGAATCGACGCCCATAACCGCTGCCGGAGGGGAGGCGGCGCGCACACCCCGCCCATCGCTCAGCCGGTGACTCGCTCGTCCATCCCGACTCCGCTTGCGCATCATCTTTAATCACAAGTTGCAAAACAAATGGTGTTCATCTAACAACAAATCCACGGGACATTGGCAATCGACAGTGGCAAGTTGTTGGGGGGTGTGCCCTCCCGGAGCAGCGCGAGCGTGTGCCGCGTGTATTCGGCCGGGTCATTGGGGATGCGCCAGTCCAGGTACTCGAGCAGCTGGAGCTCGATGCGGGCGCCCAGGACCGGCGTCAGGGCCGTGAAGTAATCTGCCATGGCCCGCACGCACGCGATCGTTGGAACGTCCCCGTCGCGCGTCAGCTTGAGCGCGAGGGTGCACATCGCGAGGAGCAAGGGCCGCGCGCTGTACAGCTGCAAGACGGGGCCGTGCCGGACCAGGACCGTATCCAGAAGCACCATCACGATCACGACCTCGTGCGCGTCCAGGCGCAATCGCTCGACAAGCGTGCGCACCAGCTCGGAGACGTCGGCCAGCCTGGGCGCCACGTTGGCGGGCATCGACCCATCCCACAGGAAGCTCGCGACCGGCGTATCGACGGCGCACAGGGGCACGACGCGCTCGTCCCACAGCGCGGGCACGCGCACGGCAGGGCCTACCAGATGCGCGTGCTGCAGGTGCGCGAACAGCGCCGCGCTTGCGCCGTTGCGTATGTGGGAAAGGGTGTTCCCTTCGGTGGGCGAGGGAGGGGTGCAGTCGAGTGTTCGCGCACTGGCACGCGGCCACGTGTTGGGAGGGGTGGCCATGGTTCGTTACACTTCCTCGGGCTTCAGAAGTTGCAAGTCACAACCCGCGCGCCTGCAGTCCGTGGATGAGAGGGCGAGCCGGCACGGGCTTGGGAGCATCGGTGACGCTTGTGCGTAGCAGGCCAAGGAGCGCTCGGTAGTGTGCAAACGCCAGTATGGTACTCATCACCGAACACGCAAACGAACGCCACTTATCACACGCGCACACGTACGAGCCCCAGTTCACCCGCGCTTCTTGGTGGAGCCGGGGTCGGCGAGGAGCGTGAGCTCGCGGCTGCTAGCGGCGATCACCTTCATGATGGCCTCGGCGTTGTTCTTGTCGAGCGACTGCTCGCCCGTCTCCTGGTCGCGGCGCAGCAGCTGCATCTCGAGGGTCTTGCGCATCGCCGAGAGCGTGCGGATGTTCTCGTACCGCTGCATGCGCGAGTCGACCGAGTGCAGCTGGAAGTGCGCGCGGATCTCCTTCCAGTCCCACCCGGGCACGTCGACGCCCTCTTCCTCGGCCGGCTCGGCCACCTTGGTCTTGTACACGAGCGCGGCCATCTTGTACAGCGCCAGCTCGGCCATGGAGCTCATGTTCTTGGCGATGAAGTCGACCACGGGCGTGATCTTGGCGGGCAGCGCGCACCCGACGCACGTGACGCCCGTGACGGGGAAGGCGCGCTCGTGCCGCCGGCGCACGACGCTCGACGTGACCGACACGCCGTCGTCGCTCGCTTCGGACGCGCACGGCCGGCAGGCGCGCTTGGCGCCGCCCCCACCGCCAAAGGCCGCCCCCGCCACGTCGACGCTTGCGGAGCTCTCGGCGCCGTCCCCGTCCCCGTCCTCCGAGTCCACCCCCTCGTCGTCGTACTCGCGCGGGCGCTTCTGCTTCCTCTTGGTGGACTGCTTGCTCGCGTCCTTGCCTTGGCGGCCGCTACCGCCGCGGTCGCTCGCGGTGCTCGACGCGCCGTCGAGGTCGTTGCGGCCACGGATCTCGAGCTCCATCATGGAGATGGGCCCGAACATCGACTCGGGCTTTCCCTTGTTTGCGCCGCGTCCGCGTCCGGCGGCGGCGGCCCACACGGGGTGCTGCGCATGGTTTGGGGCGTTTGGAGGCGCCCCAGCCCCCGCCCCGTTGCCGGCCACCTGGGGCAGGTCTTGCGCCCCGACCGCGTCACCGGCCACGTCGGGGGCTTGGGATTCGTCGTCGTCGCTGTCATCCATGATCTATTGCTACACACTTTTGAGCTCGACACTCACACCCACAGACGCACACCCGGGTCATGTTAGCGACACAAACGGTGCGCATTTTTTTCATCTCATCTTAGCATCATTGGCGGAACCTCGCCTTTGCTTCCCGTCGACATCTCGATCCGCGCGTCGCGCTCCTCCTGGTCCCAGTGATCTCCGACTTCGCCTGTCCTCCAGCACGTGAGGAAGCAGCAGCACCAGTAGGCCATGCGTTCGCGGGCGTCCATGTTGCCGTTCTTGGTCTTGCGGTTGTACGAGAAGTGGTAGACGCCGTAGCACGCGCAGCAACAGAAGAGCAGCAGCGCGACGAGAAAGAAGACCCACGCGGCCATGAGGAGGTCCGCGTCCTCGGGCGGCGGAGGGGGCGGCGGCGGCGACGGGTAGGTGCCGCTCGCGCCCATCCACGGGTCGAGGGGCGGCGGCGGCGGGTAGTGGCAGTCGGAGTCGCAGCTCGTGGTGGGGTGCAGGTCGCAGCTGAGCGACCACGTTCCTTCGGCGTCCTGCTGGTCGCAATGTCGATCGTGACCCGCGTCGCAGGACTGCTTGCACGGCTCGTTGTTCTCGGCCAACGCGCGGCCGAGCGGCGACTCGGGCGCCGCGTCCAAGGAAAACCCGAGCACGGTTGCAAGTACAAGGTGCATGGGTTCGCTTGCTGCGCTGCTATCTATGTGGGGTGCGTCACGGGCATATCAGAACCGGCCGTCGTGCTCCGCGTACTTGATTCCGGGCGGTAGCTGCGTGATCCCGATGATGCGCACAGGCGTGAGTATCAACGACGCGAACCAGAACGCGCAAAAGATGAACGTGATGGCCAGCACGCCCTGGCAGACGTTGGACACGACGCCGATGCAGCATTGGGTCGCGCACGACCTTGCCATCGGACCGACCGTCCTTTATAGTACGCTTGACGGTACCGCTAAATGGTTTCACCAAATAGCGCGGCAATTACTAGCAAACGGGCCTGTGTAGGGTAAGGGGTCTGCGTGCCGCGCGCGGAGCCATGGATTGGTTGGGTGGCGCGGGCCACGCCAATGTCCCGACGGACTGGAACGAGGAGGAGACCGAGTACCTCGCCGCCCGCATGAAGGAGCGGATGGCTGAAAAAAGAGCCGCTCGTGCCGCCGCCGCCGCCGCCGCGCCTGTGGCCCCCGCGGCCCCTGCAGCCCGAGTGAACCTTTCCAACCTCAACGAAGAGGAGGCCGAATTCCTCAAAAACCAGACCATGGCGAGAGTGCGTGCGCGAAAGGCTGCCCAAGCAGCCGCCGCTCCGCCGCCGCCGCCACCCCCACCGCCACAGAGCGGTGGGCTGGACGGCCTTCTCAACCAGGCCAATGCTTTGCTGGGCGACCCCCGCGCCAAATCGATGCTGCAGCAGGCCAAGCAGCAGGCCAAGGGAGCCATGCAAAGCGGTGGCGGCAGCATCAGTGGCATGATGCAGCAGGCCAGGGGTGCCATGCAAAGCGGCGGGGGCAACATCAAGAAGGCCATCTCCGCGTCGAACTTCATGCGCACGCTCAAGCGCGGCCAGAGGGCGGTGCGTCGGGCCACGCAGGGCCTTGCTCAGGCGGCTGGCAGCCTGTACATCTACATCATCGTGCTGCTGCTGCTCTTCATCATCCACCAGCTCTTCATCTGGATCGACGAGGACCCCGACATTGCCTTCGAGCGCGCGGCGCTCCTGTTCGACGTCGCCGAGGTCGGGTGGGACATGACGCGTATCCTGTGGAACGGCGGCGTGGACGTCTTCAACGCGGGCGTCATCCCCATCTGGAACACGGCCACGTACTACCTGATCGAGCCGACGGTCGTGCTGTTGCTCGAGGTCTTCTCGCTCATCTTCATGCGGCAGCACTGGGAGGGCATCATGACCGAGGAGGACTTCCCGTACAACGGCCTCGACTGCACGGCAAGTCCAGAGTCGGCGGCGTGGTGCGGCCGGTACGGCTTCTACAAGGCGGAGCTCGAGGCGCCGGAGCGCGCGCCGGTCTTTGCGGACGAGAGCGAGTCCTTTGCGCGGCGCATGATGCTCGAGGTTCCTGGTAACCTCACCTTCACGTTTGGGCTGGCCACCGCGCGACGGCTGCAGGAGCAGAGCGGCGGTGGCTTCTCGGCGCCCACCTTCCCGACGACGGCGCTTACGACCGCGCTCAACGAGCTCTCGGTCTTCTTCATCACGATGGTGCCCTCACTGCTCGACGTGGTCTTCAGCGTGCTCATGGACGTCATCCGGACCAGCTTCTCGATCCTCATGGACGCGCTCTTCCTCATCCTGAAGCAGGTCATGATGGTGCTCAAGATGCTCGTCAAGAGCGGCATGCTGACGACGCTGGTGACCCTCGGCGTCGACTTCCTGATCATCGGCCTGACCGAGATCGCGCTGCCGATGCTGTTTGCGTTCATCGACGGGCTCATGTGCCTGCTCGACTACTTCAAGCCGAGCGGCTGGAACGACCAGCTCGAGTGCATCGAAGACACGTGCTTCAAGGGGCCCGATGCGATCGCCGACCTGATGGTCTTCTTCTCCGGAAACATCATCATGGGCCGCTTTGTGGCGATCATGGACGCGACGCTCAACTCGCGCACGGGCAAGCGCTTCTTCAAGGCGCCCAAGACGGGCGCCGTCAGCAGCAAGGGCCGCACGCGCGACCCG
>Ga0115013_10001738_pt1 | contig 12412 bp, 8 predicted proteins | sample SouAtlMetagenome_2_FD_88686 | JGI IMG/M metagenome (GOLD analysis project Ga0115013, IMG submission 88686) | Marine eukaryotic phytoplankton communities from Atlantic Ocean - South Atlantic ANT15 Metagenome | ecosystem: Environmental > Aquatic > Marine > Oceanic | place: South Atlantic Ocean...
CGAGGGTGCGGCTTAAGCGGCTTACAAGTTCAAGACCTCCAGCGCCACCACCGACAACAACTATTTTTTGCATGGGTTTACCTATAATTTAATCATTCCACGTATCTCATCTTTCATAATCCACGATTATTGAAATGATATACCTGGCGCGACTAAAGGTATTCGCTGCATATATGGGGTTAACAGTACGCCTGAACGCATTTTCTCGCAAGCCTGACAGGTTGGTTCTAGCAGGGCGTACGATAAAAAAGGCAAAAAAAACGGTAACCGTGAAATACACGCTACCGCTTTTTATACCAGAGTAGATAATGCTTTTAACTAATACTGATAATCAACGCTAAACATTACGTTTCTTGGTCGCCCTGGAAAGTACCTATCTGCGGTAAAGGTTGTGTAATCGGCCCGTTCAGCATAGGCGGTATCGAGCAAATTATTCACTCTTGCGTACACTGAGACTTCTGGCGAAATTGCCCAAGAGGCCCGTAGATTCAATAAATCATGACCTTCGTACTCGTTAAGGTTTTCAGCATCGGTATAGTATTCATCAACATGCTGCCACTCAATTTCAGCCTGGGTGCTTTGCGTAAAGCTGTACCCTAGGCGAGCGTTGAAGGTAAGGTTTGGCGCAGTATCAATATCGTTGCCCTCAATATCGACTTCACCCAAAAGCTCACTGTGCTCATACGTATGTTTGGCATAGCTGCCTGCAAACGCAAAATTCAGACCTTGGCTGATGTGATAGTTAAAGGTTAGCTCTACCCCTCTGTGCCAGGTTTCTCCATTGCTTACATTGAAAAAATCACTATCACGATAAATCACATTGTCTTTAGTTAAGCTATAAGCAGATACCACATAGCTAAAGACTTTGTGCTGCCCTTTAACACCTACTTCTACGTTGGTGGCGGTGACAGAGTCTAAGTCGGCAATTTGTTGACTGCGCTGAAGTCTGTAAAGCTCAGTTGCTTGCGGGGCACGATAGCCTCGAGATAAGCCCGCATACCATAACGTTGTTTCACTGCATTGAAAACTCACCGAGAGTTTAGGGCTAAAATTACTGTAGTCGTTAGTACCACTTTCAGGTCTTGCGTATCGACAGCCACCAAAGCCACATTCAGTGCCATCATCACGAGTACGACCCGATATCATGTTGTTGGTGTAATCGTAATCAATATACTCATACCGCCCACCCAGTGAAACCGCCCACGCTGCTTGTTGCCAATTAAGCGCAATAAATGGCGCATAAAGGGTAGCGTCTACTTGGTAGTCGTAATGAAGCCCTTCAGGCACGGTTTCCACTAGGAAAGCAGAGCCCACAGTTTCGCTATCTTGGGATTGTACCAAGCTTCCTCGGGTATACTCAGCATCTAACCCAGCATCAATACTTAACGTATTGTTCACCACATGATGATATTGGGAAAGTACACCAAAGCCTTCTTGGTCGTTTTGTTCAAGAGGTGAACCGGGTAAGAAATGCATGCGAAATTCCATGCTTTGGTCGCGGAAGTATGGCGTAACTGACAGTGCATTGGCGCTGCTTAATGCTACATCTACTTTACTCCACACTCGCAAACTTTTCGCTTTTCGAAAGGCTTCAGGGTTGTCGTTACCTTGGGCGATATCTTCATCTTTATAGCTTTCAAACCCAGTAATGTAACCAGCGGTTTCTTGATCTAAGTGGGTGTACGTCAGCCCACTGGTTACCTTTAGGTTATCAACTTCGTAGCGGTGGCGAAGGTTAACCTTTTCTTGATCCACACTTTCTTCGTCTCGATACCCGCCGTCGCGGGTAATGCTCGCGTTTATACCTACACCCGAATTACCAAAGTCTTTACCTTGCCTTAGCTTCAGTCTGCTATAGCCGTAAGAACCATAATCAATTCCGTATAAAGCGGTGTCTTGGGTAACATCGGGGGTAATAACATTTATCACGCCGTGAATAGCGTTAGAGCCATAAAGGGGTGAAGCAGGGCCTTTTAAGACCTCGATGCGTTCAGCCATTTCGCCATGGGCTTCGAACAACTCGTTAATGTTACAAAAACCGGCTGCGCGTAAAGGAATGTTATCTTCAGCAGCCAGTATACCGCCACAAGCCCCAGCGCCTGTAAGCACTGGCGAGCGTAGTGCAGGCAAATATTCCTGCCCATTTCCTCGCTGAACACCCGCGCCTGCAATAAAGTTTAACACTTCTTGTATATGGCTTGGTGATACAAAGCTTATGTCATCGCTTGAAACACTAGATACCACATATCCTGAATTTGAGGTGGAATTAGCAATTCGGCTTCCTGTTGTCACTACACGTTCTATTGATTCTATGCTTTTGGCAGTGTTTGCGCCTTCTGGGATTTGCGCGGCAGCATGAGAAGAAAACGACACGACAGTCACGGTGCTAAGGCTATGTAAAAATAACCTGAATGTGGAGCTCATTGCTTGTCCTTTCTATAGATTTGGCGAGATTAACATACGTATAATATGTGTCATTTGACCACAATATTAGTGCTTGCTATAACGCCAATTGTATCGCTAACTATTTAGCGATTAATAGTGAAAGTAATAACTTACCCAGCAAAAGCGGGCATTGCTTAAGTATGGAAACGGGTTAGAAGCCTTAACTCACCGCCGGCACTTATACACGGCACTTATACACGACACTTATAACCAATACTTATACTCAGCACTTATAAACAACACCCGCGTTACGCAAGTGGGCTAAGCTGTATATAAATTACGTATAAGCTTCGTAAAGGCGATAGCACAGCAGTAATACCGGAGGAATTTTTGGATACCTTAATACCTAGCCTATCTCAACTTATTGAATTTGCGGTGGCTCCTGTTTTTTTACTTACGGGTATAGCAGGTTTTTTGAATGTTATGTCGTCTCGGCTTGGCAGAATATCTGACAGAGTAAGGGTAGCAGAAAGGCAAATTCATACCCTCTCAGACCCTCATATTGTTGACCGTTCAAAACGAGAAATAAAAGTACTTTGGCGCAGAGTAAAGGTCATCAACTGGGCCATTGGCTTGTGCGTGGCCTCAGGGCTAATGGTGTGTACCGTTATTGTGGCTTTATTTGCGGGCTCTCTGTGGTTTGTCGATTTAAAAACACCCGTCATTTCACTTTTTATATTGGCAATGATGTTTCTAATTTGTGCCCTTGTTGTCTTTTTAGTGGAAGTGAAACTGGCTACTACCACCATCAATATGGTGCGTACTATTCGCTAAAAAGCTATCGAGAAAAAAGCGAGGCAAACGCTACAACTTAATAGATTTGCCTCATTTTTTGTAGGTTGGGCGATGTTATTCATCCGCAGCTACCAACCTGTGTAGCCTTCTGATTAGATCAGAACCTATCTATTCAGCCAACTCATCAAGCACAGCAAATAAAACGTTAGCGCCTACTCGCGAGACTTCTTTATCGTACATGTTTTCTGTATTCACACCCTCTTGGCCACCCGCTAAATCACTGATAGCACGAATGATTACCCAGTCTACATCGTTAATCGTGCATACTTGGCCAATCGCCGTAGATTCCATTTCGGTGACTTCAGCCGTGAAAACATCCCGTACCCATTTTCTGTATTCTCGGTTATCCATAAACACCGAACCGGTAACACCATTTCCGCCAACATGCAGCTTGGCATTACGTTCATTCAAAATACGTTGGGCAGGCATTTCTGCCATTGCTGTTTTTGCCGCATTCAACAACCTAGGTGATGCGGTGAAATAAGGCGTATCTTCTGGTTTATCCATACCATCTTTTACAATAAGCACTTCGTCTGGGTGGATAAACTGGAATGGCTTATATTTAGGATAATGTGGGTCTTCTGCTAGGCGCGCTGGCTGCTCTTCCATAAACTTAGCGTAGTACTCAGGTAGCACGTACTCACCTGGGTTTTCAGCGTCTTCATTGGTGTAAACACTTTCATCATGGTAGTACCAACGCTCTGGCACTATAACATCACCTGGTTGCCACTTGGGATTTACCGCGCCAGCAATGCCCATATAAACCACCTGTTTAACAGGGAAATAATCTAGCGCCATTTGTGTCGACATGGCCGCATTGGCAATACTCATACCGGTAGCGAAAACAAGAATAGGTTCATCGTGATAGGTCCCAATACGATAAGTAATACCTTTGATTGTGGTAGTGGTGTGTATTTGTGCATTAGGATCAGAATCGATTTTGCCCAAAATACCTTCCATTTCTGGGGCGTAAGCAACCATCACAGCGGTAAATTTATCGCCAGTAAAAGACGCCGGACCATATTGAGGCTGAGTGATAGATGAAGTGTTGGCACACCCAGTTATCACCACAGCACATGACATGCACAACAGAAACGAGATAACACGAAGTTTCATAATCACCATTCTTATTTAGTTTTTTATTGGAAGGGGCAGAGGCAAAAGCCTGTACGCTCTGCGTTGTTTAATTCTTAACGTACCAGCTTTCGGTATGAAAGAAAGTGTTATATCGGCATTTTACAAATATTAAAAACACTGGATACACCCCCCTAACAAATGACATCAAGCAAGAGCCGCCTTACTTTGTTTTTAAGCTAGTTCGCTGTCCTCAATAGAATAAAACACGCTTAGTTGCAGTTTCATAAGCTGAACACGGATGTGCCGTTACCCTTATTGGATTACATTTATAGGACATAAAAGGACTTAAAAAAGCAACGCGAGACCAACTTACTCGTATCGATGAGGATACAATTACCAATGAACATGAAACTACTTCGCTCTCTGCAAATATTTGTTGAGGTCGCTGAAAGCGGTAGCATGAGTATTGCAGCCCGAAACCTGCATATGACCGTTTCGGCAATTAGCCAACAACTAAGAAAACTTGAACAAGACATTGGGCTGAGTTTATTCAATCGTAATACCCGAAACTTGAGCCTTACCGAGGCTGGAAGAATCTATTACGACACCAGCAAGAAGATGTTAGACACCGCTGTTGAAGCACAAGAACGTATTGAAACGCTTCAAGACGCACCTTCAGGTAAAGTAAATATTATTGCTCCAGAAGGTTTTGGTGGCGGCTTATTGAGTCAGCCCTTGCAGAAGTTATGTGAGGATTTTCCGAAAATAAATGTATCGTTGACCCTAACCGACCAACCTACAGATATTATTGTTTCAGGTGCAGACTTACTGCTTGGCTTCACCCCTGTGTCTGATACCAACTTCAGCAGTTTAGAGTTGGCCACGTGGCGACGAATTCTGTGTGTATCGGCTGACCACCCTTTGGCAAAAACGCCTCTAGAGTCACCCGAAATTCTTCAAGAGTATTCCTATATTTCTCACCGCCATATAGAAGAATACGTCATGAAGCATGACAAGTTTGATAAAGTGCCGCTAACGTCTAGCCGTATTGAGCTTGATTCAATGCAAACCTTGATTCAGCTTACGCGTGATGGACTTGGGTATGCAGTGCTGCCTGAACCAGAGGTGCGCCACTTACTTAGTGAAGGCTCAATGAAGCAGCTATTCACTGACTGGTCGTTACCTGATTACACCGTATATGCGGTTACCCCTAAACGTGAATTGGTGCCTGCTAAAATCAGTGCGGCTATTACATGTTTGCAAGACTGGTTCTCTGAGATCTAGGTTATCCGAATTAGTCGCTTTTTGAAGCATAAAAAAAGGGCATCATGATGATGCCCTTTTTCTTGTCAAACTTGCTTAGAAGCTTGTATTAACCTGCAAACTAAATACGTTCGCTTTAGCATGCTCAGTAGCCGTAAGGTCACTTACGATAGTACCAATAGAGCGCTGCTGGCTAACTGCCGCTTCACGACCTTTAATATAGGCATAAGCCATATCAATGCTGGTGCTTTCAGTTAATGCGTATGTTGCACCTACCGTGTACCAATGACGATCGGTATCTGGAATACTCAATGAACGGTGCTCGTAGCTCACTGCGCCATCGTCGTACGCATAGCCAGCACGAAGCGTAACCTTGTCGCTATAAAGGTAAGTTCCACCCACGCTTAAGCGTAATGAATCTTCAAAATCTTCTTCTTTAAGTAGTAAATCATCACCACTATCAAGCTCTGCATTCAACTTATCAAATGCGCTCCATTCAGTGAATACAACACTGGCTTGCACTGACCATTCATCGTTAAGCTGTTGGTTAATCGCCACTTCAGTGATTGCAGCTAAATCTAAATCTAGTGAACCGCCTTGGTTGTATAGCTCTGCCACTGCAGGAATGATAGCGCCTAGGTCTGATTCAATTTCACCTTCAAGATTTAGCTCTGTTTCTGCACGGTAGCTAAACGCCAACTTAGTGGTCTCTGTAGCTTGCCATAACGCGCCAACATTCCAACCAAAGCCAACATCGTCACCAGACATTTTAACAATAGTTGCATTACCTAGTGCATCGCTACCAAGTAGCGCACCAAATGCTTGAGGAATAGCAGTACCAATTTCGGCTTCTGCGTAAGTCACGTTAAGACCAAAACCTAAGCTTAATGTATCGTTTACTTTGTAAGCCACAACAGGGTTTAGCGTAAATGAGGTTACTTCGGCGTCATCAGCAAAGTGCAAACCGTTATAGCTATCGCTGTAGTCGGTAGCAAGGCCGTAATTAGAGAATGCGCCAATGCCCCAAGATACTTTGTCATTCACAGGTGCAGTGTAGAAAAAAGAAGGCACAGCTGCCGAGGTAGCAATATCTTCTTCACTGGCGTCATATGTATTTGCAAACAGCACTTCACCGCTTTCGTTGTACACAGCAACATCCATATCACCACGAATATCAACCTGTGGATTGATGTAGCTTACCTGCGCACTGAACTGAGCCGTTTTGAACTCAGTAATTGCAGCAGGGTTAGTAGCAAGAATTGATGCATTTTCAGGCGTTGCCGCTTGGCCCGCCATCGCGCGACCAAAACCATTTGCGCTATGCTCGTTTACTTGGAAACCAGCAGCTAGCACAGAAGAAGATGCCATCGAGGCTAGTGCTAAGCATACAGAGGCACGTAAAGAAAAATATTGCTTCATAAAAATACTCTTATAGAACAGGAAATATGCAGTGGCGCATTCTACGGATACGGTAAGTTTTGTTCAATGCAAGTTAACGCCATTTACGCTGATTTATCGCATTTTTTACAACTTTAGCGGCATAATTAAAGAAGATGTAAACATTTTGCAAATAATAGATTGCAAATATTGGCGCTATTTGTAAATTCTGACATTTGCCATTCACCATAAATAAATGAGGAAGGCTTGATAAAACACGCTATTTTTGACCTTTCTAGTGATTATGCTTGTATAAGCAGTTTCTAGCCCCACAACTGTAGTACAAGATAATTTCAACAGCCTAAGGAGAGATTCACATGTCTAGCAATAAAGAAATTCTATTGGTCAATCGCCCAAACGATAGAAAAATAGGCTCCCATTTGTTTGAAACTCGTGAGCAATCCATTCCTTCTCCGGGTGAAGGTGAAATACTGATTAAACAAACTTACATGTCACTCGACCCTGCAATGCTAGGGTGGATGAGTGAAGATCGTGAAAGTTATATTCCGCCTGTCGAGCTTGGTGAAGTCATGCGCTCAAGCGGTGTAGGTGAAGTAATAGAGTCGAACAACCCTGATTTCTCTGTTGGCGACAAAGTCATGGGGATGACTGGCTGGCGAGAATACTTGGTAAGTAATGGTGAAGGCTTCAATAAGCTGCAGCCAGGTGTTACCGAAGAAATGGCGCTTTGCGTATTCGCCCTGCCCGGTTTAACTGCAACCACAGGCTTATATAACTTTGGTGAGCCTAAAGAAGGTGAAACCTTGGTTGTCACTGGCGCTGCTGGTTCAGTAGGCTCAATCGTAGGTCAGCTCGCAAAAGCTGACGGCCTTCGCGTTATTGGCGTAGTGGGCAGTGACGAAAAAGCGGATTGGATTGTTAACGAGCTCGGCTTCGACGGTGCAGTAAACTATAAAACTGACGATTTAGAAGCGAAATTAACGGAGCTCACCCCTGACAAAATTGACGTATTCTTCGAAAACACCGGCGGCCCAATTCAACAGCATATCTTCAATCGTATGAATACACATGGACGTATTGTGGTTTGCGGTATGATTGCCGACTATCAATCAGAAAACCCGGCTCCTGGCCCAAATTGGATACCGTTGATTAAAAAGCGCATTAATGTTCGTGGGTTTGCAATGCCTGATCATTGGGGAGAAGTACCTCAGCTTATTGCAAAGCTGTCGCCCTACGTACAACAAGGTAAGATTCAATATCGTTCTCACATGGTTGAGGGCATAGAGTCAGCGGTAGAGGGTTTACAGATGTTATTTTCTGGCGACAATAAAGGGAAAATGATCGTTAAACTTTAAGCCTAAGGCTTATATTTTTTTACGCTAACTATCGACGCTGATTTAACTTAGCGTCGATAGTAAATAAGTGCCCTTCCCCGCAGCCTTTGCTTGATAAAGTTCATTATCAGCTTGGTTAATTAAGCCTTCTAATGTTTGCCCTTTAATATTGGTTACTACCACTGCACCAATAGAGCAGGAGACGGTTTTTGCTGATGCATTTGATGCATGAGGTAAGGCTTTTTTATCCCAAATATCGAGTATTTGCTGGCAACTTTGTTCTACTTGCCTTGCTGAAACCCCACTGACAATAACCATAAACTCTTCGCCACCATAACGACCCAGAATATCGGTTTGTCGTTGAAACACGGCGCGCATCACATCAGCCTGCGCCACAATGGCATCATCCCCTTGTTGGTGACCAAAGGCATCGTTGTATTTCTTAAAGTCATCTAAATCGAGCATAAATACTGCGAAAGATAGGTTCTGCCTTTTGCTGAGCGACAGTAATCTCTCGCCTTCTTTCATCAGTGCACGTCTATTAAGGAGATTGGTTAGCGGGTCTTCCCGACTTAAGGTGTTTAGCTTTTTGTTCGTTGATTTTAAGAGGATCACTATTCTGTCTAAACGGTATTTTGCATAAGCGCATATAAATAACGACCCCACCACAAATGACGTTGAAATCATGACGCGATCGCCATACACAGGCGCGATTACCATCAAACCAATAAAACCAGCAATGCTTATTATCGATGCCACCAACGCCAGCTTATAGGTAACACCTAACGCAAATACACAATAGAATGCATATAAAATGGTGCCCTCGTAAGGAAAGGCAAATTCGTATAGCACCCAACTTTGGTAAATGAGCACAAAATTGGCAAAGGTTAACATCACCATCAGCCCTGCAAAAATCCAGCTTCTGGCAGCATAAAAGAATCGAGAAAACGAAAGGGCGATGACCAAAAAGATAACTGGAATTTGGTATATAAGGCGGTTTTGAAGATAAAACTCGTACAAGGGGGAAGGTAACAACACCATATCTGCCAAGATGAAAGAGGCGAGCAACAAAGCACCGATAAGAAGAGCAACACGAAGTCTTAAAATCTCTCTATGCTTTCCTACCACTTCCACCTTCTTCTCCCGACATGGGTAACATCTTTCAGTAAGTATAGACGCTTCTATAAGGCTAGCTTAAGTAGACTACCTTTTAATGCTTCAATGGTGATAGGTTTGGTGACCACGTCGTTCATACCGTCCTGTTTAAAGGCATCATGGCGCTCTTTAAAGGCTTCTGCTGTAAGCCCAATAATAGGAATTTGGCTTACGTCACTTGGTAAATTTCGAATACGCTTAGTGGCTTCAACACCATCCATCACTGGCATATGAATATCCATAAAGATAACGTCGAACGCCTCTTCTTCAACTTTAACAGCCGCTTTTAAACCGTTGTCGACATGAGTAACAGTACACCCAAGCTGCTCTAATAGCGCCTGAGCAACCACGGCATTTATCGCATTATCTTCTGCCAGTAATACGCTAATACCCGGTTTGAGGATTGTATTTTTATTTAGGTTACTTTGCGCTTCTTGCAGTGACGCACTGTCGATAACACGGGCGCTTACAATGGCAGACATCGTAAAACACGACCCTTCACCCACTCGGCTCGTGACTTTGACATCGCCACCTAATATCTGCGAAAGCTCTTTGGCAATGGATAAACCTAACCCTGTACCACCATAACGACGTGAAATTGAAGAATCAGATTGCGTAAACTTATCAAAAATATGTTCAAGCCTATCTGGCTCTATACCAATTCCAGTATCTTTCACAGAAATGACCAAGCGATTTTCTTCTACCAACTTCCCAGCGACTTTTTTCAGACTCGCAGTAACCGTCACCGTGCCTTTGTGTGTGAACTTGATGGCATTACTGGCAAGGTTAATCACTATTTGGCGCAATTTAGTTACGTCACTGGTGACCATTACCGAGTCTAAATTCTTACTTTTATATTCTAACCGCGTATGGTTTGCACTCGCATTGATGCCTAGCAAGGTAATAAGATCGTTCAGCATGTTATCTAAATTAAATTCGGTAACATCAACTTCTGACATACCAGATTCAATCTTAGATAAATCGAGTACATCATTGATTACATTGGCAAGAATAGTAGCTGAAGAACGTAAATCTGACGCATATTGCTTTTGCTTGTCGTCTAACGGCGTATCTAGCAGTAAAGTAGCAAGGCCTTGAATACCATTTAACGGCGTGCGAATTTCATGGCTCATAACGGCAAGAAAGTCCGTTTTGGCTTTATTAGCAGCTTGTGCCCGTTCCACATAATTTTCGATGTCTGCAGACATGGCTTCTACATCTTGGGCTAAGTCACTTAGTTCATCTTTCCCGCTAACATCGATGCTTACCCGTTTATGATTACCGGCGATACTGCTCGTTGCATCTTTAATTTTGCCAATAGGGGATATCACAAAATACTGAGTGATTTTCCCTATGGATAAACTCACTAAAATGACCGTAAACAGGGTAATAGCAATGGTTAGCCACGCTATTTTTGATAATGACGATTCTAGTTCATCGGTAGATTGGCTAACTGTAAGTTTCCAGTTCCATGGGTCGAACTTGCTACAGGCAAAGAGGACATCTTGATCTCTCCACTCAGATTCACCAAATGCAATATCGGTAGCATTAATGGTGGTGATAGTGGCGTTGGCGGTATTGATGGGCGCCCACGCTTCATAGGTGCTAAATAGCTCAGCGCCAGTAGACTTATCACTTACCGCAAAATGCTTACCGGTGGACTCATGAAGCTCTGCTAGCTCGTCAAATACCTCTTTTTGATAAGCATCTCGAAATACCGGCACATTCTCTAAACCCGAATCCACCAGCAGTTCGTGCCGCTCTCGCACAAACTCAATAAAGGTGAGTGACAAGGTTTGGGTAAGTAACTGATACTCTCGCTCTCTCACTGAGTCATAAGCCGTCAAATAGGCCCAATAGCCCGTTAGCGCCATCCCTGTAAACAGAATGGGGATATATATAGCTAAAAGCTTCGACTTAATTCGCATAGATATCTGGTACTACTCTTTGTTGGTAAATTAGGTCTTTATTGATAAACGTGATTTTTCGATAACTTTAAATACGATGACGGAATAGGAATATGCATCTTTATGGCGGTAGATACATTCACCCCTATGGTGTATTTATCCATTCTAGTGACAGGCATGCTATTGGCCTTCTCGCCACTTAAAATTCTTTTGGCCCGTAAGGCACCTGATTTCCCAATACTTTTTTCATCTGCTACAACGCCAAGTAACGCACCTTGCTGCACTGACTCTATACTTTCGGCAAAAACCGGCAATAGTTTAGTTTCTTTGTAAATAACATTGATGAGATCGTTGGCTTGAAGCAAGGGGCCAGTGGAAAGCCAATAGGTATCAACGCCGGATGTTTCTACTTTTTCTTTGAGCGCTTCCACAACACCATCACGCATAGCGTCTAACCCTGAGGTGCCTTCAACGTAAGCGGTCCTTACAGCCACGAACTTCACGTTATCATACTGGCTCTCGAGTGCTAATAGGCTTTCTACAGAACTTTTTGAAGACGGGTAGTCAGAATGCACTAACCCAATAGTAATCGGCTCTTCCAGTGCAGAGGCTTTTAGTAAGCCATCAAGCATATCCAATTTTACTTTGGCATCTAATACGTGAGACTCACCGGTTATGTTTGATACGCTACGTTCGCCAAACGCAGTGACTATGCCCTCTTTAACTGGGTCTGCCACTGTCATGAATAAAGTAGGGATTTCAGAAGCCGCTGAAAAGTTGTAAACCGCTCTTGTGGCAAGCGTTGCGATTGGCACTAGCAGGTCCGGCGCACCGTTTTCCGTAATAGTTTGCACTATGGTTCTCGCTTGCTCTTCTAATCCCTGAGCGTTATATATTTCTATGTCTATTTCATGTTCAGGCATAATCAATGTAAGTTCATCGATAAATGCATCTCTTGTATTTGTCACTATGGGCAAGGGGCTTGTTTCAATGATCGCCACCCGTAATGGTTGAGCTTCTACTTGAGCGTGAAACATA
>Ga0115013_10001742_pt1 | contig 12394 bp, 20 predicted proteins | sample SouAtlMetagenome_2_FD_88686 | JGI IMG/M metagenome (GOLD analysis project Ga0115013, IMG submission 88686) | Marine eukaryotic phytoplankton communities from Atlantic Ocean - South Atlantic ANT15 Metagenome | ecosystem: Environmental > Aquatic > Marine > Oceanic | place: South Atlantic Ocean...
ACAATGACTTCTATAATGGCACAGGAGCGTGGGGGGGAAGCATACTGGCCAGAAAGACCATTATGCGTAGATAATGGGACCATGATAGCGGAATTGGGGAGGAGAATGCTCGATTCAGGCATTGAAACTACGATGACGGATAGTGCAATCGACCCATCCCTTAGAACTGACATGACCCCCGTCATATGGTCTTAGCATACCATATACTTATTCGGACACCTCTGAGCCCACGGACTGGTCGATTACGAAGTGCAGAGGAGAAGGAAGCCAAAAGCAGCACCCGCGAACGTGTTCTCCGGCGGTCAGAAGCCGAAGAAAGCGAAGAAGCCTGCTCACGCACCCGTACCGCCAAAAAAGCCTCAAATCAATCCATCCAGACCAGCCCCATCCACTCAAAAGGAGCCTTCCAAACCAATATCAAAATCTAAGGAAGAGGATGCTTCTATCGAGGCTGAAAAAATCGAAGTTGTGGAGTCTCAGATATTAGGCGTACCGAGAAGGAAATCTGCCGGTCTGAAGGTGGAAGAGTCTTCTCTCGAATCCGAAGAATCAGAGAATACAGCGGATGAAAGTGCAATAGATATCGAAGTTCAAGAGGCTCTTGCAAGGGCAAAGGAACGTTCAGAGGCTGCGAAAATTACACCAAAAAGAGTACCCAGTCCTGTGCCATCAGCCAAACCCAAGAGGAGAAAGCCGGGACGTGGGAGAAATAAGACGTACCAACCTGCTGCAAGGGAGAAAAGGCTCGATAGGGCCAGGCATATGGAATATAAGTACGAAATGAAGGGGCTACTAGACGAAATATCTGTTGCTGAAGAGCATCGTTCTTCAATAATCGGATCTGTATGGGCTAAGGGTGAGCGGCAAACAGCTGATGAAGCCAAGGCCTTTGTCGAGTCAAAGGTCTCAGAGGGGGCGATTGATGATGATCAGGCAGCCCGTTTGATTGGACTTATCGACAACTATACTGTCCGAAGATGAACGACTTGAAACACTAAACAGGTGTCAGATAAGCGTGGATACCCCTCCTCCGGCTGGAAAACCCCCCTTCACGCGAGGGATACACGAGGGGATGTACAAGGATAGAATATGGACAATGCGCCAGTATGCTGGGTTTTCTGATCCAGAATCTACGAATAAGAGATTCAAGTCACTTCTCAAATCGGGCCAGTCCGGATTATCTGTTGCATTCGATCTGCCCACGCAGCTTGGATTTGATTCGGATGATGATCACTCGATAGGGGAAGTTGGAAGAGTCGGTGTCCCGATAGATTCAATCTCAGATATGAGGTCGCTTTTCGAGGGTATTGAGATATCAGATGTTAGCACATCCATGACGATTAATGCGCCTGCAGCAGTCTTACTTGCAATGTACTCAGTAGTAGCCGAGGAGCAAGGTGTAGAGCTTTCCCAGATATCTGGTACTGTCCAGAATGATGTTCTAAAAGAGTATATGGCAAGAGGGCTCCATATTCATCCTCCCGAAGGGTCGATGAGGCTTGCAGTTGATATTATTGAGTGGTGCTCGGAAAACGCCCCTAAATGGAATCCGATATCTGTAAGTGGTTACCACATACGAGAAGCAGGTTCTACGGCGGCCCAAGAGGTGGGTTTGACCATTTCAAATGCTCTTGCATACATTGAGGCTGCTAAGCAACGCGGACTCAACTTAGATACATTCGCACCCCGAATATCATTCTTTTTCGGCTGTCATCGCGATTTTCTAGAAGAAATATGCAAATTCCGCGCTGCGCGTACCCTGTGGTATCAGATTATGAATGAGAGATATGACTTCAATGATGTCAGATGCGGTAGAATGCGATTCCACACTCAAACAGCTGGAGTTACTCTAACAGCCCAACAATCTACGAATAATATAGTGAGGGTGGCTTACCAAGCGCTTGCCTCAGTGCTCGGAGGAACACAATCACTCCATACAAACGGATATGACGAGGCCCTCGGACTTCCCACTGAAGAATCTGCTAAAGTGGCACTCAGGACTCAGCAGATCATAGCACATGAAATTGGCGTAGTGGATCATGTTGATCCTCTTGGCGGCGCGCCACTAATTGAAGAAATGACTTCGGACATCATCTCAGAGGCACGAAATGTGATTGAGTCGATAGACAGACACGGTGGGTCTGTTGAGGCTGTAAAGGCAGGGATACAGTCCAAGATGATTCATGAGAGTGCATGGATACAGCAGAACGAGTTGGAAGACAATCTACAGAGAGTTGTCGGGGTAAATCTGCAGGTAGAGGAAGAAGGTAAGTATCCAGGGGGGCAAGTCATCGACGATGAAGCGATTGAGCGACAGATCTCCAAACTTTCTAGCCATAGAAGTACGAGAAATAATACAAACGTCGAAAATGCGCTCAATGAACTTAGATTGGCTGTGAGCGGGGATGTAAACCTCATCGATCCGATAAGGGTTGCTTGCAGGTCTGGTGCGACATTGGGGGAGATCTGCGGCATTCTCCGTGATGGACTTGGGACATGGACTGCCCCAGGGGGAATATAGATGCCTGAAATATGGTTTGACCACATTGGAATTGCCTGTGAATCGAATGATAAATCAGAGAAATTCTGGAGTCTCCTGGGATTCAATATTACTGGTCAGGAAGAGAATGTTCAGCAAGGTGTGAAGATACGATTCATGGAAGGTAATAATGCTCCTCAACCAAGGTTAGAACTCCTTGAGCCTATTTCAAAGGATACACCTGTTGGACGATTTATCTCCAAGAGGGGAGCTGGAGTCCAGCAAGTGGCTCTTGCAACCGACGACCTCGCATGCCTCCTCGATATATTGAAGTCGAATAATGTCAGACTGATCAATGAAGAGCCCGTGCAGGGGGCAGGGGGTTCGATGATATCCTTCATTCACCCTTCAAGTACTGGCGGGGTGCTGGTTGAACTGGTTCAGAAGGAACCATGAAAAGGGATACCGTAAGGCCCGAGACATGCTTGCAGACGTAGTAGATGCAGTTGTCAAGGAATCAATGGATATTGATGAGATTAAATCACTCAGGAATACGATTTCTGAACGTCTTGTGAGTGCTAGAGATTCCGGGGATATCACCAATGATGAATTCCTCTCCGCAGGTAAAATCGAAGGAGGAATAGACGTCATTATTGCAATGCTCGAAAACGAAGCCCCCTCAGAAGAAATTCGTATTCACGTCGAATCCATAGTTGAAAGGATCCTCGCAATATCAAGTTAATATTCTTCCAATAATACTAGAAACATACTTGAAGAATACTATCTAGGCCTCAACATGCCTAAGATAAGTTTGGACATCCCAGGTCACTTACTTGATGACATCAAAAAGCACGTTGGTGAGCATGGTAAGTTCGTTAGCGTTGCAGACGCAGTAAGGACGGCCTGTAGAAAAATGCTAGATCAACTAGACGTGATTGATGAACGACATGGCCGTATTAGAGGTGATTAAATGACGACAAGGAGCGAGGCTGAGGACGCCATAAAGACGCTGTTGGGATATATCGAAAACGACCCGTCTAGAGAGGGTCTCGAAGATACGCCCTCGCGAGTCATCAATTCATGGGACGAGATATTCTCAGGATATCACCAATCTCCAGAGCAAGTTCTGAGTTCAACATTCAATGGAGAGGGTTATGATGGAATAGTTCTGTTGAAGGACATTGAATTCCATAGTACCTGTGAGCATCATCTCCAACCCTTTACTGGAAGTGCACATGTGGCATACATCCCCACGGAACGTATTGTTGGAATCAGCAAACTCGCAAGGATCGTAGACCTCCATTCACGCAGATTGCAAAATCAAGAGCGTATCACAAAGAATGTTGCTGATGATTTGGAGGAGCATCTTTCTCCGCTTGGTTGTGCAGTGATAATCGAAGCCTCGCACGGTTGTATGCAGTGTCGTGGCGTTAAGAAGCAAAATGCAACTATGACCACATCGTCTATGCGTGGTGTATTTTTTGATAAATCTGAGGCACGTTCTGAGTTGATGCGTCTAATCAAAGACTGAGTTGATACTGTGTCAGCCACATATCCGATCGTGGAGATTTTTCATTCCGTTCAGGGCGAGGGTTTCCATGCAGGTATACCGCATGTTTTCGTCAGGTTTGGGAACTGTAATTTAAGATGTGAATGGTGCGATACTGATTTTCTAACATATGAAGAAAGGAAGCTTGAATCAATCGTGGATGAGGTGCTTTCTTATGACTGTGATCGGGTTATTTTCACAGGTGGTGAGCCTGCTCTTCAAGATCTCTCTACTATCGGATCAAGTCTGAAAAAGGAAGGTATCAGTTTGTCTATTGAAACCAATGGCACAATTGAAGTTGATCCGATTATAGACTGGATATGTGTCTCGCCGAAGGACCAATTATACCCTAATGCGAAAATCAAACAACGACAGGGCGACGAGTTGAAGATCGTCTATTGCGGTCAGGATTTGGGCATGTATGATGATTTGAGAATGGGCTTCATGCACCACTTCATTCAGCCGTGCTACCTCGATTCAGAGTCAGTGGAAGAAAATGGAAGGTCATTTCAGGCAGTTGAGAAAGTTGTGAAGGAATCTCAAGGTTGGAGGCTCAGCCTTCAGACACACAAATGGATGGGGGTGCTCTAATCAGGGCTGTAATGGCACTCTCTGGAGGAATGGATAGCACAGCTCTCCTGGTGCATCTTCTAGCAGAAGGTTACCAGGTCAGCTGTATATCATACAATTATGGCCAGAAGCACGCAGTAGAATTGGACAGGGCATGTGAAAACATTGCTTATCTGAAATCCGAAGGTTATCTTGTAGAGCATAAAATTGCTGATTTAACCTCTACAATGGGTCTTTTTCACTCTGCATTGACAACGGATGGTTATGATGTGCCTGAGGGACATTATGAGGAAGAGCAGATGAAGCAGACCGTCGTGCCGAATCGAAATGCCATATTTGCATCAATACTGTACGGGTATGCTCTGTCTACTTCTATCAGGGAAGATAGCGATGTTATCGTAGCTTTAGGCGTCCATAGCGGGGACCATGAAATATACCCAGATTGCCGTCCAGAATTCTATGAGGCCCTCGGTATAGCATTTCAAATCGGTAACTGGGACAGTGATCGCGTTTCATTCCATCTCCCCTATATCGATGGCAACAAGGAATCCATACTGAGAGATGCAGAGATTTCCTTGAATGAATTGGGTCTTGACTTCGATATCATCTTCAAAAATACAAACACATCCTATAATCCGGATAGTGAGGGCAAATCCTCTGGTCGGAGCGGTGCCGATATTGAACGTATACTAGCATTTCATGCGATAGGTAAGAAGGACCCTTTGGAATACGTTGGAGGTTGGGACTCTGTCTTAAAGCACGCACTAAATGTACAATTAGACTGGAGTGACAGCAATGAATGATAACTCTCGAACGGATGATGAGTGGAAGGACATGCTAACTACGATCGAGTACGAAGTGACAAGGAGGGGGGGAACAGAACCTCCTTTCTCAGGTACTCTTTATTTGGAAGATCGGACAGGTTCCTATTTCTGTGTCTGCTGCAATCATCTCTTATTCACGTCTGAGATGAAATTTGACTCTGGCTGCGGTTGGCCTTCATTCCATACCGAGCATCTTCAAGCGGGAATACGTAGGCTAATCGATCGAAAATACGGAATGGTGAGGGTCGAGGTCCGATGTGGATCTTGTGATGCTCATCTTGGGCATGTTTTCGAAGATGGTCCAAGGAAACATGGCGGTGAAAGATATTGCATAAATTCAGTATCGATGATTTTCAAAGAGGGCGATACAGATGACTAGTAGAATAAGAAGATGGGTCGAAACGGATACTGGGCACAGAGTGCCGAACCACAAGAGCAAGTGCAGGAATATGCATGGGCATAGATACCGGTGGGAGGTTGAGCTGGAAGGCGATGTTGTATCCCAGGCAGGTACATCAGAAGAAGGGATGTTGATGGATTTCTCAGACATATCCGCGATACTAGAGAAATATATCCACGATGTTGTAGATCATGCTTTCATCGTCTATGAAGGAGACACCGAAGCAGTAGATGCACTTTCAAGTATCGAGGGACAAAAAACATTGGAAGTATCATTTGTGCCAACAGCAGAAAATCTAGCCAAATGGGCATTCGAACAAGTTAATCCACATATAAGAACAGCATACGGGAATAGGATAAGGCTCCTCGCATTCCATGTTAGGGAGACGCCTAAATCATGGGCAACTTGGTCCCCATGATCTTGCCCATCATACAATTCGCCGATACATTCGATCAATACACGCCAGATATCTCACAATCTACTTCATCGAAGAAATTGTTCCACCTCAGCTCTACAAGCTGGGCGCCATCTGCAACATCAAAGTCCAAGGTAACCTCGCAGGTGAAGCCAGCAGCACATGCATCAGGACCATTCACCCATGGTGCGCTCGTAATTGACCCGTCATCGGCTACTGCTTCCCAGTAGAACATATTAGTGCTGAAATCTGATGCCCCTGTGACTTCTATCGATACAGTCAGGGTGTCGCAATGGGTGCCCTCATCTTCATCGCCGCAGTAGTCTACATCAGAGTCCACTACAACATCTGTTACAGATATGTTAGCACCGAAGTCTGGATCTCCTGTGCACCCTGAGAAGCAGGCGGTCATGATCAAAATTAGAACTGCTGGCGTGTATGCCTTCATGTACAACCCTAAACTTCACGAATCATAAGAGTGTTGATTTTCAAACGAAGCTGCCCTCAATTTTCCACATCTATCAAAGAACAAAGACACGATCTACATCTATATCGTCCATTTGATCGCTTGGATCTCATGTGTTTAATGTCGCAAGAAGGGCAGATCCAGATCCATCTAGCGTTCATCTTACGGAGATGTAAGCTGAATGAACGCCCCATTTCACGTGCCCCGCCATCATGCCATAGCGCCTCGAGCCTCCTGAATTCTTTACCATGATTTGAAAATCCGAGAGCATGTAAAAACTCATGAAAAAGGAGGAAGCTTGCATACCTCTCCCATCTAGCATTCAGAGCCCTCGGATGGATATCTATGCACCTAACACTATCAGGCGATATTTCGTCTGTTTTCTTCACCCCTTTCTTATATCTGCAAACGGCATGTAATCTAACAGCACTAATTCTGAGTTTTCCCAACGGTATTTGAGAGAGTTCTTCTATATGAAAATCTGACAAATCAGGCATATTCATCATTTCTTCAATGACGGAGATACTCATTTCTTCAAGTGAAAAAGGCAAATTTTTCCTTTTTCCCCCAGATTCTTCCACATCTGTTCCGGTACTGATTGTGAAATTACTCAGATTCATCTAACCTCACTTCCTCGAAAGCATCAGCAGCAGATGTGATGACTGAAAGTATTCTGGATATCTCCTCTTCTTTCGGCAGGCCTCGCATTACGACTCGTATTAGCGTATCCTCTATGCTCTTCCTCCTATGGTCCTGGGTGGGGACAATCTGCGAAAGTCTACCGACCTCTTCTCTGAATCTTTTTCTGAGGCCTGGTGATAAAAATCTCGAGCCTTCATAATCACTATTCGACTCTGAATTTATGAACCATGAATAGCATATTACGGCAACTGCATGACTGAGATTCATTATCGGATAACCCTCCCAGGTGGGTATCGTCACTAAAATTTCGCATTCCCTCAATTCATCATTCAACAGCCCTTTACCCTCCGGTCCGAATACTATACCTATCTTTCCAGCATAACCATCAACTCTACTTGGTATCTCGTCCGGTAGAAGGAAGTGCCTATGCTGTGTCTTATCCCCGAGTTCTCTTTTCCCTGAGGTCCCTATAACAAGGGAAAGATCTGAAATTGAAGATTTCAAACCATCGTAAAAGGAAATCTTCTCCAATATTGAATTTGCATGTTTCGCCCTCTTCCTTGCAACCTCAGTCAATTCTTCATTTCTGCCAACTATTCGGAGGTCAGTGATTCCGAAATTCATCATACATCGAGCAACTGCACCTATGTTCCCTTCGTGAAATGGCCTAACAAGAATGATGCAAAGTCGATTTGCCCACGCCGGAGTGGATTCAGTACTACGACTGCCCATGACCTATGCTCGCAACCATATGGCATGAAGGATGCGTGTTACATCAGTCAACCTTGCGCTGCTTGTACCTTGTGATATAGCCTGCTATCCAGTTCCGCATCTTCTTATTGTCGACATCTGTAAATCGCTCTACAAGACCCTTGTTCTCGTCAAAATCTGCTGTGAACTGATCAGGATACCTCTCAATGAGCCTTAGAGCCCTTATCTTGATGAATGACGGTCTAATATTGCCCATTTCAATCCTCCATTAGCTTCACTTCAATTGGGAATCCTTCTTCCCTGGTGCAAACAACACGTATCTTCCTTGGCGGTTTTTGCATTCCTCGGGCCCAAATCGCATGGTTCACATCTTCGTCTATCCAAATCTTCTCATCATCGGAGACCTTCATGTGTCGGTGTACGTGCTTTCTTATCTCTGCCATTGCGCGGTTGGCTCTACGGCTCCTTGGGACTTTCCAAGCCGCCCTGAGGGGAATCACCATTTCTCTAACTTCGGACATAGCATTCACCTCTGGAGTTTCGATCTACGCCACATGTGACGCTTGGGGTGAGTAGTTACCTTCCTGGCTGTTCTCATCATGACCCATACAGGAACACGCCGATTCTGATTGGTTACCTTGATCAGGCGCTTCTTTTTAGCATAGGGCTTGTGTCTTGCCATATGTTCACCTCAGTATCTAGAGAGCTCCGGATATCTAGCCTCAGCCGCCCCTCTTGCTTCATGGGCTACGGAATCAACATACGATTGTCCTTTAGATGAAATTACTTTGCCTAGGTTAACGTTGCCGCCGGGAGTGGTTCTGGGCTCGATAAGACCCCCCTTCTCCAACTGTTGAAGTATCGTTCTGATGATTTTTCTGGAGCCTGCTGCTGCAGAGTTTGGCTTAACGCCGCGATCCTTCGGGCCTCCGAATTCCTGAGCGAGCCTATTGACTCCTATCGGCCCCTTCATTGCCACTTTACGAAGTACTGCGGCGCTCCTTATGCTCCACCAGTTTTCTTGAACGGGTATTCTTTCCCTGTGTATTCCGGTCTTAACGAAGCGGCTCCACTCGGGCGCTTCCACCGTCTTATCATCCACAAGTCGGCCCGAAAGAGCCTCGATCATTAGATCGGCAGGGATGTCATGTACAGTGGTCATGTCTACACCGGGCAAGCCGCCGACCTTCCGTCCGTATATAACCGTGATGACATTCCATAATCGTCAGACAGCGCAGCGGATGCCTAATCCTTAACGAGGTTTCAAAACTGGTTGCGACCAGTAAGTGCCGATGAAGAAATCCCTCTCGAGGAATCCGAACATGCTGAGGACCATGATTGGCCTAGGTATGACGCTTATTCTTTTACTCAGTTATGCAGTCTACTCAAACACGCTAGACAGCGAATATTATCGATTTGAAACAACGAATGAGGAAGTAGTTCTTACGACTGTCGAGCTGGACGGTGACGGAAAGTGGTACGTCACTACGACATCTGCGATTTCATGGTTGAACGTCTCGATGGAGAATCTTCCAGAAGGATCAGAAATGACTGTGTCTTCAAGTTCTACCCCATTCTACACGAGTGAGTCATTAGGTGCAGACAATGCTGGCCGGATGTTCACCTGCAAAGATATCGATGAGGATTTCGAGTTAATTGTTGAGTCTTGTGATCTAGCTTTCTCGCACGAATCACTCGAGACTAATGGAATGATCGAATTCAAATCGATTGTCGCAATCGAGCTTCCTCTAGGTGGAGTGGGCTATATCGAGGCTGACGATTATGATGGTGCATTTGAGAAGGCAACAGATCGAATATCGGAAGCAGAGGGGATTACTACGTGGTCAGTGGAAGTAAGGAAATCCGGGGAAATCGTCAATCTTAGTGATGCACCTGAGATACATGTAGTAACTCATGAGCTCGTTAGCGTTGAGGAGTTTAAGCTAGACCCGATCACTGAAACGCTCTATGGGCTAGCCTCTTTGATCGGATGTTTCACCATGATGATTGTCGTACCTATGATCGCCTACTTCTCAAGTATGGCTCGACAGAAGAAAGAAGACAGGCTCAGAGTTGAGAATCCGCCCCCGAAAGACTAGTTTCCGAGTTTCTCCATTGCGTGTATTAGTGAGTCTAAGACACTATCGAGGCGTTCTGAAAGGCCCTCGTCCACTAGATCGTTGTCCGAAAGGTGAGATCTGCCGCCCGGGATGGCGACTTGCTCGGGCGTACACCATCCGCCAAGCCATCTCACAACATGACGCATGTGATTAAGCGAGGACGTGTTTGAAACTCCACCAAGCATGCTGACAAGAGCGAATGGCTTCCCTCCGACTTGGTCTTTACCCAACCAATCCAGTTGTAATTTCATTGTGCTGCTCATAGTTCCATGATATTCGGGCGTTATGAGTATGAAGCCTTCCGAAGCTTCAGCCTTACTGCGAAATTCAGATACCGATTCTGAATCCCAGCATCCTGGGGAGCCTACCAAGGGTAGAGATGTGATATCGTTGCGAAAGACGTCGCAATCCACCCCTTTTGATTTTGTTCTTGTCACTATAGCTTGAGCGACAATGCCTGTAGACCCGTCCATGCCATAGCCACCGGTTATTACCAATACACCCATGTTGATGCGAACACTATCGTCAATATTGTAGTTGCGCAGGAGAAGACATCCTTCAAAATAGTAGGCCCCTTGGACTATCCCTATGGAGTTCTTTGAAGGCCATGCAGAATTAGAAAATCTTCTCGAGAAGGAGCCGGCCAGAGTCGTCAATGAACTTCGAAATAGGGTGCAGGGCGACCTCGCCTCAAATGGACACGCATGGCTAATGATAGGTCATGGTTTGACAAAACTTGGATTCGGAGAACAGGGACAAGAGTCTATCTCCTATGGGGAGAGTCTGCTCAGCACCAGTAACGTTACTGAAACTGAAGAGCCCGCAGAACTTCTTGAGGACGACAGCGATAGAGAAGGAGTGCACAATCAAGAGCCATCAGATTCGATGGGGCATGATGCGGCAGAACAATTGGAAAATCAAGAATATCCTGATGAGGGGGCTTCTATCGATTCTACCGAGGACAATCCAGTTATGGAGGAAAGATCAACGAATGTGGTATCCACACCGGATTATTCGCAGGACAGCGAAGCAATAATGATGATGTCGACAGGAGATTACAACGGAGCTATAGAAGCATGGACTCGCCTCATCAAGATTGGAGAGTCTGCTGGAAGGTGGAACGGACTCGCTGAAAGCCTCGAGGCTCTTGGTTACAGTAATCGTGCCAATAAGGCTAGGCTCAGAGCCTCATCTACCCCGGAGGCAATAGAAGCTGCTTCAAGGGTAGATTTGGAGGCTCTAGCTAGAAGTGTTGAATCCAGGCAACCCAATGAGCCAACAAGAGCGGAAACAGTAAATGAAGGGATTGAATGGTACAACAAAGGCTTAGTTTTACTTCATGACGGGAAGCCACTAGAAGCACTTGGTTGCTTTGAGAAGACGCTCTACACTAGGTCCGATGGGCCTGAAGATTTACGAATAAGGGCTAAGATTGGAATTGCAGATGCTTATTCAGCACTGAACAGGTATGAAGAGGCGATAACCGCCTATGTCCAAACCTATGAAGCGAAGCCTGAAGCTCTTGGATATGCTGCTATATTCAATATGGGTAATGCATACACCCATGTGGGAAGGTTCGATGATGCCATAACATGCCTCAAAAAGTCCTCCGAAATGAATCAAGATCGTACCCATAAGAAGACTGTTAAGGCACTCATAAAGCAAGTCAAGGCATTGAAAAAAGCGGCTAGCCGTTAATTAGCACTGAAACTGACTTGGATGTCGGGGTGAAGCTACCTTCAGCGTATGACTCAATTGGAATTAGATGATTGGACTCTGGGAAGTAGGTTGCAACACAGCCCTTCGGAATCTCATAAGGAACCACTGACCATTCTCCAGATTCCATCTTTCTGTCTACTCCTGTTGTTGATATGTGCACCATTTGGCCGGTTCTAAAGCCTCTTTCATGCATATCGTCTCTCGACATGAGTACGATTCTACGCGAACCGGAAATACCCCTATATCTGTCATTATCGGTATATATCGTCGTATTGAATTGATCATGCGATCTGATGGTCATCATTGTGTAAGCACCATCATCAGGGGCGAATGATGAGATTTCTGCTGCTGAAAACTCAGCTCTTCCCGAGGATGTTCTGAAAGTTCTGCTGTCTCTTGGCGGATTGGGTAATTCGAACCCCGGTGGTCTAAGAATTCTGGAATTATACGCCTCGAAGCCGGGAACTGTGGCTTCGATTCCTTCCCTGATTAACGAGAA
>Ga0115013_10001749_pt1 | contig 12378 bp, 6 predicted proteins | sample SouAtlMetagenome_2_FD_88686 | JGI IMG/M metagenome (GOLD analysis project Ga0115013, IMG submission 88686) | Marine eukaryotic phytoplankton communities from Atlantic Ocean - South Atlantic ANT15 Metagenome | ecosystem: Environmental > Aquatic > Marine > Oceanic | place: South Atlantic Ocean...
GCGCCGAGCAATTCGTACTCCAAGGGTGTCTTTCCTTCCTCAATGAAGCGGTTGATTCCAGCGATGTAGCTGGCCATGGTCTCTTGAATTCGCTGAGGCCCCTCAGCCAAGAACGCTTTGGTGACCTTGTCGGCAGACTCTCGCATCCCCAATGTGCGGAGGTACTGGTCGTTGGCCACCATGTCCTCTCCGAGCAGTGCCGACAACTCGCCGCCGCCTGCCCTTCTCAACAGGTCCATTTGCCATAGGCGCTCCGACGCATGCACGTAGCCGAGACCGAACATCGCATCTCGTTCACTTTCCGCATAGATGTGGGGCACGCCCATGTCATCGAATGTGATGTTGACAGGGGAGGATATGCCCTCGGCTTGAATGTTGAAACCGTAGTCTGGCCTGTGTGATTGAATGAACCAGGCCATGCAGCCGAGGAGCAGGACCAAGAGCAGGCCGAGGACTTTGAGGACGAGGTTCATGGGTTGGAATCAGGTCCGCAAAGTACACCCCGGCTCTCCGTGCGCACTTACCGCATGATCAGGCGCAGTTGCTGGGTTCCGCCGTCCCTTGTCCGCAGCGTTCCAATGTAGTTTCCGGGAGCCAGGCCTTCGGTTTTCAGCGGCCCCGGGCCTCTCCCTTGGCATTCCATTGCACATTGTCCAAGTAGTGTTTGGATGGTCAGGGTCCAATCGGTTTCGGCGGCAAGGCCGGACAGCATCACGGACCCTTCAGCTGGATTGGGCGCGAACCGCACATCCGCGAGAAGGTCTGTTTCTGCGATGCTCGAGAGGGCACAGATGGAGACGCCGAGGACGTCTTCCGCGGGCACGTTTTGTTCCACTTGATTGACGAGGATGTTGCCTTCCTCATCTTCCACCTTGTAGCTGTAGGATTGTGGGTAGAAGCCCCCGCTGATTTGGAAATCCACAGCGTTTCCTTCTTGGATGTCTATATACCCGATGAGGGCATTGCCATTGAACCAGTACCCCCCGATGGCATCGGCAAGAACGGGTCCGTCAAAGACGAACAAGCTGGCCAGATCCCATCCGTCGTACTCGGAGTAGAGGGTGACCTTGATTTGGCTGCATTCGGGGTCCACGCCACACGCCCTCAGGCCATAGACACCAGCTGCTCCACCGTATTGGAAGTTTGAATTGATTGGGGCGTCTGAATCAAAGAGGACTGAACCTTCGGCATCGACGACTTCGAAGTTTCCAGGCCATCCGGCGAACGCGGAGATGTAGTTCATGTCGACGACGGAACCTTCATTCACGGCAAAGGCATAGCTGTTGGAAAAGCCATCGAGTACGGTGGGTTCGCCGACCAGGACATTGTCGACCAAAACCTGCATCACGCCACTCCAACCTTCCCCGCCCGGTGCGTTCATGTTCAGTGTCCAGGTGCCGCAGGTGCCCACGGGGTTGGGGAATTCGAAGTCAATGACCTCGTTGACCACATGTACCACGCCGTTATAGGCCAAGAGGTCTGGCACGGTGATTTGGGCGTTCTCGACGAAGATGCCGTCGCCGTTGACAAACGTGTAGATGTTGTCGCCGCCATAGCTGACGAGCAGCCCGTTGTTCCCGAGCTGGTCGCTCGTGAGCGGTGTTTCCACGATGTGGCGCCGCAGGATCTCGTCCCAATAGGGTGAGTCGAATAGATCGTCCACGTCGTCGAATCCGTTCTCTTCAGCGAAGGCGAAGATGGCGTCATCGGTGGGGGCAAAGACGGTGAAGTGGCCTGGCGCGTTTTCGTTGTCGTTGATGACAGGTTGGCCGATGAGGTCGTCGTTGAGGAGGTTGGCGTTGATCTCCTGTTCGAACAAGGTGTGATTTGGGCTGTCGACCACGATTTGGTAGACGGTCGGCTCGGGGGAGGTGGAGGGAGCCATTCCGTAATTGATCACATGGAAGACGCCATTGTCGGCGACGAAGTCGGCGGCGATGATGTTGGCTCCGTCGATGGTCAGCCCGGTGGCATTTTCACCAACCACGGCGTCCTCCCCGTTCAGGGTGGACAGGACCATGCCAGGTTCAAGGTCCTCGGCCAAATAGGTTCCCTCGATGATGTGGTATTCCAAGATGCCCGCGATGTCCGGGATGTTGAGCATGTCGAACTGGTTCAGGTTCATCAAGTCTTGCAATGCAACGATGGCGTTGGCATCAGGAAGAAAGAGGGTATAGTCGTCGATGCCCTGCATAGCGGCCAAACAGTTGGGACAGTTGTACTGCATGGCCCAGAAGGAGGAGAAGACGTCGGGCATGTCTTCGAAATTGCCTGCCCATACTTCGTTCAGCAGATCAAAAATGGTGAAGGCGTCAACGGTGATGGAGCCGACCATGCCGAGTTGGGCCTGGAAGCCAATGCTCGAATCGAAGTTGTAGATCCCGGGAATGTCGAAGGTCACCACACCCATGCAGGTGCCTTCTTCTGTTCCTTCGGTTTGTTCCAGGTAGAACTCGGCTGGATTGCCCCAGGATTCACCAGTGAGGGTGTTGGTGATGCCGTTGATGTCGTGCGTGCCCTCAACGTTGACGAAGGCTACGGTTTCACCGGGCAGGATGGTCAATTCCGCCGGTGAGAAATAGTAATCCGCCATCACGATGGTGTGGTCGGCTTCGCACTGTGCATTGGCACCCGTTGATGGCATGACCAGTGTTGCAAAAGCGAAGAGGATGATTGAGAAAAAGGGGTGGCGATAGGTCATGTGCTTTAAGTACCTGTGCGGAGGTACAACCGTGACAAAGCCTATATGTTTCTGCAGTATTTGGGGTATAGATGAAATTTTTGAGCTTGTGCCTTTTGGGCATTTGTTGACTTTGTTTGGGACGGGATGACCAATGTCATCCGCTGTCATGATGGAGGGCAATCTGCCATGGCAAGTCCAGGTGCACTTTGCCTGAACCAAGCCAGCAAGCCATGAATCCTCAAGTTTCCATTTTGCATCAGGTTGTCCGCAATGGCATCGCCAAGGGCGTAGGCCACCTTTCCGTAGACTCTGTCAACACCCTGTCTCCAGTCATTTCGTTGGAGGGCAAGGAGGTGTTGAATTTCAGCTCCTGTTCCTATCTCGGATTGGAGCACCATGAGAACCTCGTTGAGGGCACTGTGGAGGCGGTTCGCAAATACGGAACGCAATACAGCTCGTCCCGCACATTCAGTCGCGTTGCGCTCTACGATGAGCTAGAAGAGACGCTTGGCCGCTTGTTTGGTGCACACGTGGTGGCCACGCCAACCACGACACTCGGGCACCAGGCTGCCCTGCCTTCTTTGGTGGGGGCACAGGATGTCATTTTGCTGGATCACCATGTGCATTCCAGCGTGCAAATGGCGGCCAAATTGATGCAGGCTTCAGGCACGACGGTTCGGTTGTTGCCGCACAATGACCTCGACAAACTCGATGCGATGCTCGAGGCCCACGGCAGCAAGGGCGAGAAGGTGTGGTACCTCGTCGACGGCATCTACTCCATGTACGGCAATGGGGCACCCATCCAAGCCCTGATGGAGCGTCTGGACCGATTCCATCATTTTCACCTGTATGTAGACGATGCCCACGGCATGAGCTGGATGGGGAATCGGGGCCAGGGGTACATTTTGTCTCAGGTGGAGTTGCATGAGCGGATGGTCCTTGCCACGTCGCTCAACAAGGCCTTTTCCGCCGCTGGCGGTGCCATCGTTACGGCCCGACGTGACTGGCACGAACGCATCTTGCACACCGGCGGACCGTTGTTGTTTTCTGGGCCGATTCAGCCGCCGATGATGGGGGCCGCCATTGCGTCTGCCAAGCTTCATCTTTCCGGTGACTTGGCGCCTTTGCAGCATCAATTGCGCCAAAACATAGACCAGGTCCGGTCTGGTTTGACTGCACGTGGATTGCCCGTTGCTTGTGATGCACCGACGCCCATCTTTTTCGTGCCATGTGGTTTGCCTGAAGTGGCTTACGATGTGCTCAAGGACATGCGTTCCAGTGGGTTTTGTGCTTCAGCGGGGGTGTTTCCCGCAGTGTCCATGAAGCGTGGAGGGGTTCGTTTTACAGTAACGGCGCGGCATTCGGACAGCGACATACAGTGCTTTCTCGATGCCTTGTCGGAGCACCATCCCCGTGTCATGGAGCGACACGGTATGGACCGTCACACGTTGGACTGTCTGTTCAGTTCTTATGCAAAGCAGAAGACGCCAGAGTTGCCGAAAAAGAAAGCAGAGTGCACCGGTTTAAATGTGCGCGTTGTTTCGTCTTGCTCGGCGCTGGATCGTGAAGCGTGGGACCGGATGTTTGGGAAGGAAGACGTGGACAGTTTTGAAGGGCTTCGCATGCAGGAGTCGGTTTTTGCGGCAGAGGCCATTCAGTGTCCCGACGATTGGGTTTACCGCTATGTCCATGTGACGGATCAGGATGGCAGGTCTGTGTTGGGGACCTACTTGACGGCCGCTTTGACCAAGGCTGATATGCTCTCCGAAAAGCACGTTTCGGAGCGAATGGAGGCGTTGCGGAGCCAATCTGATGGCGTCGGATTTCAAAAGCTGGTCATGGTGGGTTCGCTGTTGAGTGAAGGCAAGGTGTTTGTTGACCGAGATCACCCGGATGCCCAAAAGGCGCTGGTCTTGTTGCTGTCCGAGGCGGAGCGGTTTCAATCGCAGTTGGATGCGGAGGGGGTCATGTTGCGGGGATTTGCTGATGCGCCAGTGTCTGAAAAGGACATGTTGGATAGAGGCTGGGTTAGTGTTTCACTCCCCGACACTCACCAGGTCAGTCGGATGGATTGGACCACGCCGGAAGGCTTTTTGGACGGGCTTCGTTCGCGGTATCGATACAGTGTCCGACGAGAAATTCTGCCCTATGTGGGTCGCTTTGAGGTTCGCACTTCAGGGGACCTCGATGAGGCAGAGAAGGAGCACCTCTTCGGTCTCTACCAACAGGTCAAATCCCGCGCATTGGAGATCAACACCTTCGAATTGCCCAAAACGTGGTTCATGGCCATGATGGACAGTGCGGATTGGGATGTCATTCGCCTGTACTTGAAGGATGGGGGCAACGATGGCATGCCGGTTGCTGTGATGTTCAGTCACCGCAATGGAGCAGTGTATTCCGCCAAGTTTGTGGGATTGGACTACGGTTTCATCGGGTCACACAACGTCTATAAGCAAGCCCTTTATCAGTGTGTGCTTCGCGCCCGCGAACTTGGGTGCAGCGAGGTCAAACTTGGATTGACGGCCACAATCGAGAAAAAGAAGTTGGGTGCCAGTGTGATTCCCCAGCGCGGCTTCGTCAAGATGGATGACCATTTTACGATCGACCAAATGCGCTGGGCCTCCTGATGGCTGTTATCCGGTGATGTGGTATCCGCCGTCGATGTGCCGGATTTCACCGGTGATGCGAAGGCCGGGTTGCATCAGGTGTGCGATTTCCAGCGCAAGGTCTCGAGGTCCGGCATTGCCGAGGGGGCTCATGGACTCTGCCTTGGCGACGTCCTTTGGTTCCAATGTGGCTGTGCCTGCTTTGCTCCCGAGGTAGGGCGAAAAGCGAAGTGCATTGACCCGTATTCCTCGACTTCGCCCCAGTTCATCGGCCAGCTCTATGGTGATGCGCTCGAGAGCGGCCTTGGCAATACTCATGTTTCGATAGGGGTGGAAGGTTACTTTTTCCGCTGCTATGTAACTCAAGGAGCAAATGGACGCACCATTTTGGAGGGTCCCCGTTTTGAGTAGGTGGTGTGTGATGCGAATGAGAGAGAACGCGGAGATTCCAAGGGTATCGCAGAACTCATCGAGTGTCACATCAAGCAAAGGCTTGACCGTCTTGTTGCGGATGGTTCGGTCCATTGCAATCGAGTGCAAGAAGCCGTCGAGGTGAAGTCCCTGTTTGGCGAGGGTTTCCGCCAAGTTGACCATGCTTTCTTCCTGCGTTGCGTCCAGAATCAAGATGGGGGTGTCTTCGCCCAGTTCGGTGCTCACGGCGTCACGGAAGGCTGTTTCGTTGGCACTCAGGTAGGCTTGTGCTTTTTCGGACAAGTCCGCATGGTGCGGCGTAATCCCCAGGCCGGCGCAGACCACTTGACCACCTTGCTCGCGGATGGCTTTGGCAGCATGCATAGCGAGGGAGCCGGCGTCGGATATGCCGGTGATGAGGAAGCGTTTGTTTTTGAGCATCGTTAGACTTTATAAAGGGCGGTACCCCATGTCCAGCCCGCACCGACAGCGGCGAAGAGCAGGTGGTTCCCGGAATTGAATTCATTCGATCTCCAGGCCTCATCGAGGACGATGGGAATGGTGCCCCCTGAGGTGTTGGCGTATCGGTCCATGTTGGTCTTGACCTTGTCCCAAGGCAGGCCGACGCGACGGGCGATTTCCTCTAGAATTTTGATGCTGGGTTGGTGTGGCAACATGCAGGTGATGTCGTCGATGGAAACGCCCGTTTTTTCTATGAGGGTGCCGATGGATTTCGGTACTGCCTTGACTGCGGTTTTGTACACAGCGGGGCCATCCATTTGGAAGCAGTGCAGGCCTTGGGCCAGGGTCTCTTTGCTGGCTGGGCGTTCTGACCCGCCGGCGGGAACGGTGAAGCCATCTCGGCCCGACCCGTCGGTGTTCATGTCGAAGCCGATGAACCCGCGGTCTTCGTCGGTGGCGGTCAGCAGAATGGCGCCCGCTCCGTCCCCGAAGAACACAGCGTCCCGACGGTCCCAGTCGATGATGTTGGAGAAGGTGTCAGCCCCGATGACCATCACGTTCTTGTACATCCCGGACGCGATGAATTGGCAGCCTGTGGTCAGTGCAAAGAGGGCCCCTGAACAAACGGCTGCGATGTCAAATCCGGCAGCATTGTCCGCCCCGATTTTCTGTTGGACCATGCAAGCTGAAGCGGGGGCTGGCCGGTCTGGCGTTGCCGTGGCCAAGACAATCAAGTCCAGCTGCGCAGCATTCATTCCGGCCATGTCGAGTGCGCGAATAGCGGCTTTGGCTGCGAGGTCGCTCGTCGTTTCCCCTTGAGAAATACGGCGTTCTTTGATGCCCAGTCTTTCCTGTATCCATTGGTCATTCGACCCTACACGGTCGAAGTATTGATTGGGAACAACGTGCTCTGGGGCATAAGCCCCAGTTCCGGCAATGATGGCGTTCGGCATGGCAAAAAATCGAAGCGCCAATGATACACGGGTTTTATTCTAATGCACTGGTTTGCAATCGTGTACTAGGTACACGGGTCGGCAGGAATGGTCTGGTTTTGATGCAATTGGCGTTTGCGAGAAACCGCAAGTTTTGACGGAATCTGAATAAGTCCACATGTTTGATGAACGGACGATGCGTCACGAGGACTTGATCAACCGCAGGACTTCGACATGTTCGCCCTGCCTCGTGTGCAGCAGGTGGATGCCCCTGGGCACTTTCGTCAAGTTGATTTGGAACGGAGGGAGGCTGATGCCGCGATGAAGTGCCCGTCCTTGAACATCGAGAAGCGTCCACCGGACTGGTGTATTAGAAGGGCCTTGTATCCAGACCTGGTCGGTTGCAGGGTTGGGGAAGGCGCTGAGTCGGGTGTTCTCGAGACCCGCATTTGGAGGGGTGCTGTTGAGGCTTAGGGCCGCTTGAATTGCAGCTGTGGCCGTCACCTTTCCGTGGCCCCAAACGTGGTCGCCTTCCTCTGGGAGCTCGCCAGTGTTGTTGTCTTCTCTCGCCGTTTCTTCTAGGATGGCCATGACATCGGCTGGTGTTAGGCCGGGGTTTGCTTCCAACATCAAGGCCACAATGCCCGCAACGGCGGGGCTGCTCATGCTCGTGCCTGAGAGCCTGGCGAATTCATAGGTGGTGCCATCGAATTCCACGGTTTCAGTGACGTTGTATTCGCCGTCTCGGAAGGAGCTCAGCGATGACTCCATGTTGACCCCAGGTGCGCTCAGGTTGGGCTTGAGCCGCCCGTCAAGGGTGGGGCCGAACGTGCTGAAATAGGCCAGGGTCCCCCCAATTTCGTTGCCGCCGGAGTTCACGAAGTCGGAACTGTGCGCTCCGATGGCGATGACGCTTTGTGAGCAGGCGGGCTGCTGCACGCCATAAAAAGTGTCTCCCGGGGTCCATCCCGGTTGGCCTGCCGAGCTGAAGTCCCATCCCCAATTTCCGACGTCATTGGACAGGTGGGTGTGGTTCCATGCGTGAACAAGGCCAGACTCCGCGTTCACTTTCAGGATCACATTGACGTTGGAGTTTCCCTTGTGGACACGCAGTTGGACAAAGGGCCTGCCATTGGCCGGGTGAGCGGATTCGACGGCGACATCGTAGAATATGCTGTCGTCTCCATTGACGATGATGTCCGTTTCCCAGAGGTCAGGACCGTCGGCTGAGTTCACCCATTCTGAAGCTCCGACGACATTGTAGGCACCGTCGGCAAACTCGAGGCCCATGCCAAACGCGCCGCCAGGTTCGCCCCACAAGGTCAGGTTTTGCCCCCAGGCAGCGGGATGGGAGGAAAGTGGGTAGAAGGCCACGAGCGACCGGACGGTGTCTTCGGCGCTCTCAAAATTGTGGTCGAAATGGAAGTTGCTGTCGCCGTTGTTCCCATTCGAGCTGACAAACACCACGCCCTCCTCAGACATCGCGTCGATGAATTGGTTTGCGAGGGACGTCCCGTCTGGGGTGCCCCATTGCGGCAGTCCCCAGCTGTTGTTAATGACCAGGCGCTTGTTGTCGGCTTCGGCGATGTCTTGCATCCAAGCGAAAGCGTCCAAGGCGGCAGCTTCATCTACCATGAGGGTGGCAAACAGGAATTCGGCAGCAGGGGCCATACCGTGAAGTCCGATGCCGCACCCGGAGCCGCCTGCGATGCCCGCGACGTGGCTGCCGTGAGTGGAGTAGGAGTAGACGTTGGCTGTATCGCTGCCCATCGCCATCAGGTCCGCCGGCGTCTCGGCCACCGTGCCGTAATCGAAGCCGGCCGGGGCCGGTCCCGATTGGCGGTATTGGTCCCAAGCGCCCCGGATTCGGGTGGTGGTCAGGGTGGTGTCATAGAAGTTGGGGTGGGTGTAGTCGAAGCCCCAGTCGAGCACGCCGATGAGCACGCCCTCTCCATGAAAGGCGTGGGGCAGATTGAGCCCTGCATGGACGCTGTCGACCCGGGTGCCTACCCGAGCGCGTTCGAGATCGGGCACGGCTTTGGATGCCAATTCGACCCGATCCAAAGGCAATTGGTCCAGCAGGTGGAGGTGGTATGCGTCCAGACGAAAGGAAGCGATGCCGTTTCGGCAAACTCCCGGGAGCACTTCCGGGTGCGCCGTTGTCCAATTCAACCAGTCTGCTGCGCCGATGTCGTTGCCGAGACGACCAATGAACCCCACGGTGGGGCGATTGCTGACCCATGCAACCGGGAATTGCCCTTGGGCATGTTCTTGAAACGCCATGGCATCCGGGTGTTTGCCGGTCAGCTCACCCATTTCTGCAACGGCCTGTAGGGTGGTCACCGGCACGCTGGGCCCCTGCGCTTCAAGAAGGACTGGGGAGAAGAGCAGGAGCAGGGTTGCGAGTGCAGAATGGAAGCGTTGGATGCGCATGGGGGAAAATTACATCTGGTTACCCTGATTGAAAAGGCAAGGGGTAGCGAGGAAATGCCCATCTTCAGGGCATGAAGCTGAGCGTGTTTGTCCTCTCCCTTATGGGGCTGTTGATGTTGTCTCCTGTCCTCCATGCCCAGTGCACGGAATGCGAGGTGGACCCGAATTGTTCCTCCCCGGATGGATTCCCCACCCTTTGCCCGTCGTCTTTGCCATCGGGAACAGCAGGTGAACCCTATGAAAGCTTTGTCAGCGTTTACATCCCTGCTGAAATCACAGACGAGGGGACCGGGCTGGTGGCCAGCTTGAATACGGTGACCATCACCAGTGTGACAGGCTTACCGCCGGGGATGGACTTGTTTTTTGATGATGAGGATGGTGTTTACGAGCCGGCCTCGGGTCAAACCTCCGGCTGCGCCACCTTGTGTGGCGTGCCGGCATTTCCCGGGGTGTTTGAATTGCAGCTGGGCATCTTCGCTGTGATTTCTGCGCTCGGGTTTGACCAAGAGATTACCGAGTCGTTCTCTTTGACGCTGGTGGTAGACCCGGGGTCTGGAGGCACGAGTTCTTTCACCTTTGAGCCTGCGGCCGGTTGTGGTCAGGTCTTGGCCAGCGTCGATGCGACTGTTTTCGGAGAGGGCAACCAAATCACCGATCACCAATGGAACTTCGGTTTGGGTGGGACGGCATCTGGCCCGACGCTGGACAATGTGTTGTTTGATGTCCCAGGAAACCAGAGCATCACCTTGGAGACTACTATTCTCGATCAGGTGTTGCAGCAGGTGCAACTCTTCAGCACTGGCGGAGGCGGATGGGATGATTTTTTCGGCAATCCGGATCCCTATTTCACCTTGAAGGACGCCAACGACAACGTGGTGTATACCTCGGGAACGGTCGATGATTCTGGCTCAGCGAATTGGACCGGCCTCAATGTGGTGTTGAACAACCCGCCTTATGCCATTGACTTCTATGACGAAGACCTTTTTGATGGAGACGATTGGTTGGGCTGGGCGCCCTTTTCCCCAAATGGACCGGGCACACTGAGTGTCGATGCCAACCCCAGCAATGCCCAGCTCACGATTGGGGTGGATCCAGTTGTTTCGGTGGTGGACGTTGCAGAGCTGGTTGTCTATCCATTGCCTGAAGTGGACATTGTTCTCGCTGGCGATGATGGTGTGGCGTGTCCCAATGACAGCTTGCTTCAGTACAACTGGTCGCTGTCGGGATCGGAAGCTGGGAGTGGGACTGAGGCCTTCTTCAACCCTGAGGAGAGCGGCTGGTTCTCGGTGACGGCGTTGGATTCAAACGGGTGTTCGGCGACGTCAGATTCTCTTCTGTTTTGCCTGCCGAATGCAAGCATGCCATTGGATTTGATTGAGGCCAATGGGATTCCAATGGGGCTCGAGACCAGCGCAGACCATCCGTGGTGGGCTTGGTCTCTCAATGGTGCCCTCGTCGACACGGTGTTTGAGGGAGGCCAAGTGTGGTTTCCGTTGGAAAGCGGTTGGTATGGCGTGGAGTCGATTTCTGGACTCGGTTGTCCGTTGGCCAGTGATTCATTGATTGTGTGTTGGCCTTTGGACGAGCCCCAAGTTTCTCAGGACGCGGATGGCAACTTGTTGGTAGACGGCAGTTATGCAGGCATTCAGTGGTGGTCAGATGGGGTTGAGATTGAGGGAGAAACCGATGCGCTGTTGTCCAATCCGGGGGATGGTGTTTACACTGTTTGGGTCACGGATTTCATCGATTGTCCCGGTGATCAGTCAGACCCATGGATTTACCTCTCGGTGGATGCGCTTCCTGCGGACAGAGAAGTCCGGGTTGGACCAAACCCTTGCGTTTCTCAATTCACCCTGCAGTTTGCAGACCGTTGGAAGGGGTCAAATGTGGTGCTGATGGATGGCAAGGGAAATGAATTGCAGCGCCGCATTGCATTGGATTCGCCCATGATTTGGGACGTGGAGTCCATGCCTTCCGGCCTGCTGATGCTGCAGATGGTCAATCAGGTTCGAAAGGAATCTGTGATTTTGAGAGTGGTCCGCCTTTGACGACATGACTCCGGTTGAATTGTACAGGGCGATGACCGCTCAAGGTCTGTCTGTCAGTCAGGACTTGTTGGAAGGCCTTGTTGGCTCTGGATTGTATGAAGACACGATCGAAGGGGTGATGGCGATTCTATCTGAAGATGCCGGGCAGTTAGAGGGTAGCTTTCAGAAAGACCACCGTCGCGCCAGATTGTCTTTGGCGTGGGACAGGGTCATGGAGCAGGTCGAGATGCACCGCACTCGATCTGATTGGGTGGATGCCTTGCCCGACTTCGCCGGGGAAGTGGTTGTGGATGGTGAGCGTTTGGAAATGGCCGCTTGGGACTTTGGCAAGGTGCGTCGCCGTCGGCCTGCGGCCGTGCTGCGCCCACTGGGCACCGAAGATGTTGTGCGTGCGGTTCAATTCTGCAGGGCAGAGGGAATTCCGTTGTCGCCGCGTGGATTCGCCCATTCAGCGGGTGCTCAGATGCAGGCACAGGGGGGATTGGTCATCGACATGAAATCCATGGGAAACGTCTGCAGCCTCACAGATTCTCACATTGAGGTGGAAGGGGGCGCCGGATGGGATGTGGTCCTTCAGGTTGCGATGGAACGGGGGCTGACCCCGCCCATTGTCACTGATTGGCTCAAGGTCTCGGTAGGGGGGACGATTTCAATGGGGGGCTTTGGGTTCATGTCGTTTTGGCGGGGAACACAAATGGATCACCTCCTCGAATTGGAGGTGGTGACCGGCAATGGCGATGTTGTGCGTTGTGGTCCGATTGCCAACCGGGACCTGTTCGATGCTGTGCGCGGCACCCATGGGA
>Ga0115013_10001750_pt1 | contig 12373 bp, 8 predicted proteins | sample SouAtlMetagenome_2_FD_88686 | JGI IMG/M metagenome (GOLD analysis project Ga0115013, IMG submission 88686) | Marine eukaryotic phytoplankton communities from Atlantic Ocean - South Atlantic ANT15 Metagenome | ecosystem: Environmental > Aquatic > Marine > Oceanic | place: South Atlantic Ocean...
GCAACGGGATATGTGTTTAGCAATTACGCTAAATAACTATGTACATGAGCCGTATACGAGGCCCGTATGTACGGTTCTGTGAGAGGGATGAGGCGGTGACGCCTCACCCTACTCGATGTGTCTGTTAGGCAAAGATTTCTTTGCTAAATTTCTGGGGCCGTTTATAGCTGATGCGTGTTTACTTGGATGTCATTGAATAAACAAACATGGAAAATGTTTTATTAATTGATTGTTCAATTAAACTTAACGCTACTGTAACAATTCCTCCCTAGAGTAGTGAGTAAACATTACACAACTACTTTGGGAAACACATGAAAACACACAATAAACTCTCGTTAGCTGTACTTGCAGCACTTTCGTCTATGACTACACCTACAGTGGCGTGGGCAGAGGAAGCAGAGCGTGCTGACGAAGAGCGCATAGAAGAAATTACCGTTGTTGGGCGAAGCGTTTCTTACGCGAATAACGCTACGAGCGACGACATGTTTAAACAACAGGCTAATCTTAGCAGTGTGTTAGCTGCGGTTGATAACCTGCCGGGTGTGCTTATTAACGAAGGTGATACCTTTGGGGCTGATGACTGGTCAACGTCTATTGTTATTCGTGGCTTTCAAGTAAACCTAAATGAGCAGCAAATTGGCATGACAGTAGATGGCATCGCTAACGGTAACTCGAATTACGGTGGTGGCGCGAAAGCGAATCGCTATATTGATACCGAAAACGTAAAAGGTGTTGAAGTTTCTCAGGGTACGGCGGATATCGCTTCCCGTTCACACGAAGCCTTGGGCGGCACACTGAATTTCACCACCATCAACCCGTCTGCGGAGCAGGGCTTAATCACCAGTGTAACTACGGGTTCATTTGATGCGTCAAAATATTATGTACGCTACGAAACAGGCGAAATCTTTAAAGATACTTACGCGTGGATAAGCCTTTCAAGTCAAGAAAGTTCTGACTTTATGCAGCAGGCAGCAGAGAACACCCGTGATCATTTAGCTATGAAGTTTACCTCTACCGTTAACGACGTGTCTCTTACAGGTTACCTGTCTTACGACGATACCCACGAAGATAACTACCAGCGCATATACGGGCTGGCGCAATATGAGCAAAATCCAGATTGGGACCAGTTAACTGACGAGTGGACAGGCGTGCCTTATCAAGATCAGGCGTATCGTCGAGGTTGGTCTACCCTACGCGAAAACCTTTTCGCTTATTTACAGGCTGACTTTACTATTGGCCAGGTCGATTTTATGACTAACGTGTATTATCACGACAATGAAGGACGCGGCGAATGGGTTCCACCCTATATTGTCGATATCACTGATGACGGAGCAGAAGGGCACTCAGAGCTTATTGTTGGAAATACGGTATTCGGTGGAGAAGAGCTGGGACAAATCTACTTTGTTGATAGACAAGGCAACCAGCTAAGCCCTATTGAGGGTTGTCAAAGCTCACTGACCTTCCCTTATGGTGGTGCAGGTGCAGAATATGACCCAGGCTGTCATGCGCAAGGCGCTATTCCCGTGGGCTCATATCGTCACACCCATTATGATAAAGAGCGTTTTGGCATTAATGCTGATGCTGTGTGGTACACCAAAATTGGTGATTTTGATAATACCGTACGTTTTGGTATTTGGTGGGAAGACTATGAGCGTGGCGAGTCTCGCGATTGGCATAAAATTACCAACTCGTCTATTAGCGTCGATTATGACAACGTGCCTTACTGGGTGCAGTACGACAGAACCTTCCCAGTTGATACCTTGATGTACTATGTGGAAGATGAGCTTGATCTAGGCTTTGCCCGCATTCGCGCTGGTGCCAAGAAGTTTAACGTAGATATCGAGAAAACGGACAACTTTGATTCAGCCAACAACTTAGCGGTGAATACTGACTCAGATACCTTATTCTCAGCCGGTATCGTTGCACCTTTACCCATTGAAGGAGTGGAAGTTTTCGCAGGTTACGGTGAGAACTTTGCGGCAATCAAAGATGCACAACTAGAGCGCAACGATACTGACCTTCGCTTTATAAAGCCAGAAACCGCTGACAACATTGACGTAGGTTTCCGCTACTCTTCACCTGGTTTCAATGCCAGCGTGACCTACTACAATATTGAGTTTAACGACCGTATTCAATTTACCAGTAACGAAACCTCAGAGGGTATAGACTTTCTTGAAGCAGCCGCGGGTGGATACAAAAACGTGGGCGGTATTGAGTCTAGCGGTTTTGAAATTTCAGCAGACATTATGCTAACCGAAGAGTTCTCGTTGTTCACTTCTATTACCTTAAGCGAGTCAGAATATGTTGCGACGGTAGGTAGTTCAGGTACGCAATACGATACACTTGACGATGCGCTGGCAGCCATCGCTGATCCTGAAAACCCAGAAGTGTCACTGGTAGCTATTGAAGGTAATACGGTTATCGGTACGCCTGACACTATGGCGGTAATTAGCCTTGATTGGGCACGCGATAACTACTTTGCAGGCCTGTCTACCAAGTACGTTGATAGCCGCTACCTGGATATTGATAATGCAGCACAAGTTGATGACTATATCGTTAGCGACTTCTATATTGGCGGCTTTATCGAAAACATTGGTTCAGGTGCTGAAGAGCTAGAAGTGCGTTTAACAGTAAACAACCTGTTTGATGAAGACTATGCGTCTACCATTGCACCAGGCGCATTTTGGATTGGCGCACCTCGCGCTGTTGCAGTCAACGCACGCTTAACCTTTTAATCGTGATATCATGCCTGCGGCGGCATTGTGCTGTCGCAGGTTATTTTTTTAGATTTAAGGTTTGGAGTTGTAGCATGCCCAAGGTGGGAATGGAGCCAGTTCGCAAGAAGCAATTAATAGAAGCAACGCTAGAAGTGATGGCAGAAGTTGGCTATCACGGTACAACGATTAGCTTAATTAGCAAAAGAGCTGGGCTTTCTTCAGGGATAATCAGTCACTATTTTGGTGACAAGCAAGGTTTAATTGAAGCAACGATGCGCCACCTTCTCGATGCGCTAAAAATCACGCAGCGTATTGACGATCCCCTAGAGCGGATTGATTTCATTATTGAAAATAACTTTTCACAAACGCAAGGGGCGAGTTCCGCCACCAATACCTGGTTTAACTTCTGGGCGTTGTCACTACACAACAAAGGCTTGCATCGTTTGCAGTGTATTAACCACAAACGCTTAGAGCGTAATTTAGCGTTTAGTTACCGCAAGCTACTTAAACCTGAGCAGGTCAAAAACGCCGCTGCGTCTACCGCTGCATTAATTGATGGGTATTGGCTTCGTTATTCCATGGGCAGTGTGGGTAACGGTGATTTTTCAGAAGCTGTAGCCCGTTGCAAGCAATACGTTCGCGATTTAGTTGCCCAATACGGAAGATAAATAAGCAAACGGAAGTTAAACAAGTACTCGGGGCTGGCGTATAAGTACCACCGAGCGAATACTGATTAGAAAAATAAAAAGGGCGGTTCGAGACAAGTCGAACCGCCCTTTTTAATTATCTACACTTTCTAAATGAGCTATGCGGACTGGTATTAGCTGGCGCCAGATACAAATCGCTACCCGGCGCGAGAAGCTAGCATGTGCTCACTAAGTGCTTAACTCAATGAGTTACCAAATTCTTACGCGCTCTTCTGGCGCAAGATAAAGTGCATCACCTGGTTTCACATCAAACGCTTCATACCATGCATCATGGTTTCTTGGTGCTTGTGCACGATAACGACCTGGCGCGTGTGTACCTGCGCGAAGTTGATTCAGCATGCTTTCTTCAGTGCGTTTTTCTTTCCACACTTGTGCCCATGCAAGGAAGAAACGCTGATCGCCTGTTAGGCCGTCAATTACCGGCGCTTCTTTGCCGTTAAGGCTAAGTTTGTAGGCGTGGTAAGCCATGGCTAGACCACCCACGTCACCAATGTTTTCACCCAAGCTGTTGCGACCATTTACGAAGTTACCTTCGATAGGCTCGTACTGGCTGTATTGCTCGGCTAGCATATCCGCTTTTTCTTCAAACGCTGCGCGGTCAGCATCGGTCCACCAATTGCGCTGAATACCGTTTGCATCTGACTTCGAGCCTTGATCGTCAAAACCATGTCCCATTTCGTGACCAATTACCGCACCGATTGCACCGTAGTTAACTGCTGCGTCGGCGTTTGGATCAAAGAATGGTGGTTGCAAAATAGCCGCTGGGAATACAATTTCGTTGAACGAGCTATTGTAGTAGGCGTTAACGCGCTGCGGTGTCATACCCCAGCGATTGCGATCCGTTTTCTCTAGCTCACGTTCTACCGATTGGTCTTGGAAGAATGTGCGTAGGTTTCGAACATTGCCTACTAAGTCTTTGTCGCTGATGGTTACGCCGTCGAAAGACTGCCATTCGTCTGGGTAGCCAATTTTAGGGTTAAATGCCATTAGCTTTTCTTTGGCATTTACCTTGGTTTCTTCGCTCATCCAGTCTAGGTTTTCAATACGCTCACCTAGTGCTGTACGCAAGTTTTCAACCAGCTCTGCCATCTGCTCTTTTGAGCTTTCTGGGAAGTATTCGTTTACGTAAATCTTGCCTATAGCAAAACCAAGTGACTCAGTACCAGACATTTGGCTCACTGCGCGTTTCCAACGAGGACGAGGCTCTTGCTGGCCGCTTAGTGTACGACCAAAGAAGTCAAAGTTGGCTAGGTAGATATCTTCAGAAAGGAAATCCGCATTGTTTGAAATAGTGTGATATTTCAAATACGACTTCCAATCAGCTAGATCAGCTTCGTTAATAATTTTAATAACGTCTTTTACTGGCTCAGGCTGTGTAATATTTAGCTCAGGTACCTTATAACCGGTTTGAGCAAAATACGTATCCCAATCAAAGCCAGGGTACTCGTCAGACAGCTTGCTACGTTCAATCTGGTTAAGAGTAAGATCGCGGTCACGGCGTTTTTCGCGAGGCCACTGAATTTCTGCAATTTGTGTTTCAAGGGCAAGGATGTTAGCCGCTTTTTCAGCTGCGTTTTCTTCGCCTGCAAAATTTAGCATCTGCTCGATGTGCGCTACATAAGCTTCACGAATTTTAACAAAACGTTCGCTATCGCTCAGGTAGTAGTCGCGATCAGGAAGGCCTAAACCACCAACACCAACACTTAATTGGTATTCATTTGGGTCAAGGCGGTTGTACCACATACCGCCGCCAATTGGCGTGGTTGAGCCTACTAACCAGCTGTTACCAAATGCTTTGGTTAGGTCAGTTTTGTTTTCAATGCTATCGATAGACGTGAGTACGTCTTTAATTGGCTCAATACCTTTTTCGTTGATGGTATCTGTATCCATATAAGCAACGAAAAAGTCGTGAACAAGCTTTTCTTCTGCATTTAGAGAAGACTTTTCCATTAGCCCATCAATGATGTTTTTAACTTGCTCTTCACTACGCTCTGCAAGACCCGTAAACGCGCCGTAGCGAGTTTTGTCAGCGGGCAGCTCGTAGTTGTCGTACCATGTACCGCTCGCGTACATGAAGAAGTCATCACCAGGTTTTACCGCTTCATTACGAGCGGTCAAGTCTACGCCAAAAGAGCCTAGTTCCGCTTCGCCCTTCATTTCTGGCGCTTCAACATTGCTGGTTTGTTCTTGGGCTTGTTCAGGCTGACCGCAACCAGCAAGTCCCAAAGATGCCGCAATCGCTACGGCAAGAAGTTTATATTTCATCGTTTTTCTCGTTGTGATTATAAGTGTCGTCGTTAGGTGCAGTGACACTCGTTGTTTTTAAAGTAGGCACAAATTCCTTGTTAAACGGTAAAGCATTCCGTGCCTGATTAAAATAGCTTGCGATATGTGGCGTTTCTCGCTGTAAAAAGTCTGCTACAGCAGTGTGAAACGACGGATGTTGTAATTTGTGATGAGAACGGCAATAAATGGGCTCGAAGCCTCGAAGTATTTTATGTTCACCTTGGGTGCCGGGATTAAAAAGCGATAGCTTTTTCTCAATGGCGAATTCAATGCCTTCAAAATAACAGCAGGCAAAATGTAGCCCGTCTATTTTTTTCAGTGCTCCCCAGTATCTGCCATACAGTCCTGTCTCATCATAGAAAAAGAGGGCGCTGGCTACTGCTACCTCATTCTCTATTGCCGTCACTATAAGCATGTTATCGCTCATGCTCTCGACTAGCTGCTCAAAGAACGCATCGTTCAAATATCCCACGTGACCGCTTCGTTTTAAATAGGTTGCTTTGTAACACTTTGTGAAAAACTGCAGTGTCTCTGGACTAATCTCATTGCCGGTATGATGGGTAAAGCGGACGCCTTGCTCGTTCAGTTTACGTCGACTTTTCTTGATATCTTTTCTTTTGCGGGAGGTAAGCGCGTTAAGAAAATCGTCGAAATCACCATAACCGTAGTTATGCCACTGAAACTGAACCGCGTATCGGGTCAGGTAACGGTTTAGCGTGTCGGATTGATCTCGAAGTTGTTCAATGGATAAGTCATTTGCCTTGGGAGTACCGCTGCTGGTGATTTGAGCCGAGGTGCTTTCATTAGGAAATAGCCAATGAAAAGAAGATAAAGCCTCACCAAAAACGGACTCTACATGCGCTGTCAATGTATTTTCCAGTTCACTTAAAAGTGACGGAGTAAGCGCAATGTGCCCATCAGAAAGCAGTCTAGAGCCTGTTACAGGCGTGAAGGGGATGGCCGATATCCATTTAGGATAATAGTCGAGACCGTGCTGTGCATAAGCATTAGCCCATGCGTGGTCAAACACGTATTCACCGTAGCTGTGAGTTTTCAGGTAGCCGGGAATAACGAGATTAACAGCCTCATGCTGACCTTTCGCTATAGCAATATGGCAAGGCTGCCACCCAGATTCATTGCTGCACGAGCCGCTGCGTTCTAGCGCATGTAAAAATTCATAAGAAACGAAAGGACCCGATTCTTTTGCGAGGTATTGCCAGCGCTCTTTAGAGATCTGTTCAATCGAATCTATTATTGTTATGCGATAGTTGGATGCTGTCATGCAGTTTACATCATGTAGAGGTTAAGTGCGTAAAACGCTAGATAGTCGCAATGTACGAGTAATTAACGCTAAAATAACGCGGTTTCTACGTTTAATACAGAAGAGTAAGTTTACAAAAATGTCAGAGTTCGACCGAAAAATCATTACCGACGCGATTACTCGCATGCTGGCACGACGAGAGCATAGCTTTAACGAGATTATGCGAAAGTTGCAGCAGAAGGGAATAGCGAGTGATGCTTTCATGCCTATTCTGGAGGAATTCAAAGATGCTGATATCCAAAGCGATGCTAGATTTGCAGAAAGCCGAGCTCGCGCACTGTATTTAAAAGGGAAGGGACCCCGCGCAATTAAATTAGACTTACAGCAATACGGTGTAGATGAAAGTACTGCAGAACACGCAATGAGAGAGATTGACGCTGACTGGTTTGAAAGTGCTAAAAAAGTAAAAGAGAAAAAGTTTGGCGCGTTTTATGAAACCGAATTCGCGTTGAGACAAAAGCAGAAACAATTTCTTCAATATCGTGGCTTTTACCAAGATCACATTGAATATGCGGTAAGCGCAAACGAATCTAGCTAAAACAGCTGGTTTATGCTCATGTTTACCGACAAATAGATGCCGTTGGCGATTCGTTTTATGAATACTGGCTATTTTCGTCTACTTAAAGTGAAATTTGAGCCTATCTTCTCCCCGTTACACTTAACAAAATTGCGTTATCCATGGTATTGTTGCGCAAATTTGTGTGCATTTTAATTATCCAGAGAATTATAGCGAGGATAAGCGTATTGCGTATTCGCAAACTGCCCCGATTATAAAGCTCATTAGAACAGGCAAATCGCACGTTTCAAAAATAGAATAAAGGAAGTTAGGTTTTCAATGACATTATCAACTGCTGACTTACGTAACAAGTTTATCGATTATTTTAAAAGCCATGGCCACCAAGCGGTGGCGAGCTCGTCACTGGTTCCGGCAGATGATCCCACACTTCTTTTTACCAACGCGGGCATGAACCAGTTTAAAGACTGTTTTTTAGGTGCGGAAAAACGCAGCTATACCCGTGCGGTATCGTCACAGCGCTGCGTTCGCGCAGGTGGTAAGCATAACGACCTTGAGAACGTAGGTTACACTGCGCGTCACCATACCTTTTTTGAAATGCTGGGTAATTTCAGCTTTGGCGATTATTTCAAAAAAGAAGCGATAGAGTTTGCATGGAATTTTCTTACCAAAGAAATTGGTTTGCCGAAAGAAAAGCTCTTAGTCACCGTTTATTCTGAAGATGACGAAGCGTTCGACATCTGGGAAAAGCATATTGGTGTTCCAAAAGAAAAGATTATTCGCATTAGCACGTCAGATAACTTCTGGTCTATGGGCGATACCGGTCCATGTGGTCCTTGTTCTGAAATTTTTTACGATCACGGTGCGCACATTTGGGGAGGTCCTCCGGGAACACCAGAAGAAGACGGCGACCGCTTTATCGAAATTTGGAACCTGGTATTTATGCAGTTTAACAAACAAGCTGACGGTACCATGGAGCCACTCCCTAAGCCTTCAATCGATACCGGTATGGGCCTAGAACGTATTTCCGCTATCTTGCAGAACGTGCACAGCAACTACGAAATCGACCTTTTCCAAAACTTGATCAAATCGGCAGCATCAATTGTTGGAAGCGAAGATTTAGAAAATAAATCGCTACGGGTTATCGCCGATCACATTCGTTCGTGCAGCTTCTTAATTTGCGATGGCGTTATGCCATCAAATGAAGGGCGCGGATACGTATTACGTCGCATTATTCGTCGCGCTGTCCGCCATGGCTATCAGCTTGGCGCAAACGATATTTTCTTCTATAAGCTTGTAGCATCACTTGCCAAAGAAATGGGTGAAGCGTATCCAGAACTTGTAGACCAACTACCGGTAATTGAAAAAGTACTACGTGTTGAAGAAGAGCAGTTTAGCAAAACGTTAGCCCGTGGTATGGCTATCCTAAACGATACATTAGAAACTCTAGAAGGCGACACAGTGCCGGGTGACATAGTGTTCAAGCTTTACGACACCTATGGTTTCCCTACTGACTTAACCAATGATGTAGCGCGTGAGCACGACCTTAAGATTGACGAAGAAGGTTTTGAAGCTGCTATGCAAGCACAGCGTGCCCGTGCACAGCAGGCTAGCAACTTTGGTGCAGACTACAATAGAAAACTCGCCATTGACCACACAACCTCATTTACTGGGTACACCGATGTAGAAGGCCAGGCGAATGTGGTTGAACTTATTGCCGACAATGCGTTTGTTGAGAAGCTTGAAGACGGTCAAGAAGGCGTTGTGGTATTAGACAGCACACCGTTCTACGCTGAAAGCGGTGGTCAGGCAGGTGACAAAGGTGTGCTTCGCGTGGCAAACGGTGAATTCATCGTTACTGACACCCAAAAAATGGGTAATGCGTTTGCACACAAAGGTATTGCTAAAGGTTCGGTATCTAAAGGTGATACGGCAACCGCAGCGATTGATGCAGCAAATCGTGAAGCCATTAAAAAGAACCACAGCGCAACGCATTTACTTCATGCAGCACTGCGTGAAATTTTAGGTGAGCACGTAACTCAGAAAGGTTCATTGGTTGAAGCGCCGCGCATGCGTTTTGACTTCTCGCATTTTGAGGCAGTAACGGCTGAACAGCTTGCTGAGATTGAAAGACGAGTTAACCAAGAAATACGTGCAAACCACACGTTAGCAACTGAACTAATGGATTTGGATGAAGCCAAAGCATCAGGCGCAATGGCGCTATTTGGTGAAAAGTACGACGAAAAAGTTCGCGTGGTAACCATGGGGCCATTCTCTGTTGAGCTATGTGGTGGTACTCACGTTACACGTACTGGTGATATTGGCTTGTTTAAAATTACCAGTGAAGCGGGTATTGCATCGGGCGTTCGACGTATCGAGGCAGTTACTGGCGAGCATGCACTTGAAGTCGTGCAAACACAGCAGGCAACACTGTCTTCATTGTCTGCGTTATTGAAAACAGACAGCCAAAATGTACTTGAACGCGTAGTTTCTCTACAAAATCAGACTAAAGAACTAGAAAAAGCACTCAATTCTGCGAAACAAAAACTGGCGAGTCAGCAAGGTGCTGATATGCTTAGTAATGCAGTAGAGATAAATGGCGTTAAAGTTCTTATTGCGAATTTGGAAGGTGTTGAAGCGAAGTCATTGCGTTCAATGATGGATGACATTAAAAACCGAATTGGTGAAGGGATCGTAGTATTAGGTGTGGCTAATGACGCGAAAGTGAATCTTATTGCTGGCGTTACTAAAAACCTCACTAGTAAAGTTAAAGCGGGCGAGCTAGTTAACTTTGTTGCATCACAAGTAGGTGGCAAAGGGGGCGGTCGTCCAGATATGGCACAGGCAGGCGGTGACCAGCCTGAAAACTTGGGCCAGGCGCTAGATTCGGTTAACGCTTGGTTACAAGATAAGCTATAATTATTTTTGTGTATAACAGTGAGTTTTTGAAGTGACGCAGAAACATGGAATCACTGTCGCTTCCATCGGGTCGTGCCGATGGGTTAGCAAATCTTAATGGATGATGTTCAGTATTAAGGAACAGGAGCAAGAGAATGCTTATTTTGACTCGTCGAGTTGGTGAAACGCTTATGGTTGGTGACGATGTAACCGTTACCGTACTAGGTGTAAAAGGGAATCAGGTACGTATCGGTGTGAATGCACCAAAAGAAGTTTCTGTGCACCGTGAAGAGATATACATGCGCATTCAAGCAGAAAAAGGTGGTCAGCCAGGCTCTGCAGAATAATTGCATTAAACGCTTCATTGGAAAAGGTCAGCTTACGCTGGCCTTTTTTGTTTTAGATGAATAAATCTTATCGGGCTTTAGCGCAAGTCTATTGTTTCTGTTCTATTTCGGCAGGAATGACGCTGTGATGCCTTGCGCTAACGAGCAAGTTAATTCTCTGGGTCGTGCACAGCTTTCTTCTAGCACTATGCTTTCAGGGTGAACGATTTTTAAAACGAGACATTTACCGCTTTATTTACGCTTTTGGAGCGTTTTTAAATAACTTAAGTAAGTAATACGAATCAGCGTACTTGGTTATGAAGAAATAAATTCAAAACTTTTTGATATTATTTTTGAAAAATTGACTAAATTATTAAGGCGGGTCAGTTAAAACTGCAATGAAGGTGCGCATATTCAAATGCAAATTAACGAGCATCGTTAAATAAAATTTGGTTTAATTGCTTGTATTGCGAACAAATTACTGGTTTTTTGCTCGAATCGTTTAAAATGGCAGCGGGTGAACAATTTCTTTATAAAAAAGGTTTGACTCAGGCCAATGAATCCGTAAAATGCACCCCGCAGTCAAGGAGAGGTGGGTGAGTGGCTGAAACCAGTTCCCTGCTAAGGAACCATACGCATATACGCGTATCGAGGGTTCGAATCCCTCCCTCTCCGCCATTATTCGTTGGCAGTGACGGCCAACAACAAGTTTTGCGCGTGTGTAGCTCAGCTGGATAGAGTACCTGGCTACGAACCAGGCGGTCGGAGGTTCGAATCCTTCCACACGCGCCACTTATTTTAAAGCGTCACCTTTTGATGTAAAATTCAAAAGTACACAAGTTTACGCGTGTGTAGCTCAGCTGGATAGAGTACCTGGCTACGAACCAGGCGGTCGGAGGTTCGAATCCTTCCACACGCGCCACATTGAAAAACCCACCTTTTTAGGTGGGTTTTTTCATTTCTACTCCTTTTATTTTTGTTCTCTCCACTTTCGTCTAAGCGCACTGTTTAAAATTTAAGCTAAACTTAATATGTCTAACAGCAGTAAAGCGCGAGGTACGCTATGGCACATCCATCTACTACTTTTCGATTTTTAGCAGAACCTACCGACGTAAACTTTGGCGGTAACGTTCACGGTGGCATGCTCTCTATAACAGCTTAATGAAATGGATTGACCAAGCAGCCTATGCCTGTGCCGCGCAGTGGTCCAAATGTTACTGCGTCACGGTGTCTGCCAATGGCATACGTTTCATAAAACCTATAAAAGTAGGTCAGCTAGTTGAGATAACCGCATCGTTGGTACACACTGGAGCGTCAAGTATGCATATCTATGTTGTGGTTAAATCGGGCGACGCCACGGAAAACACTACGTCTGTCGCAAATCGCTGTTTTATAACTTTTATGGCGGTGGACTGTGAGGGAAGCCCAGTAAATGTGCCTGCTTACGTACCCGAGGATGAACGACATATGCAGCTAGATTTATACCAGTCCGCATAGATAATTACCCACTCAGCGAGAGTTAAAATGTTCGTAATCGCGGCGTGTTACCGCAGGTATAGTGGTTCTACATCAAGGTGACACAACAAAGAGTACGGACATTTTAA
>Ga0115013_10001752_pt1 | contig 12368 bp, 9 predicted proteins | sample SouAtlMetagenome_2_FD_88686 | JGI IMG/M metagenome (GOLD analysis project Ga0115013, IMG submission 88686) | Marine eukaryotic phytoplankton communities from Atlantic Ocean - South Atlantic ANT15 Metagenome | ecosystem: Environmental > Aquatic > Marine > Oceanic | place: South Atlantic Ocean...
AGCTTTTGCAGATGATGATGACCATGCTCAACGCTTGTATGATTATTCAAGTAAATTATGGTTTATGTTCTCTACTCCTGTGTTGTCCAACGGAGGCACACAACGGGGTATGCCTATCTCTTGTTTTCTAAATTATGTAGAAGATAGTAGAGAAGGTATTACAGATCATTATACTGAAAACGCATATTTATCTTCTTTTGGAGGAGGCATAGGGGGTTCATGGAGTGCAGTTCGTTCACAAGGAACATCAACTTCAAAAGGCTCAGAAAGCACAGGTGCAATTCCTTTTATGAAAGTAGTAGACTCAGAAATGCTAGCTTTCTCACAAGGAGTTACAAGACGAGGGAGTTATGCAGGTTATATGCATATTACACATCCTGAAGTCGAAGAATTTTTAGATATTCGTAAACCAACTGGTGGAGATGTCAACCGTAAGTGTACAAACTTACATCATGGTGTAGTTATAAATGATAAGTTTATGGAAACTATACACAGAGCTACACATGAGCAAAACTTTGATGATAGTTGGGAACTTATTGATCCTCACTCAAACGAAGTTAAAAAAGTAGTGTCCGCAAGAACACTTTGGGTAAAATTATTGCAGAATCGTATGGAAACAGGAGAGCCTTATCTTATGTTTGAAGATGCTGTAAATGCTGATTTACCAGACTTTCAGAAAAGAAAAGGTCTCTATGTAAATCATAGTAATCTTTGCTCTGAAATTACTCTTGCAACAAACGAAGAAAGAACAGCAGTATGTTGTCTTTCTAGTGTAAATCTGGAGTATTTTGACGAATGGAGCAAAGTACCAGCATTTATACCAGACTTAGTAAGAATGTTAGATAATGTATTAGAATACTTTATTGAAAATGCTCCAAGTCAAATGGAAAAAGCTAAGTACAGTGCTTTGAGGGAGAGAAGTATTGGACTTGGTGCTATGGGATTTCATGCTTACATGCAGAGAAATAATATACCTTTCGAGAGTATTATGGCTGCTAGTAAGAACTATGAGATGTTCAAGCATATAAAACAAGACGCATTGTGGGAGACTCGTAGACTCGCTGTAGAGCGTGGAGCGTGTCCCGATGATGATTCATGTGAAGTAAGAAATGCACATTTACTAGCTATTGCTCCAAATGCAAGTTCTAGTATTATTTGTGGAAACACAAGTCCAAGCATCGAACCTTTTCGTGCAAATGCATTTACTCAAAAAACTAAAAGCGGATCATTCTTACAAAAGAACAAGTACTTAGAACAGTTATTAGAAAGCAAAGGTGCGAACACTGATAATGTATGGAAAGAGATTGTTGCAAACAAAGGAAGTGTGCAACACTTAGATATTCTTACTCCAGAAGAAAAAGAAGTATTTAAAACAGCTGTAGAGATTAATCAATCATGGGTAGTGGAACACGCTGCAGAAAGACAACAATTTGTTTGTCAATCTCAAAGTGTAAATCTATTCTTTCCGCCTGATGTAAATAAAGGTGATCTACACAATGTACATATGTTAGCATGGGCTAAAAATTTAAAAACATTATACTACTTAAGAAGTGAAGCTATCAGCCGTGCTGATAATGTTTCTTCTCAAGTAAAGAGAGAAATAATCTTTGAACAAGAAGATTGTTTAGCATGCGAGGGGTAAAATGCTATTAGAAGAAAGAGAATATTATAAGCCTTTTGTATATCCTTGGGCATTTGAGTTTTACAAAAAACAACAACAAATGCATTGGTTACCTGAAGAAGTGCCATTACAGGATGACATAAAAGATTATAAAGAAAAACTATCAGAGGGAGAAAGAACACTTATAGACAATATATTTAAGTTTTTTACTCAGGCTGATGTTGATGTGTGTTGTGGATATGCTAAACATTATCTACCCACATTTAAACAACCCGAAGTAAGGATGATGCTAGTGAGCTATGCTGCAATGGAAGCAGTACATCAAGAGGCTTACTCTCTACTTTTGGAAACACTAGGAAAGTCTGATGAGATGTACCAAGAATTTTTTGATATACAAGCTATGTCAGAGAAACATGATTATCTTACAGACTTCAATATGGACACACCACATGAAATGGCTAAAACAATGGCTGTTTATAGTGGGTTTACAGAGGGAGTGCAATTATTTAGTAGTTTTGCTATACTATTGAACTACCCAAGACATAATATGATGAAAGGTATGGGACAGATTGTTACATGGTCAATAAGAGACGAGTCTCTTCATGTAGAAGGTCTTTCTAAACTTTTCAGAACATTTATTGCAGAGAATCCAGAGATATGGACAGATAAATTAAAGTATGAAATCTATTGTGCTGCTGAAAGAGTAGTAGAATTAGAAGATAAATTTATTGATATTTGTTTTGATAAAGCAGATATTCCAGATCTAACAGCAGACGAAGTAAAAGAGTATATTCGTTATATTGCGGATAGAAGATTACTAGGATTAGGTATGAAGAATATCTTTCATAGTAGTGATGAAAACCCTTTACCATGGATTGATATGCAGGTAAACGCAGTTGAGCATACCAACTTTTTTGAAAACCGTGCTACTGAGTATGCGAAAGCTAGCACACAAGGAAACTGGCAGGATATATTTAAATGAGTACAGAAATTACAAATGAAGAACCAGTGTTGGTGTTGAATGATAAGAAATATATCATATCTGAAATGACTGATTTACAAAAAGCTTTTGTGGTTGAGTTAAATGCCTTAGAACAAGACATTAATACTACAAGAAGAAATCTTGATAGATTAGTTTTAGCAAAAGAGGGTTATACTTCGAGGCTACAACAACAATTAGAATCACCACCTGAGACTTCAGAAGAACCAAACGAAAAACCCGCTACATAGCGGGTTTTTTATTATCTTGCGGTTGTTGGTATGCCTGTTGAAGTTACGAAGGGATTTTCTGCAAATGCAAAGTACATATATCGATCATCTGGGTCATTGAATTCATCAGATCCATTATCTCTTATTTTAAATCCGTTTGATAAAATATCAATTCTGGCAGTTGCTCCAGTGTTAGAACCTCCTTGACCTCTCTTTCCTTCTTCATAACCATCATGAGCCCATAAAACTTTATTTCCACTTGTATCAGTATTAACATTTAATCTTTTGCTATCATGTATACCCCAACCTGAATAGCTTGATGTTCCACCCACAGCTCTTTTTATCATGATCCAAGCTGGTTTAAAGCCAGTGAAAACAAACGGGCCATCAAGATTAAGATTTCCTAAATAAGTACCAAAACTACTAAAGCCTTTCTTTTCTGCCCAACACCAAGCAACAATAGGATATCCACCATTTACAGAAAAGTCGCTCCCTACATTAAAATATGTAGAAGTAACGGTATTAATTAGATTTGATGTACCTGTGTTATATGCAGATGTAATATCAATTATTGCCCCACCTTGGCCAAGCCTATGATTCCATACTCTGGCGTTTTCAACTCTAGTTCTATTTCTTATCCAAATAAAGCCTGGTTTTGTTCCTAAACCATGCCCAATATTTCTCGAGGTTGTATTACTTGGTTGATAAGTAACAATGCTAAATCCTGCGGCTTGGTTAACTTGAACTGTACTATTAATATCACCATCAGTATTTGTGCTAGTTGTACCACCATTACATTTCCATTGCCAAGCTACTTTTGTACTTCCACTTGAATTCGTAGAATTAGCATCTTCAGGAGTTCCTACTGTAAAACCATCTGTATCAAAAGATTGACAGTCTGTAGTACTACCACTAGATGTTACTTCTGAATTAGTTACATCAGGATATAGACCTTTATCTCTTCCTCTGCTTGAATCTACTACATAGTGACTATGACCTGCATCTCTTGATTTAAACCAAATAAAATCAGGTTGCAAATCACTATTACCATCATTAGTAATAGCATTGTTTGCGTTACCTGTACCTGTATATAAGGCAGTCTGAAAATATGCTGATGGGTCGTCTATATTTGTATAAGCCATTATGCGTACTCCGCTAAATTCTTGGTACATAAAGCATAGTACCCTGTTGGTGGTGCATATTCAAATGTGCCATATCCGTTTGCATCACTTGCTGCACTTGAAATTGAAATAGTAGTATATCCACCAAAGTTTAGTAATATAGCACTATTTGTATAGTAATTCGTTCTAAAAGCAGGAATTAAAAAGTCTCCATCTGCTATATCTAAATTTCCAGGTGCTGAAGCTGATTGAAAGTCAAATCCGCCTGTTCCAGTAGAACCACTTGTAGGATTTCCGCCATTCATCCAAGTTCCATTTTTTGCCCAATAACAAAAACCATTATCAATATCTATTGCACACGATACAATATCGTTTGTATCAAAGCTAACAGATGGAGATAAATCAATAAAGGCATTACCAGAATAATAAACTCTTCCAATATTATGAACTGCAAAACTATAATCATCATAACCAGGATTGGCTGTGTGATGTCCCCATAAATTTGGTACTCCCCAGCCAGCCATAATTTCAGAATTTGAAACAGCTTTACATTCGTAATACCATTTACCTTGAGTAACACCCATTGTACCAGATGCCAGTTCTGATTCTTGTAAAGCTTTTCCTTTTGTTGCGCCTTCACTATATTCATTATTTCCACCACCATTTTTGCTTGATGCATTAATTATATTAAGTGTACAAAAATTATTCGTAGGTGTGTCAGTTGCTTGATCGGCGGATGTTAAATAATTTTCTGTAAAAACAGTGCTTCCATCTGCATCATTACCTAAGTTTGATGCATCTGAGTAATCCAGATAAAAACCTCTTGTACCAAAACTTAATCCACTCACATTTTTAGGTTTCCATATACCACTATCGTCATCAAATTGTCCAAACTCTGTAGCCGCTAATTGACTACCATCTATTAAAACTGTTTCTGCCATATAGCCATTAAATCTATATCCACCGTTTCCTGCTAAAGCACCAATATACATATCACCACCATTATCCATTACTCTTGTACTTGCATTTTGAGTTGGATATGTAACGCTATCTAAGGTTATCTGTTCACCATTGATATAAATTTTAGACCTGTTAGCAGCCGTTCCTTGTGTTGTGTCTACTGCCCATACAAGATGATACCAAGCAGAAGTATCTCTAAAAGATTGTGGTGTAGAACCATGAAAGTATTGACTGCCCCCATTATCCATGTAAAAAAATAATTTATTGGCAGGATATGATGAGTCTCCTCTAAAATATACATGGGTTGCGTTAGATGTACTACTACCTGCTGACCATATGTTTTGATAAGGCTCGTTACTATTTTCAGCAAGTTGAGTTCTTTTTAACCATGTACTAAAAGTCCAAGTTTGTTGGCTTCCTTGTGCTTGCCCTCTGGAAAGGGATTCTGCATTGTCGTGTTCAAATTTTATAGAGTACTCTACATCATATCCAGTACTCTGAACTGGAAGCGCACCTGTTGATAATAAAGCATCCATTTTATGTATAAATTGCCGAGTTAGTCATGTAGGCATTAGTACCATCTGAGAAGTAAGCTAGTAAGTAAGTACCTGCTGTTGAAACTGTTGCTAAGAAGTTAGCATCAACTTTAGTATTCGCATGAGCTGATACAGTATGTCCACCTGAATTAATTAATAAAATATTTCCTGATTGTGCTGATATGTTTGTAAATGTTAATGTAAAGTTACCACTTGGTGTACATTTAAAGTTGTTACTTGCGTTCATGTCAAAAGAACCATCGTCGTCTGTAGTTAATGTACCGACAGCTTTACCTGTAACAGATACACCTGCTGTAGTTGTTTCTAATTTTTTGGCATTGTCGTAATATAACTCAACAGTACCATCAACATTAGCTTCCACCATTGTTTCGCCAGTATGTTTTCCTAAGATGATTTTATCGTTACCTCTTACATATAAAATGCCTGTTCCTGCATCATCGATATAACTATTAGAGCCATCATGAAGTAACTGTAAATCTGAAGAACTGCCTAATAATACTCTTCCGTTATCCGCTAAAACAACATCATGGTTAAATATAGCTGTACCTGCATCTGACATATCAAGGGTAAGAGCAGTAATATCACTACCACCATCAGTTCCTTTAAATATAAGATCTTGGTCTGATGTTGCAACATCTATGTAATTATGCGTGCCATCATGATATATTTGTAAATCTGTGCCATCACCTAATAATAATTTTTCGCTATCTCCGAGCAGTAGGGAATCTCCATCAGGTAATTCCTTGATGTTCTGATTTGATGAATCTACTACGAGAGGAAATCTGTTTGCCATGTTATGATACTCCTACTGAAACGTTTCCGCTTCTTGCTACAACTGTTAAGCTGCCTGCTGTTAATGGACAAGAAACATTTGCACTTCTGCCAACTACGAGCAAATTATCTGCTCCACTTATAGTTGAAAAAGCTAGTGTTCCTGAGCCATTGGTTGTTAATGCTTGACCACTTGATCCGTCTGAAACGTTAAGTTGGTCTATGTTAATTTGGTTATCGTCTATATGACGAGTAAGTATGCTATTGGAGGCGATCTTCGTCGCATCAATCGCATTGTCTGCTATGTTTGCTACTGTCAGTGAGTTTAGTGCTACTGAATGTGATTTTATTTTTGTTAATGCCATGTTATTTTTTTATGCTGCTTCGTTAGCCGCTTTTTTAGCGTTCTTAATTGTTGTAGTCCAAACTGCTGCAGCTATACCTTGAACCTCTGAGCTTTCGCTTGATACATTTGTATCGTTATGAGTCCAACTGTTGTCCTCGTTCTTTTCAGATGCTATGCAATCTAATGTGCGTCTATGAAAAGATCTGTTTATTTCTACGCCATCTTCTTTGATAACAGTAGCTGTTCTTACTTGTATAGTTTTATATTCTCCAACAATTTCTATTTTGTCTTCGATTATTTCTTTTGTTAATGCCATTTTTTTCTCCGTTGTCCGTGCCTATCTCCGATAGACATAATTATTATGCTGTTGTATAAAATCCATGTATGCTCATGTGAAATGTTGAAACATCCATATGAGCATACGCCCAATACGCTGTACTATTACTCGCATTATAATATACTCCGTCTAGTTGAGATCCATTTGTTCTAAAGTGTGCTTTGGGAGTATTTCCACCTGTATTTGCAGTATGTCCTCCTACAGCTATAATTGCGTATTGGTCACTTCCGCTAGCAGCAAAAGGTAATCCAGTTATAGTAACGGTTTGACCAGGTAATGAAGATAAGGTCGCGTTTACGTTTGCGTGTATATGACATATATTTCCAATTTTTGTATATGTAGCAAGTGTAACGGTCATTGATGTTGTTGTTACTCCGCTATATGTATAAAAAGCTGGAGTCCAAGTGCCTTCTTCGTAATCGTCAAGTTTGTTGGCTGTACCTGTACCGCCTAAGTAGACACCGCCTGAAAGGTAGAGGTCTTTCCATCTTACAGAGGAAAAACCTAAATCTATGGTGTTATCAGTCTGACCTGAAGATGTGTTGTAAGGTAATACACCATTTACAGCATCATTAAATCTAATTCCTGTATCGGTTGTTCCAATATAAATATCTGTTGCATCAGTACCAATACTTCCAACTGTTGTATTGTCTTTTGAGAATATTGCTATATCTCCATCTGATGTTTTTCTATTAAGAACTAATGCTCTATTACCATTTGCAACGAAAGAAGCATCGCCTGTAGAGTTCATTCGTATGCCTACAGTAGAATTATCTAAGGCGGTTTTGCCAATCAACACATGCTCTCCACTGGTGATTGTCATTGCTGTTGCATCAGCACTTGAACTTATGCCTGAAACTCCAACTGAAGCAAAAGATAAAGTGCCACTACCATTTGTAGTAAGAGCTTGACCATCAGAACCATCAGTTACTGCTAATTCACTTATTCCTACTGAATTTACTGCAATAAGTGCTTGAGTTACTTGATCATCAGCAATATGTCTTGTGAGAACTGCATCTGAGACTATCTTTGCAGAAGTTACTTGGTTAGCGGCTATATGTATGGTATCGATTGATCCAGTTACAAGCTCTGAGGAATCCACGCAGTTTGCTGCTAAGTGTGTAGACGTGATTGCTCCGTCAGCTATGATAGTGCCTGATATTGCATTGACTGCTATAAATTCTGAATTTACTTTTGTTGTTGCCATGTTATCCTTCTAAGGTTGCTACTCGAGCCGTTAAGGCATCTATCTTATCATCAGCTTCTTGTAATGCTTTTACTAGCATTGGTATAAGTGCTGATGGGGAGGCTGTATATACTCCGTCCGTTGTTTGTTTAAATATTTCGTGTCCTGCATCTCCAATATCTGAGTATTTTGCAATCGTTGTTTCTAATTCTTGTGCTAAGAATCCATGTTTATCTACACCATGTTCTGCTGGTTGTACTCTTTCTTCTGAGCCTTCTTCATAAATAGTAGGAAATGTAGAAGAATCAACATCCTTCTTTTTCTTCCACTTAAATTTGACTGGTCTTAACTCATTTATGAAAGATAATCCAATAGGCTCATTAACAATATCTGTTTTAAGTCGTTGATCTGAAGTTCCTGACCAAGATGAACTACCTTGTTGGTTATAAGTTCTATTTGAATTACCCCCAAGAGTAGTATAACCACTACCTATTCCTGTTACTCCATGTCCTATAACATTTTCAGTATTTGAACTACTTGCATGATTTGATTGAGCATTGTATCCAATAATTACATGGTGATAACTAGAAGTATTTGAAGAGCCACCATAAGCACCAATTATTACATTTTCACTTGAAGTAGTTGCATAACCTGCTCTTGAACCTAAAAAGGTGTTGTAATTATACCCAGTTTGATAACGACCTGCTAATAAACCTATAGAAGTATTTTCTGTTCCTGTATTGGCATATAGTGCTTCTTTTCCGATTGCAATATTATTATCTCCTGTAGTACAACTGTACCCAGAATAGTTACCAACACTTATATTTCCATGTCCATCTGTATTTGAATATCCTGCATGAGAACCAATAGCTGTACAATTTTCTCCAGTGCAACTTCGTAATGCCGAGTAACCAACTGCAGTTAAATATTCCGTTGTGGTATTCATTCTAAGTGCTTGTCTACCTACAGCAGTACAGAATCTTGCAGTAGTAATATCACCACCTGCAGTCCAACCTACAGCAGTATTTTCACTTCCTGTTGTTAAATCACCAAGAGCATCTTTACCTACCGCAGTATTTGCACCCCCTGTAGTAGCAGCATCCATTGCTCTATAGCCAACTGCTGTGTTGTTAGAAGCTTCTGTATTTGCATTCAACGCATTCCAACCAATACCAGTATTATTTTCACCTGTAGTATTAGCCAACATAGTTCCATATCCTACTGCAACGTTATCCCCGCCTGTAGTTGTAGCATACAAAGTGCCGTACCCCAAAGCCGTATTATTTGATCCTGTAGTATTAGCAGTTAAGGCAAAAGTACCAACTGCTGTATTTGCATCGCCCTCAGTCAAGGCTGCAAAAACATCTATACCTAATCCAGTATTATAGTTAGCTGCATTAATCGTACCTGTTGCATCGTCTCCAATCATTATGGAGGATGTGCCAAAGGTTTTAAATGTTGGACCAGCACTTACAGTTCCCCATGATACATCTGTGCCGTCTGACTTCAATACAGTACCATTTGAACCAATTGATAAAGCTGCAGGATCTCCTGCACTATCTCCGTATATTATACTTCCTCGAGCAAGTGAAGCCATTTTTGCTAATGTGACTGCGTTATCAGCCATATCTGCTTCAACGATTGTTCCGTTTGCAATGCTTGCTGATACTACTGCGTTTGCTGCTAGTTGGTCTGGGCCGACAGCATCGTCTGCTATCTTTGCCTGTGTTACTGCATCATTATTAATTTTTGCTGTTTCTATTGCTGAATCCGCCATCTGTGTAACAGTAATTGTATTTTGTGCTATTTGTGTAGCTGTTACATTGTTCTGTGCGATATGAGTTGATGTTATCGCATTATCAGCCACAAGAGTACCCGACACAGCATTTGTTGCTATGTGAACAGCAGTAATCGCATTATCGGCTATAAGTGTGCCTTGAATTGCGTTTATCGCTACTAGTTCTGCTGGTATTGTTGTTCTTGCCATTATTTCTCCTATGCAGTTAGACTTTGCATTGTTGATGTACCAATGTCTGCGTTAAATAAATAAACATATTTGATTGATCCATTCATACCAAAATTACCACTTGCAACATCATATTGTCCGAATGTCATTTGTGAGGGTGTTATATAAGTAGTACCACTACTACCAATACTACCACCATTTACACAACCTAGCGTTCCACCTGCGGCTACCGATTGAACAAAGGCAATCTTAAAATCTGCATTTGCTGTAAAGTTTCCGACATTAGCATTTAAACCTTCAGTACTATAAGCATTCCAGTAAGGTGTATCACTATCACTATTACTACTATTTGTTTTAACAATCATTCCGTTATATGCACCACTTGCTTTAAAATGTAATACATGGGCATTTGTTTCTCTTGTGGGCATCCTACCAGATAAAACAGCTGAGTAAGTTCTACCACTTGCTTCAGTGATAGCATTACTCCAGTCTGTGCCTGATACTCTTACATAGTCTGATTCTCTAGTAAGAATATTTGTTAATCCACTTGCATAAGAACTATTGTTTACAATATAACTTGTTGCACCTCTACCATTTTCAAATTGCATTCCCCAAATAAGAAAATTAGTAGCGGTATAAGTGCTATTAGTTTGTGCTTGACTAGTTTCCAGACCAAATTCAAATGTTGTGTATTGACCTAAACCTTTTGTACTGTAACCTGAGACTGAACATCTATACCAATCATTTGGTAATTCTTCCATAACAGCATTTCCTGCATAGTTATTCACAACTGCACCAGTACTAAAATTAAAAGTACTTCCTTGATAATATTCATGTGAATCGTAATTTCTTATTCGTATTCCTGCATTTCCTGAATTGGTTTTCTTTGCATAAAAGCTCCATGTATACCAACCTGCGTTTGTTCCGTCTAGCGAGCCCGCCCATTTTGTATGATATTTATAAACAAATGTATTTGATCCTGCAGCAACTACTGCTTTTGTACAATTGCCGCTTGATCCTGTGGGTAATGTTTCTGAGGATGTAGACCAAGTTGCAGAAGTTGCGCCACCATTCCAAGTGCCTATGGTTGGAACATCACTTTCCCAATGATAATTTCCTCTACTCTCTTCAATCAATATGCCCTGTGCAACTGCACTGCTGCCATTCCATCTATGTGTAAATCTTGCATCACCTGCACTTGATACTGGAGTAACATAACCGCTTGAATTTATGTAATGTGCTCTGCTTGCAACACTTTCCGTTCTTGAATGAGTTACACCAGTCGGTAATGAACCACCAGTGAATGTGTAGTTTCTAGTAACTGCAAGATTAAAGATACTAAATGCTCTGTCTGCTGTTTGGCTTTCTGCATCCGTTGCTCTTATCGTAAAATTATAGGTAGTGCTTGACGCATCACTTGGTGCAGTACCTGAAATAACACCTGTGCTAGTGTTTAAACTAATGCCACTTGGTAAAGCTCCAGATGCAACTGAATAAGCAATTGTTGAATCCGAACTTGCTGCTACTGTGACACTATATGAACTACCTGCAATAGCACCTGTTAATGCACCTGCAGTTGTACTCCATGTTGGGGCAACTGATACTGTTATTCCTTGTGGAAACATTGCTGATTTTCCATCGCTATTAACTACAAATAGTTTATACTGTCCTGCTGATAATCCTGGCATTGTTGCTGTTAGTGAAGTTGAACTTGTGTTTGTTACAGAAGTAGCCGCTGTTAATGCTGTTGTTATTGCAGTATCAACAAATACATTAGAGGATGAAAAGCCTGCTCCAGTAATTGTAATATTTCCAGAAGTGCTTGGTGTAAGTATTCCTGAAATACTTTTAATTACAGGACCTGCTGCACCTTCAAGTAGCCCTGCTGAAGTAACAGCATCATCTGCAATTTTATCTGAAGTTACTGCATCATCCGCTATTTTTGCTGTTGTTATGTCTCCTGTACCTACAGTACTTAAGGCTGCTATTGCACTAACAGGAGTTTTCTTTAAATTGTTTGAATCAGATGTGTCGCCAAGTAGGACAAAATCTCCTGCTACCGCAGTAACTTCTGTCTGTGAAGATATCATTGCTTTATTCAAGTGATTGGTCGTAATTATGCCATCAGCTATTTTATCAGATTCTACACAGTCATCTGCGAGTTGTGTTACAGTGATTGAATTTTGTGCGATATGCACAGCAGTTATAGCATTATCTGCTATTAAAGTTCCAGACACAGCATTCGTCGCAATATGTACCGCAGTAATTGCGTTGTCAGCGATAAGTGTGCCTTG
>Ga0115013_10001753_pt1 | contig 12367 bp, 10 predicted proteins | sample SouAtlMetagenome_2_FD_88686 | JGI IMG/M metagenome (GOLD analysis project Ga0115013, IMG submission 88686) | Marine eukaryotic phytoplankton communities from Atlantic Ocean - South Atlantic ANT15 Metagenome | ecosystem: Environmental > Aquatic > Marine > Oceanic | place: South Atlantic Ocean...
ATCCCGTGCGAAAAGTCAGCTGGAACCGAGATGACAAAGAACGATAATCACAATCACAGAATCTACCCGACGAACCCACTACAGGTATTATCCCTTCCCGGCCACAAATCGAAAAGCCCATCGTCCAAATCTCTATATATATACTATCCGCCCTCTCTCCCTTTGAACATGGAGAGTCTTCTAGATCAAGCCGATGCTTTGGTACTGTCAGCTGGTGAAGAAGGTCCCGAACGACCAAATTTCCAAATTCCTGAAGAATTGACCAATCTGGCGTCTCCCAATAGTGATTGTCTTGAGATTCGTGAGAACCCGAACAAAGGAAAAGGTTGGTTTTCAAAAGTAGATATTTCGGCAGGATCTACCATACTCGTCAGCAAAGCACTGGTGTGTGCACTTGATCTTGAGTATATAGCTGGGAACGCGGAAGATAATATAGTTGACGACGACGATGACAATGACATGGAGCAAAAAGACGAGGATCAAGGGAGTACCGTGAACGAGTTATTGGTTCTAGATCTTTTGCAGAATATTTTAGATAATCCTTCGATTTGGCTGGAACAACTATCAAACCTCTACCCACGAGAAGAAGTTGATATCAAGGCATCGCCTGTCTGGATTTCGAAGGACGATGAAGTATTCTCGCAGTTCGAAGCGATGGTCGATCAAATTGAAAATATTCCAGTATTGAGAGGCAAATCAAAAGAAATCTCTAAAAGATTGCCATTAATTATTCGTTACAACGTTCTGTCTATCGAAACCTGCCCCGAACTGTTGAGCCATCCTGGACCTACCGGGCATCACCCACTCTCTGGTTTAGGTCTTTATTACTGGCCTTCATTTTTCAACCACGACTCCAGACCGAATATATCTCGATATGCTGTGGGAGATATTATGTGGTTTGTTGCCAATCAGAATATTGCAGCTGGGAATGAACTTTGTATCAGCTATCTCGAACAGGATGTACTATGCGAGAATTCTTATCGACGGAATTGTATGCTAACTTTGGATTTTAAGGAAGATGAAGATCCTAACCATTTTATGGCTGAAGAAGACAATGAAGGACCATCTTATCCTGTCGTCGACAGTGATGTGCAAAATGAGCTCATGGCTATGAACCCTTTCGAACGACTGGATGCGATTAATGAGTTAATTCAACAAGCCGTAGGTGAATCGCTACCTGATGGCGAAGATGGCGATATTGATGATGTTGAAAACGACCGAATGGATGCTCAGGGGAGTTCTTGGTTTGAATGTGATTTACAAAACTTGAGGATCTTAAAAGCAATTACTTTAGAAACCTCTGGACAGTCAGAAAAGGCGTTACAAATTTGGGAAGAATGTGTACAATTTACCGAAACTAAAATGCCTCCCAATGATGAGAATTCTATTGTAATGAGAGTGCAAGCAGCACTTTGCTCATTGAACCTGAATAAAGATACGCTTGCACAACAGCATGCAGCTGTAGCACTACAGAGACACAACTTGATTTTCGGGGGCGGAGTCAGACGGTTTCGCCGGCGTTATCGACAGGATTTTCGACTCAATCTTCGACCTAACATTGGGAGTGAAGTCGAAGAAAAATTATGGCCGTATTCGTAAATTTTGAAAATTAGATGTTAGATGTTATACTATCAACTATCATACAGTATTTTTGCCACTTGTTTGACGTAGTATTTTATTTCAAAGTTTTCTATTCGGGGGAATCACCCCCATTACTGTATAAGGGGCAAAAATTTTGCTTTCTTCTCTCTTTTTTAAGTGATGGATTATGTCGTTTTTGTCAGCTGCTTCGCATTCAGTACAGTTTATTCATACACTCACTCGCTGCGGATAAGCAGTACACGACAACGATTTTGATTGACGAATTATCTTCACCCGAGACTACGTTTAACCAGAGAATATTGAGAGTTCATTCCAAAAGAATATCTGCCCCACTTAGTTGTTGGTTGAAGTTTCGTCGAGAGGTTTGGTGTTCCGACAACTAGCAGATCATAATTTTACTCCCGTTTCGACGGGCGAAACAGCGCGTGATGTTCCGACGTACTGTTAACCCGAAATGCTTGTTGCGATCTTCGCATAGGCGATCACTGTCATCGCAATCACCAGCTGTGACAATAACAAAATCTTCCTCCACGACATCTTTCTCGCGGCTGGAAGCCCTTCGTCAAAGATTAGCCAATGAGGATGAAGGTATCTCCATCGACGATTTCGCAGGAGAAAAATCAGTGGTTGTTCGAAGGAAAGCAGCTCCACGCAGCGCGAAAATTCTGCCAAAGCCAAAGTGGCTTAGAGTTCAGCCGGCAGATTCCGATAATTACCGCAGATTAAGAGAAACGGTTCGTGAATCAGGGCTCGCGACAGTATGGTAAGCTTTCCCTTGTATTTTGAAAGTTCGTAATGGTATTTTCTTCCGTTCCCGAGATTGTGAATGCTAAATCAGAGACTTTTTTTTCATTTTGTTGTTTGCACAGCGAGGAAGCACGATGTCCGAACATCGGGGAATGTTGGGGCGGTGGCGAAGATCAAACAGCCACAGCGACCATTATGATAATGGGCGATACATGTACGAGAGGATGTCGATTTTGTTCCGTGAAAACATCGAGAAAGCCACCTCCTCTAGATCCGAATGAGCCCGAAAAAGTTTCGGATGCGATATCAAAATGGGGGCTAGATTATGTCGTTTTGACAAGTGTTGACCGAGATGATTTGGAAGACCAAGGTTCTAACCATTTCCGAGAAGTTATCAGGAAGCTGAAGGAGAAGAAACCAGATTTATTAGTAGAAGCTTTAACACCCGATTTTCAGGGGAATCGACAATTTATTCACGCGCTAGCGACGTCGGGACTAGATGTATATGCTCACAATATAGAAACCGTAAGGCGGTTGACACCGAAAGTTAGGGATCGACGAGCAACCTATGACCAGACTCTTGATGTCCTACGATACGCTAAGACTGCCGGCAATTGCCTGACAAAGACTTCAATTATGCTTGGATTTGGTGAAACAGACGAAGATATTATGGAAACGCTAAACGACCTTCGGGAAGCGAACGTGGATGTGGTTACGTTCGGTCAGTATTTGCAACCGACCAGGAGGCATCTTCCAGTCAAAAAATACGTTACACCAGAAGAATTCGATGAATGGCAAGTCAAGGCCGAGGCACTCGGATTTAAATATGTTGCAAGCGGGTACGTAATATTTTCCCATGGTATAGTGTTATTTGTATTTCAGGCGTTTCTTGACGAACAAGGCGCCGATACAGCCTTTGTCACGTCAAAGTTAATGGTTTACTTACCTATTTTCAATTTGCTCACTCCCACGAACATTCTTTCCTCTGTAACGACTTCTCAAAAGACCTCTGGTTCGATCCTCGTACAAGGCCGGCGAATTTTTCCTAAAAAATCTCTTGAAAGAGCAAGAACAAGAGAGGGAGGAGCTTATGACAGGAAGCTGATAGAAAGCGAAGAAATAAATGAAGATGGAGAGACGATACGAACAGTTCTTTTCGAAGCGAATACCGTAATATTATAATTAGCTATATTTATAAATTCTAAATGCCTTGCATAAATAATCGCAAGTCGCTACAATTCGTCAGAATTTCCAGATGCATCGCTTCCTGTTTTCGCAAGAATCTCTCTGAGTTGTTTCTTTTGATCGGCAGAGAACGCCGAAGGAAACTCAACCTCAAAGGTTATAAATAAGTCACCATAACCTCTACCACTTCGACGAGGCATTCCTTTTCCTGGGATTCTCGAGACCTCATCGCATTCAACGATGTCATCGATCGAAATATCAAATTTTTCACCATCCAGTCGCGTCAGTGTCATTTTAAACCCAGTCTGAAAAGAAAAAATATAACATGCATTGAGTTTCCATCAATGTCGAGAAGAAATGACCCAGGCTTGCATTAAATCTGGTAAAAATTCAGCCCTGACTAAAATATTACCGATTTACTTACCAGTGCATCGACCAAAGGAATTGTCTTGGTCATATACAGATTATCTCCCTCACGATGGTAAACCGGATGCTTTTTCTCCGTCACAATAAAGTTCAGATCACCAGCTTTGTAGCCTGGTTTTTCATCGGCAACTTCATCGAATGTGATCGCCTCTCCAGACCTTATTCCCTTGAACGCATCGACGGTCAATTCAATCTTTTCTGCTTCGGTTTGACTCTTGCACTCGGAACAATTAGGAAGCCACATTTTCCCTCGAGATACGCATCTGTCATCCCGCTGTTGCACTTGTTGGACAAATCCTGGTGCAATTTGCTGTCGCCTTACACGTACCCCCGGACCCTGGCACTCCTGAGCATTTTTCATACACATTTCCCATTTCATACACAAAACTTGACGAATGTAGGAAATTTCATACGTAGCTCCACTATACATCTCTTCTAGTGTCAGTTCAAGTGGGATATTCACGTCTGGTGTTCGAACTTCTTGCTCTCTCCTCTGCCGTCCGCCACCGAATCCGAAAAACTGCTCGAATGGATCAAATCCTCCTCCACCTCCGCCGGCCTCGCGTTGCTCATGTTGTTTTAGACCTTCCTCACCTTGTCGATCATAAATTTGCCTCTTCTCCTCATCCATCAATGCCTCGTAAGCACGATTAATTTGCGCGAATTTGTCTGCTGCACCTTCGGCTTTGTTTTTGTCGGGATGGAATTCGAGAGATTTTTGACGATAAGCTTTCTTGATCTCCTTGTTGGTCGCTTTTCTCGATACACCGAGTAACTTATAGAAGTCTTCAGCATTGGCAAGAGAGATCAAGCAGCACAATTGGAATAAACTCCACGCTATCTTCGCAGACGTAAAAATCATCTTTTAGAGAGACTTTTCCGACGGAAATTGGTGGCAAAGAGAAAGAAATGCTACGTTGTAACGACGCGGTTCAGTGATTTTGTTGAAAAAGAAATTTGAAAAATGACCGAACAAACGCTATCGTCCTTTCTTGGCCATGAAATCGTCGTCATCATACTTTGGCGGCCTTGGAGTTCTCGGGAATCTAGAATTGTGTGTGGCATTTTGTGTGTGCGCGACTGAAATAGCACGTTTGGAAAGAAGCTCCACGTGTTTTTATTTGCTCCAGCTGTTAAGTTGAAGAGAACGAAGTTTTAGTGGGACCTCAACGAAAAGAATGAAATGAGGAGACACAATCAAATCGCTGACAAATCCAGTAGCATTGCAAGCTCTAGCACGCTCAAACTATAAGATTAGCACCATGAAATTGTTCAAATCTCTTGTTTCCTTTACTTTGGCAACTTCGTGCCTGTTCGCCTTCTCGGAGGGAAAAAAGAAGGATGAAGATGCTACCGCTCAAGCTATCAAAGATATGCAGGCTGGAATGGCGGGTTTAAAAGAGGCTTCAAAAAATCCGGGGATGTTAGCACAACTAATGCGTGATCTCCAAGTAAGCATACCTGTTCCATTATTTTTGTTGTATGATTGGTGGACAGCGAGTCTCTCGGCGTTTGAATATTAATTTTTTCATTCCGACACTAACCACGACACTATTGTCGAATGTATTCCACCCTATCATCGAATGTATATAACCATGTCAATGGATGATCGCTTTCATTGCATTCCTAATGATTGTAGGATCCTGAATTAATGGCAGAGGCGAAAAAGATGATGGACAATCCCGCGTTCCAAAAACAAATGAAAGAAATGGCAAACGACAAAGCATTTTCTGAAAGTATTAAGAAGTCAGTAGAAATGATGAAAGATCCAGCCCAGGCAGCTGCAATGGAAGCAAAGATGGAACACATGATGAAGGTTGGAAATGATGCGTTGAAAAACCAGGCCGGTAACATGATGGAGGACGCTATGGCTGCCATGAACAATCCCGAAGTCATGGCCGAAGTCGCGAAAATGGTGAAAGATCCTAGTTTTCAACAACAATTGGCCGAAATGGCGAAGGACCCTCAATTCAAGAGTTATATCGATGCCATGAAGGATATGGCAAACGATCCGGCAAAGAAGAGACAAATGGAAATGCTCGGAAATGCATTGAAGAGCGAATTATGAAGAGGTCAACCTTATTTGAAGTAATCCGAATTTCTTTATTCGTGGTTCGTACTTCCTCTTATTTCCAGCTTCAATTTGTGTGATGCTGAGCAAGTACTTAAACAATAGACAAGTTTAATAATGTCAGAACTAAAGAAGCGAGTTTTTGTGTTGTTTAGTTTTGTCGTAGGACAAAGCGCATTGTTTCTGCTTAGGTATGATGAAAGCTTTGATTTCTCGTAGAGTATTTCATGGGAATTCTGTTCAAAGTGTCAGATCACAATGCCCTCAAGATCTACACAGTGAACACTGGAATAGATTATCTGCAAACCTTCCCTTCTGACAATTATTGGTGTATTGAGAAGAAACGACAAATTGATCGAGAAACGGGTCAAGAGGGATACATATGTTCATACTCATCATATGCACACTTATACAGTATCATACAATTGGTAGTCCTGAATTCCAATCATTTTTCAGAAGAAGAACAAAAAAAAAACAGGAAAAAAAAATTGAAACATCGAGATGTTCATCGACACACCAGAACAAAAACTGTGTACCGTGCTTATAGTCAGAATGTATCAATATGGGAAAGAAGAGCAATGAAATCGCATCAAAGCTAGTTTTGCAATCTCTGAAAGAACGCTCTAGATCAAAGAAAGAGTTGAAGCGAGTGTTAAAGGCGGCAAAGCCCTCCATAAAGAAGAAATACACCAAGAAGGCACTAGAAGAACTTCTGGCGAATGGAAAAGTAAAGAGAGATGGAAAGGAATATCGACTCGTCAAAGAAGGACTTTCAGTGCCATTATCAGGAGTGGTATCAACGCAAGAATCAATTGTGCCGTCTCGAAAGCATGCGGGCAAAGCGGGAATTCCTATCGGGATGAAATTACGAGAATCAGCAACGCAGAAAGTGGTTCGGTTCACTGACGAGCAAAGTGGTGACATAGATGATGAAATTGCACGGCTCGAAAAGGAATTGATGGACGAATCAAGCGACATCGATGATTCCGAGAACTCATCACAAGACGACGAAGCTTCTGATACCAATCAAACGAAGGATAATGAGCCGGCAATTCTATCGTTATCATCATGTGCAGACGATCGAGTGGAGAGCCTTCCATCAACGTGTCTCCCAGTCCCTGGAAAATATACTCTAGGAAAGAAGAAAAGTGTCAAAAATATTCGCCAACCTGAAGTCGAAAGTGGCTTACAACAAGCAGTTAAAGAAATTTTAGGAGGATACACTGCTCGTTCCTCGGAGAAAATTCCGTTCTATTGCAGGTTTTGTTCCAAACAATACGAGAACGAAACGAGTTTTTACGAACATAAAGCTTCCGAATTCCACAAGACTGCTGTACTGCTAGAGAGAAAGGCTACATATTGCAAACTTTGTCGCAAGCAATTTACTAGTCCAACACAAATGAAAGAACATCTCTCTTCTCGTCCCCATAAGCAGCGATTGCAGAATGTTCGAATGAGGCAAGGGAAACGTTACAGCTAGTAATAGAAGTGTGACGTAATAACATTATCATATTTCATTCGAGTTTTCAAATTGCAACACTCAGCTTGATTTCTTCTTCATTTCAAATTTTGTTGCACCTGGCATGTAATTTATTGGAAGCATTTCTTTCCAATAATCGGCACTGCCCCCCAAGTATCGCATTTGGAACATCACAGATCCTCGAATTTTTATCGGACGCCCCGAAAAGCGAGCTTCCACCCGTGCCCCTCGGTCAATAAAACCACGGTATTGTAACACCGTCCCGTCTTCCGACAGAGCTTGAAATGTACAAGTATCAAGATGCGTCGGCCCGGGATCTAGACGCCATCGTAAACCTTGCAAAGGTGGAGCAATATTGACCTCACCCTTTAAAACGATAACGCAATTGTAAGAATATAATACCACTGATACTAATATCTGACGTGTCAATATGAATGTGAGAGACTTACCTTTGGCAGAAATGTTACGGACGATACGCCAATCGTTTCCTGTAACCCGATACAAAACAAAATGTAAGAAAATAATTCCGTTCAAGAATTGAAATATTATTTGCCCGAGGAACTTACCCCACCAACTTCATCTTTCACTTCCCAGACACCTTCAAGATCGTCAGGGTACGAGTTTTCTTCATCTTTAGATCGGAATGCAGACTCCAACACCGCGAAACGGCCAAGTTCCTCTGTAGCTGTACGAGGTTTTGGCATTGTCATAACATCTAGATTTTCTTCTGGGCGAATATATCCACTTCCGTCTTCGACCAGTGATGCAACGAGACGTTCATATGAATTACTATAGCTTTGACCAAGAGTCACCAAAGGGTTGAGATTCGTCACCGTGCCTTCTCTATAGGCTTCACGGAGTAAGCAAATTAGAGCATTCAAATATTGGACACCAGAGCGAACCTCGTCTTCCATATTTTGGCATGGAGGACCGGTATCAGGATACCATCGTTGAATGAAACTTTTATCGTTTTCTGCCAAGGTTTCAGATAATATAAGAAGCTCCTGGTCATCGCCGAATAAGAGCACCCTTCGCACGATGTTGGAAAAAGCATTTAGTTGCCTTGTCATAGAGGGTTCTTCCGAACACAGGATTACGCCAATATCAGTGGCAGATTTCGATGCCTCCTCTGGACGAGTAACTATTTTTGTTTCTGTGACTTCTTTCTTTTCTTTTTTCCAAAACTTCAATCGATTTCTACCTTGGCTAGCTGAACTACTACTTTCACCTTCCTCCAAATCTTCAACATCGGTGTCACTTCCTTCTGGTTCAGCATCTGCATTAGCTTCTTGACTTGTTGCTGAGAATTCATCAGTATCTTGATGTGTTGTGAGTGTATCCATCATCGAAAGGCATATGTTTCGATCCTGAAGTTTTTTGGCAATCCGAAACCTTTTTGTGTCGGGGATCTCCTCTAAAGTGACACCAACATTCTTAAGAACAGAAATAACTCGCCTATAACTTTGAAGGTATTCCCTTGATGCGAACACCTATCACAAGAAATGAAATGTTTTTAGATATTTTCGTTGCATGTCCATTACTAAGCATGACCTTATAAAAGTAGAAATCACATGTTGATAGTTTCCTTACCTCTTTCACTCTTGGCGATTCTTCACCAGTAGTTGCTAGGCTTAAGACTGATTCTAAGTATGCCTCGGCGTACTTGTAGTCTGGAATGGTGCCATATCTCTCTTGAAAAGCCGATATTTGATCTGCAACGTACTGTTCATTAGTTCTAGTTTTCTTTGACGGATTTGTTGATGGAGCTACTCCATTCACAACTTTTTTGGAAGGTGAAGAAGTTGTAGATGAATCTCTTCGTGTGATCATTTTCAGAATCGGCCGGGGAATAGGACACTTTCCTGCATTTTGCTTCCCATTGGCATCTCTCGCTAATTGCGCCTTTTTTTCGGCGGCAGCCGCCAATCGCAAACTCCTATTGAATGCCTCTTCAGATGGCCAGGACTTTGCAAGGAGAATCCGACGTACGGCTCGATTTGAAGCATTGTTCAGAGCCTGTGTTAGCGAAATTGTCTGTGGTGATTTATCATCGTCACCAGTGGAAATTTTACCGCTTGCACAAGAAAGAGAGATATCACCAGGTGCAATACAGTAGTCAACCTCGTTCACCTTTCCGCGGTATATGATTTTATCCCCAACGACTTGCGGTGGCTGTTTTTCTCCGGCCTCTTGCTCAATATCTGCTCCAGAGAATGCCGAAAGTGACGACGCTCTAATTTCATGTATTATAGGGCGCGGGACACTCAAACTGGCTACATAGTGCAGAAACGAGCCATTGAAAACCAAGCAAGCCAACAAAAGGCCTTCGACCATAGAATCTCTCATCGATCCGAAAATTGATATCTCACTCTACTATCGATAAAAATAATCCAACCTCTCACTAACGCGTCACTTATTATTAATTGCACTCTGATGACTGTTTGAAATCTGTCGTCTTTCGATGACAAAATTTGTTCATGAGGTATAAGATCACCCGTTAATATTCAAGATGGTTCAGAGTGGTATTTTGTGTTTGTTCGGATCTGATGCCGTTTTTGTTTCTTCCTCCCCCGTGGAATGTTTGTTTCTATTGTTACCGCTTCTATTGGCGGCGGGTTGACTGACGGGATTCGAAATAGTTTCAGTCGGAATATACCAAATTTCTACAAATTTCCCGCTCAAAATATCAATTCTGAAAACTGACTCTTCTGCCTGCCCGGTCTCCTGGGAAGAGAGTGATTTGGTAATTATAAAGAGAGCGAAAGCTTTGACTATTGTTTACAAGAAGTAGGCTGCTTCTAATACTTTCTCTTTACGGTTTTAAAGAAGTGGAGTACTGGTACAATAGTTGTTATATCATTGAATCTCTTATTCGTCCCGCTCTGTACCTTGGATGCAGTGAATATTAGCAGTAGCTATCAAAAGATCAGTGTAGAAGCATCCAGGAACATCTTACTTGTTGACAGACTTTTGTTTATCACTCGGAGTATTATCCATTGCCATTCATTAATCCAAAAGCTTGCATTGATCTTGACGATGACACAAATAGGCGCTATTTTGCTGTATTTTGTTATGTTGGAAAACAAACTTTATCAAGAAGCAGCATCACCCACTTTCTCACCATTACACTTAATACTTCTACCCCAGGATGCGATAATTTCTTACCAATATCTCCGATTTCGCGGTTGTCAGGACGGCTTCGAAGCGAATAGAAAGAGAGCCAAAAAATGGATTATGAAAATAACAAAATTTCAAGAGACGATAAGAACGTTTTTGTTACAAACGAATTACCAATAAGATTATACTCAAATTACAACAACAATTAAACTCAAAGATCAAAAGCTTCTTCAGTATCGAACTTACGAGTACGTGATCCAATAGCCATCCATAATCTGGATATCACTATGCTTGTAGTCTGCCAACACTTCAAATGCAATGTTATTGAAGTATTCGCAAAAGTCTGAAAGCAGGATCATGCTCTGGGCATTCGCTGACCATTGAATTCCAAAATTTCCATATTTGGGCCATGCAGCAGTGGTAGTTTGGAATACTTTGAGTGCCGCTGGGAATCCATTTATTTTCTCGATAAAGTCTTTTAGTAGGGCCCTATACTCGTTGACACAGTGAAATGATCCAGAAGACAATCGATCTTTATCAAGATACGAAGGTCGTTCATCCCGATATTCTGAACTACAGAGTCTATGGATATCATGAAGTCCAGTGTTGAATAGAATGACTACGTCGTCACAACCTGTTTGGAATCTCTTGCACCCTTTATTTTTAAGTTGCAGGTCTTTCAGAAACTTTTCGACATTCGCAGGTCCTAGAACCTCATTTTTTCGGTATCCGCCGTGCAGAGAAAGGAATGTCAATTCGACCTGTTGGGTGGGTACGTTTTTCAGTAGTCCTTGTAACATATCTTTTTGTACACGAAGTACGGAATCTCCAATATAAACTATGTGTATTTTATTTCGAGGGCCACTGCATTCATCCGATGAGGCTACTCGTTTATCATGATTACCAAAGAAAGATTCCGGTATGACGAGACAACCGTTTAAATACTGATATTCCATCATGATACCCAGGGAATTGACGTTGTTGGCGTATCCAATCGTTGACACGAGTGAACTATTCATTGTCTTGCTTGAATATTTCTTCTCGTTCACTTTACCGACTACCTTCCATCTCGCTTTTTCTAGGGCACTAGTCGACGAGGTTTCGACTAGATGTTCAAACGTACAAAGATCTTTATCTACATCGCGTTCGCTTATTGACGTTGTCTTCTTCGGTCCCTCCTCTTTTCCGAACACAACGTTCTCGATTATGGGAAAACCTGGCAATAAATATCCTTCGTAACTCGGTTCTTGTTGATTCAATTCTACGCGTAAGGGAAAGGTAGTAAGAAGCGGAGAGCTGGAAACTGTCAACACTGCCTCAATTGTGTACAACCCCGGATCATAAAATACAAAAGTGAATTCGTAACAACAACCGCCCCCATCACAAGATCGTGAGGTAACGGTCCCAGGAATAACTGCAGGCCCGTATGCTCGAAGAAAGAACAACGAAGTGCAATTGCTGTGGTTGGCATTACTTTTGCTGCCATCGTTATTCTCGTTTTTTGTTTTGACCTCGCAGTCTTCGTGCCCTTCACAACTGACTACTATCACATATTCATATCCCGCCACCCCTTCCGCTTTCATAGACTTTGACGTAGACTTTATAGAAAAAAATCGTGCCAACGTTTTTTCAGGGCGTGCCCATCCTGTGTATCCAGGCAGCTCTCCCGGCGCAATTGCATTTTGTGTGACGAAATGACCTGATATCCCCTTTGATGATTTGTTAACAACATATCCGTC
>Ga0115013_10001756_pt1 | contig 12354 bp, 6 predicted proteins | sample SouAtlMetagenome_2_FD_88686 | JGI IMG/M metagenome (GOLD analysis project Ga0115013, IMG submission 88686) | Marine eukaryotic phytoplankton communities from Atlantic Ocean - South Atlantic ANT15 Metagenome | ecosystem: Environmental > Aquatic > Marine > Oceanic | place: South Atlantic Ocean...
GCATTTTTGTCAGCAAACTTTGTACCAATTCAAGTTATTGATTCTGCAGGTACCGCAACAAACGCAATTGAAACACAACAATTAGGTGTTCAAGATTCTGCTGTTGCTGGTAGAATATTAAACGTAGCAGTTACTAACGGAGGAACCGGTTATACGAGTGCACCTACTATAACATTAACGGGCAATTCAAGAGCTATAGGCGACAGTGCACAAGCAACTGCAACCGTATCAGGAGGATCTGTTGTTAAAATTGAAATGTTGAATGAAAGTTCTGGCTCAGGTAAAAATTTTACAAATGCAACTGTAACAATTACAGGCGGTGGTGGAACTGGCGCAGTTGCTCGAGCAGTATTAGGTCCACCAAATGGAATTGGTAAAGATCCAAGAGACGAATTAAAAGCAACTTCATTGATGTTTAATGCTAAACCAAGCGGAACTGAAGGTGGAGACTTTTTAGCTGGTACTAATGTAGATTTTAGACAAGTTATGTTAATAAAGAATCCTTTAGATTCAGCAAATGGCACTACATTAACTGCAACAACTGGTAAAGCTTTAAGATTCTTAAAAACTGACTTAACATTTGCAGGAAACTTAGCAGTTGACGAGTTAATTTTTAATAACACTGTACCACCAGCAAAAGCATACGTAAACCAAGTTTCAGATAGTGATGTTTATTTTCATCAAACAGATAGTACAGGATATACACCTTTTGGAGTTGGTGATACATTAACAGACGAACAAGGCAATACAGGAACTATTGCCGTGGCTCCTGCATCAGAAGATCTCATAAATACTTCTGGAGATATCTTATATATAGAAAATAGAGCACCAGTTATAAGAGACGCATCACAAACAGAAGATATAAAAGTAGTAGTTACACTTTAGTAGGATATTAATATGGCGACAACATTTACAGAAACCACCTTATCAACTACGTATAAAGATGATTTTCGTGATAGTGATAACTTTCATAGAATATTATTTAATACAGGTGTTGGATTACAAGCAAGAGAATTAACACAACTTCAAACAATATTGCAAAAACAGATTGAAAGATTCGGTAATAACGTTTTTAAAGAAGGTGCTGTTGTAGACCCAGGAGGAGTGAATGTAAACCCGCAGTATGAATTTATAAAACTAGATACAGCTGATCCATCACATGTTTTACCAACAGATATTACAACTCTTGTAGGTAAAACTGTAACTGGCCAAACTTCTTCGATAGTTGCAACAATATTAGAAGTAGTCGCTGCAGCTGGAAGCGATCCTGCAACTCTTTATGTTAAGTACACTGATACAAGTTCAGCTCAAGGCAGCACTGATATTGTAACACAAAGAATGGCATCTAATGAAGTTATGGATGTTTCAGACGGTACGGATTTAAAGGTAAAGCTTTCTACAGTAGCAGATCCTTCTGTAGGTACTGGCACACAAATAACATTGCGCAGTGGTATATACTACGCAAGAGGAAATTTTGTATTTACTCAAGATCAAAGTAAAATAATATCAAAGTATACTGATACACCAGATACTGATGTAGGTTTTAAAGCAGTTGAAGAAGTTATTACAGCGAGTGACAATAATGCTCTATATGATAATCAAGGTTCAGTTCCTAACGTAAGTGCACCGGGTGCTGACAGATATCGTATTACTCTTACAATTGCAGAAAAAAGTGAATTATCTTCAAGTGAAAATTTCATACATGTAGCTACAATTAAAAAAGGTCAAATTTATGAAGCTATTGATGTAAATCAATCTTATAATATACCAAATCAATTGATTGCCAAGAGAATATCTGAAAATTCAGGTGACTACATAGTAAAACCTTTTAGTGCAAGATTTGAACTCGATTCAGAAAATACACATCTATTATTAAACGTAAGTGATGGAACAGTTGTTGTTAATGGATTTAGAGCATCAAGATCATATCCAACATCTATTCGTATTGCAAAGCCAACAGCTACATCTGTAATTAACAATGAACCAGTCGGCGCTACTTTAGGCCACCACATTTTAGTTGATGTAGCTCATAGTGGTTTAGGAAAAACACAAGGTATTCCAAACTTTAATCAATTAGAATTGATGAATTTAAGATCAGCTGTTACACACGGTGGAAGCACAATAGGTACTGCAAGAGTTAAAGCTATAACTAAAAGTGGTACTAATTTAAAAATGCATTTAACAGATATCATCATGAATTCTGGACAAGCTTTTCGTAATGTAAAAAGTATAGGCACAAGTGCAAATAATTATTTCGATATTACACAAGAAAACTCAAAGACTGTTTTAAAAGAACCAACTGGAGATGCAAGTTTATTTCCACTTCCTAGAACAAGACCTAAGTCAATGACTGATTTAATTTATACAGCTCAAAGAAAATTTTCAAGTTTATCTGCAAACGGTTCTGGTGTAGTAACACTTACAGGATTAACAACGTCTGGTGAAGTATATACACAAACAAGCGATTTTGTTTTTGCAAAAGCTGACAGTGATGTATCAGCCGCATCTCCTACAATAACTTTATCCGGCGGAGGAACTGGCGGTACTGCAAATTTTGGAACAGCTGCAGATGTTGCAACAATTTCAAGTTCATCAGATATAGAACTCGCTTCATATATAAGTAAAACTCAAACATCTCCTAAAACTAAAACTCTTACTACATTTAACCTAACTAACACAGTAGAATCAGACGGCGCTGGATTTAAATTTATTAATTTGAAAAGAGCTGATATATTTGAAGTTGATCAGATAGTAAAATCTGGAGACAGCAGCGTAAATTATTCAAATAGATTTATATTAGATAACGGCCAAAGAGAAGATAGGTATGAACCGGGAAGGTTAATAGTGGCTAACGGTCAATCTGCACCAGCCGGTAACATTTTTGTTAAGTACAAATTTTTTGATCCAAGTGCATCAGGTGATTACTTTTCTGTAAATTCATATGCTGGCCAGGTTGATTATGACAAAATTTCAAATTTTAGATTTGGTAATGGAACATTAGCCAATTTAAGAGATTTTATAGATTTTAGATCAGTAGCAGATTCTGCTGGAAATTTTAATACCAGTGGGGCAACTATGCTGGAACTACCTCAAAGCGGTAGCACTATAACTGCAGATGTTACATACAATTTAGCACAATCAGGTAAACTTGCAATAGATACTCAGTCTAATTTTCAATTGCAACTAGGTGCACCGGGTTTTGCAAGTGAAATTCCAAACACTCAAACTAATACATTACCTCTTTATGATATTAACTTAAGAGCAGCAACATTAAATGATTCTGACGTAAATTTATCAAGGTACAACTATAAACGATTTACTATGAAAGAAATAGGTAAATTAGAAAATAGAATATCTAGACTTGAAGATTTTACTACGCTAAATTTATTAGAACTTGACACAAAAAATCTAGAAGTTTTAGACTCAGCCGGTAACAATAGAACAAAAAGTGGATTCTTTGTAGATAAATTTACAAATCACTTAGGTTCTAAAGTTGATATTGCAAATCAGTACAGAGCATCTATGGATATTCCAAGAGGATTACTCCGGCCGATGACAAATGAAGATACAATAAGAATGATATATGATTCTGCAAATTCTGTCAATACTATAAAAAGAGGCGATAACGTTTATCCTGTGTTTGATGAAGAACTATACGTTGATCAGACAACTGCGAGTAAAGCAATAAAGATAAATCCATTTGCAGTAACAATCTATACCGGTGCTATTACACTATCTCCTTCAACTGATGAGTGGAGAGACGTTGAACGAATGCCTGATAAAATAATTCAAGGTGGAAGTGTTATATCTTCAAGACCCGCATATCTTTTCGATAATCATATATTTGATTGGTGCGGCGCTACTGGTTATGATGCTTTAAATAGAGTAGTTACTAATGAATCTATATTAGAATTAATTGAAGATAGATTAATCGAATCTGTATTATCTCATTTTATGAGAGCAAGAAAAGTTAATTTCAAAGCTGTAGGTTTAAGACCAAACACTAGAATTTTTACATTTTTAGACGGCAATAATATTTCTAATTTAACTAATGGTGCCGGCGGTGAAGGCGGATTTACTTTTTACTCGGATACTGACTCAGATTTTGGTAACACTTTGAAAAATGTAACAACTCATCCTAGTGGCGCTTCAACTCTGGTAACAGATGCTAATGGCACAATTTCTGGTTCATTCATTGTACCTAATAATGATACAACAAAAATAAGAACTGGAACAAGACAATTTAAAATTTTAGATATTAGTGTCGATAATGAAAAAAATGCAGCCACAATATCGTCTGCACCGTATACAGCAACAGGTTATATAGACACTAAACAGGCAGAATACACTTCAACTCGTATAATTTACAGACCTTACATTTATAACTATGGTGGTGAACATGGAGGCGGCGGCGGCGGTGATGGTCCACCTATAATCGTACCAGTACCACAGCCTGGCGTAAAGCCTCCAGAGCTAGACGGTGTCTACACCGGTCCGGGTTCACTATCTTATGATTTATTCGGAGATGTTTATGGAGATTACGGATTTGAAACAGGACCAGATGGCAATCCTGGTAGTGGAGGAGGTCATTCATCAACCGATACAGGTCCAGATGGTAACCCAGGTAGTGGAGGAAACGATCCGACTGACAATGATATGGGTGGGGAAGATGTATAATAGGAGTATAATATGGCAGTAACTACGACCGGATATAAAGTAGGTAAACAACCTATAGCACAATCATTTTTTATAAGTGAACCTGCAGGAATATATTGCACTAAGTTTGATTTATTTTTTAAAGCTGGTGATGCAGCTGCGCCGATACAAGTAGAAGTAAGACCTATGGAAAACGGATTTCCTTCAGCATCTGAAATATTGCCGGGAAGTGTAAAAGCATTGCCGGGAAGTACTTTTAGTGGAGGAGCTAGTGTTTCATCTGATGCTACCACTGCAACTTCATTTGAATTAGATGAGCCTTTGTTTTTAAGAGGAAATACTGATTATGCTTTAGTTGTAACGGCAGATTCTAAAGATTATGAAATTTTCATCGCACAAATAAATGAATTTGTTGTAGGTTCAACTGAAAAAAGAATTAACAAACAACCTACATTAGGTAGTTTGTTTTACTCACAAAATGGTACAACATTCTCACCTGCTCAAAATCAAGACTTAACATTTAGAATACACAAAGCAAAATTCAAAAATACTACTGCAACTGTGCGGCTTAATAATGCACCGGTTCCAAGACAGCTTCTTCAAAATAATCCTATAACCACAACAGCAGGATCACAAACTGTAAAAGTTTTTCATCCGCATCATGGCATGCAAGTAGGTCAACCTATAACGTTAGCTGGTGTAGATTCTACCGGAGTAGGTGGAATATTTGCATCTACGTTAAATAAAAGATATAATGTAACAACGGCCGATTACACTGGTTACACATTTACTGCTGATTCTGCAGCAGATTCAGATGCTCGAGCTGGAGGTTCACTTATAACTTCAACGAAGAATATACCGTATAGCACTATATTTCCAAATATACAAACTTTAGTTCCGAGTGGAACGGGCTTAGGTGCAACAATTAAAACTACAACGGGTAAATCATTTGCTGGAAGCGAAACAGCTTTTCAAAAATCTACTGACTTTAAAGGACTTAGGATATTAGAAAATTCAAATCTTGAAGCTCTACAAATAATTGCGCATGATAGTGCAGAAACAAGTGAATTAGGAGCTGGAGTAAAATCACTTGATATGAATATTGAAATGGTTGGAATTGATTCTAATGTTGCGCCAATGATTGATTTACAAAGAGCATCGGTAGGTTTAATTAACAACGTAATAGATAGACAAGCTTCTAGTGTAACAGATAATTTTAATGTACCATTAAACTTTGTAGCTGAAACTGCGGCAACTGGTGGAAGTTCTGCTTCAAAACACTTAACTAGAATTATATCTCTAGCTAATGAATCAGTAGGTTTAAAAATACTTTTAGCCGCGAATAGACCTGCTGCAGCTGATTTCGTAGTGCTTGTAAGAACAGCTGGTGATGATGAAATTATAACTGATAAAGATTTTATAGAGTTAACACAAGAAACTACTATACCGTCAGATGAAAGCCCCGCGGTTTTTAGAAATTATACATATTTACATGGTGGTCTTGGAGGAGATGTGCCAGCATTTTTAAGATATCAATTAAAAATTGTATTTAGATCAACGAATCAAGCTAAGCCTCCGGTTTTTGGTTCTTTAAGAGTGATTTCATTAAGTGTATAAAAACGTTGAAGGGCATAGTAACTTAGTAAGAGATACATCTACAGGAGCTATTTTGAATATAAATAAAGATGAGATCAGTGCAGCAAGAAAAAGAAAGCTTGAAAGAAGACAAAAAGAACAAGAAATTGTAGATTTAAAGAATGAAGTTGGTGAAATCAAATACATGTTAAACAAACTTATAGAGAAATTAGATGGCTAAAACTACAGTTAACCTAACGGATACAGTAACCAACTGGGTTACAAAAACAAATCAAATATCAGGTGCTATCGGTGATTTGACTAATCTCAACACGACTATAGACTCAGACATTGTAGGTGCTATTAACGAATTAAAAACGAAAACTGATTTACTCGATTCTGCAGATGTTACCACAACAGCAAGAAGCGCATTCCAAGTTCTCGATGCCGGAGGTGACGGAGGATTAGTTTATGATTCAGCTACAGGAAATATAACTTATACTGGGCCAAGTGCAGATAGTGTACGTTCACATTTTCATGGAGGTGCTGGAGTTGTATTAGACTCAACTGGTGATATATCAGTAGATTCTTCAACTATAAGAGGATTAGTTTCAGTTACAGATGCTGGTGGTAGTGGATCACTAGCTTACAACAGTTCAACTGGTGTATTTACATATACTGGACCGGGTGCGACTGCAAACCCAGCAGACATAACAGGCACGGGTACTAAAACATTTACACCGCCTGCGAGTGATGATCAGTATTTAAGAGTTAACACTTCAAGCGGCGATATTACACTTAATGTTGCAGTAGGTAGTTTGAGTCAAGGTCAAAGTGTAATAGTTGACAAAATCACTACTGCTAATAACCTTACTATAAACTGGAATCAAAGTGGTACATCACAAGGTATATCACTTGGTAATTCAGTAGATCTTGCAGTCGGATTCTACAACGGTACTGCATTCTCCTTTGTTGAAACAGTTAAGTCATAGGTGATATATGGGTGCTCCACTTATTTCAAATCTTGGTTTTACTGAGGTTAGCTCCGCTGGAAGTTTAAATTCAAAAGCCGGTGCAAAAATAAACCTTCCAATACAGCTATACAAACTGACAGGTAATGTATCTGGTCAACTAACATTAGACTCAACTACTAATCATAAAAAAGTCATCTTAGATACAAATGGATTCGACATCGATAATGGATCAGATGCACCATTAGATATGGATACGCCTGGAAGTGTTAAGATTGAGTTAAAAGGTGACGGAGCAGTAAGAGCTACAGGAAAAGCAACAACGATTGCACAAGCCAGCACAAGTCATACCGGTACAACAACTGCAGCTGCAGGCGATACCTCACAGGTTGTGGTCGATACAAGTCACACATTTACTAATCAAACTATTAACGATATAAGACCAGACCCAGGCAATAGTTATGGATCTGGTGGTGGCACATCATGGGGTGATGGTGCTGGAACAAGTCACGCATATCCTCCGAATGGTGGAAGTAATAGAACATCACATAGAACGCATGGAACTTATCATAACACTGCTACTGCATCAAACTTTGGTGGACCTAGTTTAACAAATGTCATAAGATCAGATTTTAGCATGACGTTTACACACGCATTCGTAGAAGACGGTAATCGTACTGACGGACCAATTACTGGTGTAGGTGGTAGTTTTCCTCCTACAACAAATAGTACACATTCTTACAGTGGAGCAACTTATCGCTTTTGTAGATGGTTTAGTGCATTTCAAAGAGTTAATAATGGTAATGCAGGTTCAACCGGGGTTGCAATATACATAGATGCTAATACTGGAAAAGCTGTTGTAGAACTTGAAAATGGTCGAGGTGCATTCTGTCAGATAAGAGACGTCAAATGTTTTGAAACGGCAACAGGTAGAAAATTTACATTTACTAATAACACTGATCATACAGTTACTATTGGTGGCAGCAATAATCCTTTAAGTGGATCATCTGTAGCATCAGGTGCATCAATTACAGGTACAAGAAATTCAACTGACGGTTCGTATAGTATTACACATACGTTACCAAGTACTGATGGAAGCGGCAATCCGTTATCAATTAATGATTTAAACAAAGGCACTGCACTTCTCGACAGTAGCCAACATACAGGAATAACTTCAGTTAAAGGCTTTTAAGAATCTTTTTTGTATAAATAGATCTAAAGGCAGGGGCGGGGACGTCCGACAAAGAAATCAACTGGAGTATTTCATGGCCCAATTTCACGAATTTACCATTGATCAAGGTACAGACACCACTATAGAACTTCACTTAGTCGACATTAACGGCGCAGCTAAGAATCTCTTAGGATATTCAGTAGCGGGTAAGATAAAGAAAACTTTCAATACAGATAGTTCTGAAGCAACAGCGTTTACTACACAGATAACGAGTAACACTGAAGGCACAGCTACGTTATCTCTTACCAATACACAAACTGATGCGTTGAAGGCGGGGAGACATGTATATGATGTTGAGTTATCTCATGCCGAAAGTGGAACTGGCAACACCATAGTCGAAAGAATTATGGAAGGGCGCATACAAGTAACTCCATCCGTAACTAAGTGAGGAAATAATGGCAATTAAGGTCGTCACAGGCCAACAAACTTTCATAAAAAAGATTGTAGTTGGTACACCAATAAGTACTGCTCAAACTGGATTGTCCATTGATAACTTTTCAGACTTCAGTGTTGCGACTAAATCCGATGGTCAAATATTAGTTTATGATTCAGCTGAAAATGCATTTAAGAACTTTACATTCGATGTTGGCCAAGGTTTAGCAAGAGAATATTCGCCCGGTAATGATAAATTAATTATTGCCATAGATTCAGATAAAACACCAGTTGTAACAGGTCTTACTACTAAAGGCCACATTGTCCCCACATTAGACAGTTCATTTGACTTAGGTGACAGCGCTAAAAAATTTAGAGATTTATATTTAAGTGGAACTACAATACACTTAGGTAGCATAAATTTAAAAGATTCCAGTGGAGGTTTTGCAGCCACAGACAGTGTTGGTGCTCCAGTAAATTTTAATTTACAAGGTTCTATACAACAAATTAGAAATATGTTTGCCAGTGGCGGTGATCTTTCATATAATGCCAGCACCGGTATATTTGAATTCGATGTTGAACAAGTATATACAAAAGAAAACTTTGATTCTGACTTCAATATAACACTTGATAGTGCTGTTCTTGAAGGTGTAGGTTTAACTTACAACAATGCTAGCAACACGCTAAGCATCGACTCTGCAGAATTAGAAGCAAACTTTAAACAAGACATCCGCGGTTATTTTACAGCTGGTGGAGATTTAACATATAACTCCGGCACCGGTCAGTTTACATTTGATGTAGAACAAGTTTACACTAAAGCAAATTTTGATTCTGATTTAGGTGATGCAAATACAGGTCAATTGCCAGAAGGCACTAATTTATATTACTTAAAATCAAGAGTTGACTCAGACATTGATTCTGCATTTGACGCAAGGTCAACAACAGATTTATCTGAAGGTAACAATCTATACTACACGGTTGCACGAGCTGATTCTGCGGCAAGAAGTGCATTACTTGGAATAGACGCTGGAGGAGATGGATCATTTAGTTATGATTCTGCTACTGGTAAATTTACTTATACAGGCCCAAATGCAAGTGAAGTAAGAGCACATTTTACTGGAGGATCCGGTATTGCTATTACTTCTGGTGATATTAAGATAGATTCTGCAGAACTTACGAGTTTATTTAGACAACAAATCAGAGGTTTCATATCAGCAACAGATGCAGGCGGAGACGGAAGTTTTGCTTATGATAATTCTACTGGAATTCTTACATACACCGGTCCAAGTGCATCTGAAACAAGAGCTCACTTTAGTGCTGGTGAAGGTATTGATATATCTTCTGGCGAAATATCTGGTGAAGATGCATCAACATCTAATAAAGGTATAGCATCATTCAATACTGAACATTTTGCAGTTACATCTGGCGCTGTCAGTATTAAAGCCGATGGAATAGATGATACACATATCGATTTCGGTACAGGTACAAACCAAGTAAGTACGGCTGATATTCCTGAACAAACCAATCTTTATTACACCACAGCAAGAGCAGACAGTGATGCAAAGAATTCAATATCTGCAACGGATGCAGGTGGTGATGGATCATTTGCGTATAACAACGCTACTGGTGTATTCACATATACTGGACCGTCATCAGCAGAAGTTAGAGCTCATCTAAGTGCAAGTAATGGCATATCTTACAATAGTACTACAGGCGATATTCGAGGTCCTCAGCCTTTAGATTCTGCAGCTACACCAACATTTGCACAATTAAGAGGTCCAGCTGAATTAATTATTGATCCGGCTGCAATAGGAGATGCAACTGGTACCGTAAAGATTATGGGTAACCTTCAAGTTGAAGGTACTCAAACTACAATTAATTCATCAGCAATTGTATTAAAAGATAAAAATATTGTTATAGCTGACAGCGCAGCAGATAGTTCAGCACTTAATGGCGCAGGATTCACTTGGGGTGATTCAGCCATTGTCAATAATCCTACATTTAATTATCAACATTCCGGTGCCAAATTTATTTCAAATAGAGAAATAAATGCTCCTTTATTTTCAGGATCTGGTGCATCATTAACTAATTTACCTACAGCATCTTTAACAGGAACTATTGACTCTGCAAGAATACCAACTTTATTAATTGCTGATATTGGAAATATCCCATCTATAGATCATGATGCACTTACTAATTTTGTAGCCGATGAACATGTCGCACACAGTGGAGTTTCAATAACTGCAGGATTCGGTTTAAAAGGTGGAGGCACTATTGCATCTACAAGAGATTTGGCTATTGATTCGGCTGAACTCTTAACATATTACGAACCAATAATAAGGCACGATAATTTATCAGGATTCGTAGCAGATGAACACATTGCACACAGCGGTGTGTCGATAACAGCAGGTTTTGGTCTTAAAGGTGGAGGTACAATAGCGTCTACACGTGACTTAGCTATTGATTCAGCTGAACTTCTAACATACTACGAACCTATATTAAGACATGATAATTTATCAGGATTTGTTGCAAATGAACATATAGATCATACATCAGTATCGGTAACTGCAGGATTCGGTTTAAAGGGCGGTGGAACAATTGCATCAACTCGTGATTTAGCAATTGATTCAGCTGAACTTTTAACATATTATGAGCCAATAATAAGACATGATAATTTATCAGGATTTGTTGCAGACGAACATGTAGCTCATACTGGAGTTTCTATAGTCGCTGGTAAAGGTTTAACTGGCGGTGGTAATATAGCTTCAAGCCGAACTATTGATATTGACTCTGCTAATATACGTGGAATGTTTTCTGCTGGTGGAGACTTATCTTATAACTCTGGCACTGGTGAATTTAGCTTTGATGTTGAATCAGTTTACACAGCTAACAATTTTGATAGTGATTATTTCTTTGCTAAAGATTCAGCAAACACTGCAGTTGAAAGAAATCAGCATGATTCTGATACAAAGAACTTTGCAGTAACAGTCGCTGCAAAAGTTAATCATGTTTACAGCGGTGGCAGTGGACAAGCTTATTATATTGATGGAACAGAATCACCAATAGTAAATTTAAAAATTGGAAGAACATATCGTTTTACTCTTAGTTCAAGTGATATGTCAAGTCATCCATTTAGATTTTATTATGATGCTGCTAAATCTACACAATATACAACGGGTGTAACAACCACAGCAACATATGCTGAAATAGCTATAACAGAAGCTACTCCTTCTGTATTACATTATCAATGTTCAGCTCATGGCTATATGGGTCATGCATTACAAATTGGTACACGTAACTTTACAGGTTTTACAACTAGTGATTTAACTGAAGGTACTAACCTTTATTATACAAATGCACGAGTTGAAAGTTATATAAATGCTGGTGAAGGTATAGACTTTTCAAGTGGTACAATATCCGGTGAGGATGCCACATCGTCTAACAAAGGTATTGCATCTTTTAGTAGTGATCATTTTGATGTATCATCTGGTGCAGTAACACTTAAAGCAGATGGTATCGATGACACCCACATCGATTTTGGTACAGGCA
>Ga0115013_10001757_pt1 | contig 12352 bp, 7 predicted proteins | sample SouAtlMetagenome_2_FD_88686 | JGI IMG/M metagenome (GOLD analysis project Ga0115013, IMG submission 88686) | Marine eukaryotic phytoplankton communities from Atlantic Ocean - South Atlantic ANT15 Metagenome | ecosystem: Environmental > Aquatic > Marine > Oceanic | place: South Atlantic Ocean...
AACGGCTTAAAGGTGCATATGACAAACATATGTTCAGAGATTACATTACACACAGACGAGAACCATAGCTTTGTATGTTGCTTGTCGTCATTAAACTTAGCTAAATATGATGAATGGAAAGGAACAAACCTTATATACGACGCCACGTGGTTTCTTGATGGCGTTATGGAGGAATTTATTCAAAGAGCAAAAGGACTTAGAGGTTTTGAAAATGCCATTCGTTCTGCTACGAAAGGACGTGCACTTGGGTTGGGTGTACTGGGATGGCACACATATCTCCAAGAAAAGGCTATTCCTTTTGAAGGTTTGCTTGCTCAGTTTGAAACTAGGAAAATATTTTCGCAAATTAAAATCGAAAGCGAAAGAGCTTCTAGAAACCTTGCTGAGGTTTACGGTGAACCTCTGTGGTGTGCTGGTACTGGTTATCGTAATACTCATTTGCGTGCTATTGCTCCCACTGTTAGTAATTCAAAGCTTAGCGGAAACATTTCGCCGGGAATAGAACCTTGGGCCGCTAATGTATTTACAGAGCAGTCTGCTAAAGGTACGTTTATACGTAAAAACCCTACGCTTTTAAAACTACTTAGAAAACTTAAAATAAATACAAATGAAACATGGGACAAAATTCTCGCGGATGGCGGTAGCGTTCAAGGTCTGGATGAGCTTGATGGGGTTACTGTTGGATCACACGAAATCCCGGCGAAGGAAATATTTAAGACGTTTAAGGAGATTAACCAATTAGAACTAGTTAATCAAGCAGGTATACGACAGCAGTATATAGATCAGTCTGTTAGCTTGAACTTAGCATTTCCTAGTGTAGCAACACCTAAATGGATAAATCAAGTTCATATGGCTGCTTGGAAAAACGGTATTAAAACTCTGTATTATACTAGAACTGAATCAGTGCTGCGTGGTGACATAGCACAACAAGCAATGAGTGAAGATTGTATTGCTTGTGACGGGTAATAATTAAAGGGGCTAGCGCCCCTTTTTTTATATTACTTTGTATTTTGTTTTACCGTTTTCTTTATATGCTTTTAAACACCTGTTTCTATTGTCTTCGTCATTAACATAAGACACGTGAATCCAGTTGGGATTAGTATCTGTACCAAATTCCCATATAAGCTGATCAAAGTTTAGGTTTTCTTTTATCCATTGATACATCTCTGCGTTGCTCTTATGCCCATAGACATCATCTAAGTCCATTGCTTGGCCCTTACAGTGCTGAGAAGTTTTTGATCCTCCTATGGCTTCATTTAAAGCAGCTGATCTAAAAAAAGACGTAACTTTAATTGCACCGCCTGCCCATTTACGTAATGGTTCAAATATTTTTCTAGCAGTTAAACCCATTGTTTCAACCTGGACAGGATTAGGAGTGTTATCTATATTTCTGCGCTTAGCCGTACTAGAGTGTATTGCTTCTGCGTATGTTATATGATCACTTATTTTTTCCATTACTTTTTCTTTCTGCCTTTTCTGGCTTCACCTTTTACAGCATCATCTATATCACCAAGCTGATTACCAACTTCCTTAATAGCGTTAGCTACATCTGCTAGCTCTTGAGCTGTAAGCTTATATCTTTTTTTAATTTCTTCTACTGTAGCTATTGCTTTTTCATCTATAGTGGTTTTGCTCCATAAAGCGTTCCACATATCTTTCCAGTACTGTTTAGTTAATTTCCACATAATTTAAAATTTATCTGCCGTGTTTATTTCATTTATAGTTTGTTGTATTTCTAGTAGATCCGTTGGCAGCATTAGATCTAAACCAGCTTTAAAAACTTTTTCTTTAACACCGTTTTTAAATATTAATAACGTAGGTGCCATACGTATTCTGTATTTCTTTTTTGCTTTAGGCGCTTTAGCTATATCTACTCTGTAGTATGTAGCATTTTTAATCTTGTCCCACTCTGCAAAACAGTTTTCTTTATTAAAATCAGCCCAAAACTCTACAACTATTGTTTCAAAGTTATTTTCACCAAATGAAGATACTTGTGCTATTTTAGATTCAAAGTCTTTGTCGTCGATCCAGTATTGTTTAGGAACACTTACTTGGCTAAAAGCTATTGTTGTAAATAAAAGTAAAATTAAATTTTTCATCTTCCTCTTTGTATTTCGTATAAACGTTCGTCAATTTTTTCTAAAGTTTCTTTAATTTCTTCGACATCATCTTGAGTGTCCATTATTGTACCTCTAATAAGTTCGTCTTTTAAATCAAACTCTGTTCTAGATATAGTTGGCTCAGGTAGTGTCATTGCTAAAGCTATATCTGATTGCATAACAAAATACATACTAGCTAAAGATATTACTCCTCCTACTATTATTCCTATAGTTTTTAAGTCCAAAGTTACTTTTGTATCTTCCCCTATTTGTGGTGGTGTTTTGGCCATTATTTTAGTGTTACGTTTATTCCAAAGTTAGTGTTAAATATTTCACGATCCCAAAACTTTACGTATTCAGCTTCAGCAAACAATCCTACTGTCTTCCATATTTTCCAGCCAAACATAATACCGCCTTGCATATCTTGCCACTGTTCAAGCTCTGCGTCTTCACGAAGACCACCTTTGCCCCAGTTGTTTCTATTTAAGTAGCTAAAGTCAACATCACCTTTTAAATATTTGTGGTGACCTAATATTAAATTACCGTACATGTGCATCCAAAAATTGTTTTGATAGTGATAAAAATCAAAACCAACGATAGGTGCTATCTCGCCAAAGTCATCTAATAAATCCCACTGCTCGTTGTTGTAACGCATCATTAAATCGCCAAATACTGTATTTCTGAACTCAAGATCACTGTCAGCAACTCTATTACCAGCTGGATCAATCCAATACCAGTCATATCTTTCATTACCAAATTCATCTTCTTCAGTAAAAAATATATCGTCATATCCATACAAAAATCCTAATTCATACCAGTAGTTTGTAGGATATTCTTCACCATTTATTACTTCAGTTTCATTAAGCCATATTTCTATAGGATTATATCCAAAAGCTTGCTCATGCGTTCTATATATTGCACCAGCAGATATACTAAACTTATTACCTATAGGTGCTCTAAGTCTTACTTCAGCAGACTGGTATTTAAATCCTACATTACCAGCTTGTCTTTGCTCAGCTTTTATAATATGATACTTACCAGTGTGACGTATAAAATACCTTGAGTTTTCAAACTCATCACCACGCTGACGTTCTTTTTCATAGTGAAATAAATATTCTAAACCTTGTACAGCCGCTGTTGGTGCTGATAAAGCTATATTGTTTTCTGTACCGTTGTAAAAGTTAGGTTTATTTTCATAGCCAAACCTAGCTAGCTTACGTATACCTAATCCTAATCTATAATCATTTGGAAAGTACTCTGTATCATCTATAACTTGTGGTATATCGTATAAGTTGCCGTCCTCGGGTGGTCTTACAAAATAATCTTTACGAGGTGTTTCAAATGAGTTTGAAGTATTACCAGCAGCATATACGCTAGAATACTTAAACACATTGTCATATATTTTCTTAAACAGCTGCGCGTCTGCATTTATGCTATACACGCAAGCTAGCACTACTAATAATAGTTTTTTCATGTTTATTGTTTTATGATACGTTACTACTTGAAGCTCTACGTCTGCCCATACCTACCTTTTTTTTAGCGCGTACAACTTTACTACGCTCAGCCTTAGTCATTTGACTCCAGGTTTTAGGCGACTTGCTACTTACTTTGCGAGAAGGTCTACAAACTTTTGTACGTTTGTTTTTAGCAGATCCGCAAACATTACCTTTTTCATCTGTCCACTTTTCTTTAAACCAACGCTTAAGTGATAAACCTGCTTTTGTTTTACGAACAGCCATTATTTCTTTTTACTTTTATTGCCCCAATTTTTAGCACCTACTTTACGGCATTTAGCTATAGCACCACTAGCGTAAGCTGATGGGAACACTTTATATCTTTTTTTTACTTTGTGGTAACATGCGTCTTTTGGCATAATTAATATCTTTTAGTTTTATTATTTTCCTTGTTTTTCTTTTACATACCTTTCTTTAACTTGCCTTTCTCCTGTAGCGCCGTGATCTTTATCTTCAATTCCAAACTGCCAGTCTTTCCAACCTAAAGCTATAAAAGTTCTCTGCCAGTACTCAAGATCTTGATCTAAAGCTCCTTGAACTTGATCCATTAGCAGTAAAGTTCTCTCTGTAGGTAGGTTTGTAGTGCCTTCCACTACTCTAGCAGCGCCCCTAATTCCTGGATTATCTAAAGTAATACCTTTTTCTAAAATAGCATTAGGAGTAGTATAAGTAAATTCCTGTAATCCACCTGTTATTTTTCTGTATTTAGATCCAAGCGGAGGTGCAATGTTTAAAATCTGTACACCTGCTTTCTCGTATCGAGGTCTATCTTTTTTACTTTCAGTGTATAATTTAATACCAACATCTTTAATAGCAGCAAACACGGCTGGGTAAACACCCATACCTCTAATAACTGAATTAGCCATACCATTTGCTAAATTTATAGATTTATCGTCTGTAACTTGAAAATCATCGTCAAATACTGTAGCAAACATAGCTTGCTGTAAAGAATTAAATATTAAGTTTTGTGCAAAAGTATAGTAAACTATCTTAGATATATTAGTCTTTGCATCTCCTCGGCCATTTTTAAGGTCAAGAGCGGCTTTTTTTATTATTCTAGCGTACTGAGCAGGCGTATTTGCAAAAGCAAGCACGTGTCTACCTAAGCCGCTGGCTTGTTCTGCACTAATCATATCAGGTCTACTAGACTGCTGCGAAAGTTCTGCTTCTTCTCTAAAATCTTGAAAAGCTTTTTGCTCAGCTTGCTCTTTAGTATAGATTTTATTACCGTCAACGTCGGTTTCTTTTTCGTAAGTTTTTATTCTATTACGATAAAACGTAGATCCACCCGCTGCAATAGCAAAACTATCTGCTATTTGTGTAGGCGTAAAGCCAGATTTTAACAGTCTAGCCGTAACACCTCTTATACCACCTTTACCAGCTGCTGTAGCAATATCTCTTTCAATAACATTTATTCTAAGCCCAGCTCTCCTGTCTTTTAAAAAGTCTGAATTAAATAGGTGTGAAAAATCCTTCCAATATTGTTTTTGATTAGCAAAAGCTTTGCTTGCTGCAAAAATATTATTATCACCCCAATTTATAAAGTTTGCAGCAGAAATTGTTTGAAGCACTGCCGATTTGGTATTTAAAAACATAATAGAACCTGTTGCTTGAGCTATAAAATCTGTAAACTGTTGTGTTATTGTATCGCCTGTACCTATTCTGTTTCTACCAGTTTTCATGCTTCGTAATCTATTTTTTAATGCGCTAACATATGGCTTACCATAAGCCGCTTCTAATTTTAATAAATTTTCTGGTGAAAATATAACGTCAGCGTTTTTTTGCCACTCTTCTAAATACCTAGATCTTTTAGTTGTATTAAGACCGTCTAATATATCAGTAGCTATATTTCCGCCTAACCAGCCTTCGCCTGGCTTAACATAGCCATCACCTTTATTTATATTTATAAGCTGATTACCAAAAGTTATAAGACGTTTATTTTCTTTAACATGCGTTAATAACTTCTTAAGCTGGCTTTCAGAAAGTCCAGGTATTTTCATACCTTGTTTAGTCCAGACATATGCTCTTACTGCTTGTTCAGCTGTAAAACCAGTATCACCAACCTTCTTTTTTAATGGTGATTTTTTAACCAAACCTCTAATGCCTTTTTCGCTTGGTACTTTTAAATTACTAAGTATTGCCTTATAATCGCTTAACAAAGATATTCTATCAGCACTTATATTAGCCATTGCTTTAGCAAAAGGATCTAATAAGCTTCTTTTGTAAAAAGCCATGTCAGCATCACCTTGTTTACCTTTGCCTAGTGTTTTATAAAGTAAACCTAAAAAGTCTTCAGCTCTAGGTCCTATAAATATATCAAAACGACCTTTATTAGCACCTTCCATTATAGCTTCTGTCTGTGAAAGTACGCGAGTAGAAGGTATTGCAAATTTAGTAGATCTAGCTATAATGTCGTTAAATTCTTTATTTATATCTATAGAAGCCTTTTGCTCAAAACCAGGTATGTTTGCAACATAAGTGTCTATCATATCCTGCTGAACCGCTGCTTTTTGTTTATCATTAAGGTTTTTATAGTTTTGTTTATTACTCGGTACGTTTTCAAATTCTTTTTTAAATAATCTTCTAGCTACAACGTCTCTCATATTATAAGGATCAAACTTTTGCATCTCCTTAAAGTCTCTGTTTATATCTATAGAATTTTTAATTTCTGATTGTTGCTCTAAAGCTTCAATTTCATTAAATGTGAAGTTTTTAGAGTCTTTAACATATTCTTTAAACTCAATTAATTTACCATCTTTGTTTAATATTTTTAAATCACCATTATTTACTTTTCTTCTAAACGCTTGGTTTTTAGTTAAAAGTCTAAGTAATCCAACTCTAGTGCCTTTATACATGCCATCTTTAGATATATTATCTAATATTTTAGCAAACTTGGCGGGTATTAATATTGCTCTACTTTGTATAAAATTATTTGTGTTATTAAATATATTTTCTAAACCAGCCATAGAAGTACTAAGTCCAGTATCTAAATGCTCTACGTAAAAATCTCCTTTACCACTCATACCACCTACTATCTTAACTAAAGATTTTTCACCGTAGTGTATTTGGCTTGTAGATCTAGCTAACTGCACCATATAAGTAAGTGCTTCTTCTCTTTCTTTACTGCCTTTTTTTGTAGAATTAACAAAATCTACCTTTAAGCTATTTATTAAATTAAGAGCTATTTCTCTTGCTTTATTTTCTGTTTTGCTTTCTTCAGAATATTTTTTTATTAATCTTTCTTGCTGTTCTGGTGTTTTATTTTTTAAATTCTTTTTTAAAGTTTTCATTCTTTGATAGCTAGCGGCTTCTAAAGCTTCAATATCGACACCTAATTCTTTAAGTTCTTTTTGAAGTTTTCTAGTATTTTCGCTATATTTACTACCACCAAAGTTTAAATCTAATAAACTGTTTAAATAATCGTTAGTTAATTTTTCTTTATTAACTTGCTGTCTATTTAAGGCTACGCCTTTTTCATTAACTATTCTTTTATTAGCTTTTGCATTTCCAAAAAAATTATAACCAGTGCCATCATTTCTGTAATGTCTACCCAATATAAACTTAACTAAAGTTCTATTTTTACCTAATTCAGGTGGTAAAAATTTTGCAAAAGACTCTTGCATTTTAATTATTTGCCTTAGCTCTTTAAGCGAAAAATCTTGTTTGCCTTGATTTTTATTAGCAATTTTTTTAAATAAAGCATCTATATTTATTTTGCCATGCTCGTTTTCAAATTTATTTTGAAGCTCTGTACTATTTTTAATATCATTAATAATTTTATCTAAACCTTCCCCCATTAAACGCTCATCATTAGCCACTTTATAAAGCAAGTCAAACATTTCTTTTTTCTTCATACCAGCAACATCATAACCTTGAGATTCCATAAGAGCTCTAAGCTGATTTATTTCTATAAAAGCTAGTCTTTCATTAGTTGCAGATTTAATGTCTACTAAAACTTGTTCAATGTTAGTGTCAAACTTAGGTTTAAGAGCCTCTATTTTATTTCTAGTGACTTTGTTAGCGATGTTTTGAGCATTTAATCTAAGATTACCTCTTAAAAACTCAGGTGACATTTCTTCAAAATCTTTTAAAACTTTTTTCTCTGTTGCTTCACTTATTTCACCTCTAAATTCAGGCTTTAATCTTAATACTTGGGGCTGAGAAGTAGCTCCTTTACCTCTGCCTTTAGGACTTGTTATAGCAAAATCTCTTTCAAGAAACTCGGTACCTGCTTTTCGCTCTTTTGATTCTGCTTTTGGATCTATATATGGCTCATAAAAGTATTTTTTTACTAATTTACTTTTAACAACAGCTCTGCCTCTAATGTCTCTAGAAACAAGTATACCTTCGCCTATTTCACCAGCCTCAGATCTAGCTACATTAAATTCTGGTAAAGTTTTTAAGTGCGTGTTAAGATTTCTACCTTTTTTGAAATAATTTAAACCTTTACTTATATCAGAGTATTCAACCACAACACCGTCTTTTATTGTATTCTGAGTTGTAAAAGTTTCACCTTTAGTTACGTTTTTTGTTTTATATAAAATCTCTCCAATAGGTGCTACAAAGTTTTTATTTATGTACTCAGGATTTATAGACTCTACGTTTTCAGATGTAACATCAACAGCATCACTAATGCTTTTAATCTGTAAAGCGTCTACATCTCTTGTTATATCAATAGCTCTGCGCTCTCTAGTTCTGCTTCCAGATTCTTTTAGATTAATTCCTTGATCAGCAGTTTCACCACCAGTTAAATTTACAAGACTTGCTGAGTCTACGTCAAATGTTCTACTAGTTACATTACCTGTTTTAAGAGCATCTCTCATTTTATTAGCAAGTTGAGAATTTATCCAGCCATATAAAGAGTTGTTTCTTTTACGATTAAAGTTTTTAATATGATTTAATATTTCTTTAGTAGTTTCAGCTTTCATAGCTTCCATACTAAAACCTGGTAGTCTTTCTAAATTAGCTATACTGCCGTCTTTAGTTCTAAATCTTCTAGACTTAGACTCAATCATGCCGTTCAAAAGAGTATATATTTCTGGGTTATTTGGTTTATAGCCATCAATATCATTACCTATTTCATCTAGCTTTTGTTTTGTTTCGGCTGATATATTTTTTAATTCTACTTCTTTTTTATCTGCTTTTTTTGTATCTACTTGTTTAGGAGCGTCTACAATTTTTGTTTTAGTTCTTCCAGCTTTTAGCTTTTCGTTTTTAATTAATTGATCTAGCTGTTCAAAATCAATTTCACCAGATTCAAATCTATCTTCTAACTCTTCTATTTTTCTTTGAATCTCTATACTAGCTTTTTTACTTTGTCTAGCGGTTGAGCCAGGTGATAATAACTCATTAAACTCAGCTGTAGTTATTTCTAAGTTATTTACTTCTTTATCTGTTAAACCTTCAGATTCAGCTTTTTTCTGCAAAGCGGTAATTTCTATTTCTAATTGACCTAGTCTTTCATTAACTTCTTTACCTCTTGTGCTACCCGCTACTTTTCCGCTTGAAACATCAAACACTTTTTCGTAAACTGGATTTCCTTTAGTGTCATAACCTTTTTTAAGCATAAGCCCTGAAAGCTTACTATATTCTTTACTAATGTCTTTTCCAGACGCAAGCTTGTTTATAATATTTAAAAGTTGCTCTGGTGTTTCTATCTGTAATTCTAACCCAGACTCTTTTTTAAACATCTTTTGTATCTTACCACCTAAACCTCCGTAAATATTGTTTTCAAGTAAACCGGGTTGTTTATTACCTAGCATTTCAACTAAGTGCATTAAATATTCTTCTTCGTAAGTTTCTTCACCTTGGTCGCTCCCTTTGTATTCATCTTTAATTGATTGAAAAACATCAAAACCAACATTGTTTTTTACATAATCTTCAATATATTTTCTAATTTCTCTTAAATTTTTAGGACTATTTAACCCGTTTAGTTCTAGGAAAAAATGACCAAGCTCGTGATTTATAACACCTTTTGTGTATTTTCTAGCGTCTACTTTTATTTCAGCTGAAAGTAATTTTCCATTACTGTCTCTTTTAAGGCTTATATCAGCTGGTTTTCCCTGCATTCCTCTACCGTCTAGTGTAACATTAATTGATAAATTTAAATCTTCGCCTGTTCTTTTTTTATGTTTTTTTCTAGCTGTATTAACTTGATTTATAGCATTTTTAGCCGATAACTCAGGCGTTGTTGCAGCTAAACCATTGTTAGCTTGATTTATGTAGTTACTATTTATAACATAAACGCTTAAAAGTTGGTTAAGTTTGTCTTGATTTTTTGGATCTTTAGCAACTCTAAATCCTGATTTTTCATCTCCTAGCTCTCTTATTTCTTTTGATGATTCTACAATAATTCTTTCTGTTGTTTGGTAAGATCTTTTACCAAATGGAGCTTTCCAGTTTACGTGAGCATAATTAAGACCAGCACCTGCTATAATATGACCCATGTTTCTTCTACCTATACTTCCTTCGCCCAACCAAGGTATATCACGATAGTTTTCGTCCATAAAAGTATTAAAATCCTGTCCACCCGCTATATCATCTACAATACCTTCTAACACGCCACCTGTTTCAGCTGCAACCATAAGAGACAAGCCACTTTTTGCAGGCTTAACAGCGAGCTCATTTAAAGCATGAAAATAATGTCCTTTAGCAAATTCTAACCCTAAAGCCTTACTAAGAGTAAGATTAGCAAGCCTACTAGCCGGTATAAAAGCCATACCTGTTTCAAAACCTCCATCTCCAAAAAGTATCTGCATTTTAATGCCTTCTAAAGTTGATGATGCACCAAGTTCTAAAGTTTTTGCAGTAAGACCTAAGGCTGTATCGGCATACTTGTTAACACCAGGCTTAAAAGGATTTGTTTTTGTTATACCGCCAAATCTACCAGAAAATTTACCACCTGGCTTGAAAGCAGCAACGTATTGTTGAACTTCTTTGCTTGTAATGCTAAGTTTTGCGCCTGATTTACTTTTATATCCAGCGTTAGCAGCTCTTTCTACAACTGTTGAAGCTGAAATTTCTTCTTGTACTATTTTACCACCTCTTCTAACGTTTTGATAATATTTACCAGCTCTTGCCGTTAACATAAAATCAGCAGCGCTTTTACCTCCTCTAAAAACTCTAGCGCCTAAAGCAGCGTTAAAACCAAGACCTAAAGCATAAAATTCTGTAGCTAATACCGGCAAGCCTCCTACTGTTTTACCATGAGCCATAGCGCCAGTTTCTTTTAATGCTTCTTTTTGTTCTTCACTTAAACCTTTTCTTACAACTTCACCAGTTTCCTCGTCTACAACATCATCATACATTCCGGCTTCTTTAGTAATTGTTTCTACAAACTTTAAAGCTTCACCAGTAGTAGATCCAAAAGTTTTTTGTACAGTTTGAGCAGAAGTTCTAGCCTCTTCAAAACCACGCCCAACATTTATAAGAAATTCATCAAAAGATTCACCTACACCTGTCAATGCACTTTCTTGATCGGCGCCTCTACCCCTGTCAATATCTTTAGGGTCAATGTTAGCTAAATAAACTAAATCAAAAGCTGTTTTTCTACCTTTTTGATCTAAGTAAGTTTCTGTTAAAGCTTTTATACTTCTTTCGTCAAAATAATTATCTTTGTTTAAAACTAAACCTTGTTCGTTAAAATCTAAATAATCAAATGGTTTTTCAAATCCAGTAACTTCTCTTCCAGCAGGTACTATTTTTATACCATCTCCAAATCCTAATGTAAGAAAGTTGTTGCTTTGGATATGTATATCTAACAAATCTCTTAATGTTACGTTTTTAAAGGTATCTACATTATTCCAGTCAACATCTTCAAAATCACCAGCTGATATGCCTTCAACTAGTCTTTTGTTGCCTAATTGTTTTTTTAATTGCATTTTCCAGCCCTCTGGCAATATACCAGACTCTATATCATATACATCAACTTTTTGGCTTAAAAGTTTTTCTAAATCTTTACCTTTTTTGTAATTAAGATCGTGTAGCACTTGTAAACTTCCAAAGTCTGTTTCTTTAAGTTTTTTTAGTTGATCTATAATTGGCAAAACTCTGTTGGTTATATCAACGCCACTGTCATTTTCACCTTTTTGCGCCTGTACGGCTTTTGTTTCAGGAAATAAATAATAATTAGTATCTTTACCCATATGCTTGTCTCTATAGGTATCAGCTAAAGATATTATGCTGTTAAGTTGTTTTCTTAAAACAATCTTCGACTTAGGTGGTAAATTAGGTGCATCTAGCATTTGCTGAATCTCTATAGCTCTAGAATTTAATTTTGCATACTTTTTCATTGATTTAGGCATTAGATCTACAGCATCATTTCTAACAACATTACTATATTCTTCGTAACTTGAAAAACCTGTTGCTTCAACATCTATAGCTAGTGATTTTTCTTCTTGACTTTGCGCTTCTTGATCAACTCGCAATTGATACTCTCCAACAACATTATTTATCATTTTATCAATTTGGTATTCTGAAATACCTAAATTTTCAATAGAAAAATCTTGTGATTCACCAAATCCAATAGAAGACAATTGTTGTTGACTTTGCTCTTCTGTTATTTTACCGTCTTTTAAATCTTGTAAGATTTTTTCTCTTTTATTTTTAAAGCTTTTGTTTTCTAACTCTTTAGGAGTTTGGGCTACTGCATAGTTTTTTACTTCATTAATAGCATCTAAGTATGTTTCATCGTCTTGAAGATCATTTAATACTCTTCTATTTGTAAATATATACTCTCTA
>Ga0115013_10001758_pt1 | contig 12352 bp, 7 predicted proteins | sample SouAtlMetagenome_2_FD_88686 | JGI IMG/M metagenome (GOLD analysis project Ga0115013, IMG submission 88686) | Marine eukaryotic phytoplankton communities from Atlantic Ocean - South Atlantic ANT15 Metagenome | ecosystem: Environmental > Aquatic > Marine > Oceanic | place: South Atlantic Ocean...
CATCGACGGCGCCAGCATGGCGCGCTTCTCCAACTCGTGGATCGGCTACCTCGAGACGCCGGGCACGATGCTGCTCCACCTCTGATGGATTGGTGAGAGACTCGTCTGGTCGCGGCCGCCCCAGCTGCGCCGCCAGCTGCGAGGGAGCCGGGGCCGCGCAGGCGGCGCACGGCGCGCTGCGCGCGACCGCCCCCGCAGTGGCATTCTTTTTTATACGAGACACAGCGCTATCTCTCATCTATCTATCTCGCTTCCGTGCTGGCTGCTGCCACAGCGCCTCTCTCGCGTCTCGCGTCTACATATTCAGCATCAGCGCTGTGCCAGCTCGCCGCCACACCCATCACTCCCATCTATGAGAGCCAACCGCAGCATGCTCTCGTTAAAACGTTATTATCGTGCTGTGCCAGTTGGCTGTGCTATAAATATTCGAAGAGAATGGGTCCTACATCCGTCATCCCCCCCCCGGCTCCGACGACTGAGCACAGCGCAGTGTGTCGAGTCTCGAGCGGCGTGTCGTTCGTGTGTGGTTCTTTCACTCAGACTCTTCACACGGTATTATTAAAATTATATTCTCAAAAATTCCACCTCGCACCTGTCTCAAGTAGTGTCTAGTCTCACACCGACATGCACACTAGCACACACAGACAGACACACCGACCAGGCACCAGCGCGACCAACCAATGTGCACAACGATAGAGACAGTACACTGTCTGCGAGGAGGACGAGGCGCTGGCGCGGGAGGCGGCGGTGCGGGCGCGCTTCGGCGCCATCGCGGGAAGGCGAGCACTGGCGAGGTGATAACGCGGGAACGCTCGCGAATCTTATTAACGTATTACTGACTATGAGAATCGCCGGCTTCACTTTATGCATCAAATAGAAATTAACGAGCGCACCGCCTCGAGCATGTGCGGCCTCGGCGTCCTCACCTGCACCACCGCGCCAGGCTTGCGCGCGGCGAGCCCGCAGTCAAACCCCAAGTCAAACCCGCAGAAGATCCGCGGGTTTGGCTGCGGGATCGCGGGCAGCCAGTCGAAGTCAGCCGCATCGCTGCGTGCCGCGAGCTTACTGCGCGCGACCGCCACGCAGCTCGAGAGCATGCCCATGGGCTCGAGGCCCCGCAGCAGCTCGTGCCGCGCCTCCGCGTCGGCCGCCGCGCCCCCCGCGCCCTCCGCACGGGCGCTGTCCGGCTCCACCGCGCGGCCGCCGCCGCCTCGCGCCTGGCGAAGCCGCTTGGCGCGCACGCGCTTACGCGTGAGGAGGCCGCGGCACCGCGCCTGCGCATCGGGTGGGGGCCCAGCTCAGCAAGCACAGCCGTGGCGCCCGTTCCGACCCGTGACCTGCAGCACCTCGCCTGCCCCTAGTCAGCGCACCTGCACGAAGACTGCCAGCTCGGTAATGACCCGGAACATGTTCCGCACCTGGCCAGCGGCAGGGTGGAGCTGAGGGCGAGGCTAGGCTTTAGGGCTAAGGGCCAGGCAGGGCCAGGGCTAAAGCTAGGGCTACTGTAGGGATAAGGATAGGGCAAGCCACAATATTTTTTTCGCACCAGCCGCCCCCGATAGCACCTCTGGATCACCAGCGCAGCGGCCACCTCGCGCCGCCGCGCCATGCGCGCCGGTCTCGTCGCTCGTCGCGCCGCCATGCCCCGCGCCCCAGCCTGTAGCACGGTCGCCACCTGGCTGAACACCTGCAATGAGCTCTTTGTTTGGCGGCCTCGCACGCGTGCCTGCAGCCGGCAGACTGCATTGTGCACCAGCTGCTCCTGCTTCGCCTGAGCGCTGAGCGCAGCCGCCGCCTTCAGTGCCAGCTCCCGCTCCCGTGCCAACACTGAGCTTCGCCGCGCCTCTGCATCCACCGCGAGCGACTCGCGCCGTGCACGCCGGCGCTCCGACGCCGCTTTCGCCTCCAACTGCTCCTGCTCTTCCGCCTGCGCCGCTGCCACGCGCGCCGTCGCAACGTCACGGGCCAAGAGATCAAGCGTGGACGGCTGGTCGAGGCGTTTCAGAGGTCCACGTCCCCATTCCGGACTCTCATCCAGGACAGGCTTGCCAGCAGGCCGGACTCTCAAACGATCAGGGTGCTCTAGATCAGAATCGCCGTCCATGCCAGCATCCACGCCAGCATCCACGCCAGCATCCATGCCGCCACCCAAAAGTTCGGGCACGCGTCGCGCTCCTACTTTCGCCAAAACTCAAGTTTGGAAGGGTGGAATTGCGGTACATATCAACGACCTCTTGTTAAAAGAACAGAAACGTACTTGCCAACTAACGTGAGCCCCCCGCCCCTAACGGCCATGCCTTCTCTCTCCGGCGTGCACGCTCAGTAGAACGGGTGTGGCCAATGCGACGAGCCCGTCCACGCGCGGATCATGGAGACGATCGTCTTCTCGTCGGCCACCAGCCGCGGGTCGACGATGAGGGTGTGCTCGCACAGGGCCGCGCACACGGCCTCGCGGTCCTCGGGGTCGGTCTGCACGCGGACGCCCTCCGCTGCGACCTGGGTCAGCTGCGACACGTCGACAGACTGCGCGCTCACGCCGGCGGCGGCGAGGGCGCTCACCACCAGCGCGGCGCCGCTGCCGATGACGTCCACGGTCGGCATCCGGTGGAGCGCGACCGCGGCGGCGGAGGCGCCGGAGACCGGCGGCAGCGGCGTCTCGGCCTCGCGCGTGCAGCCGTGCCGCTCCTGCAGCTGCTCGCAGTCGTTGCACAGGTCCTGCAGCCCGCACTCGCGCAGGCTGTCGGCGAAGCGCGGGTAGGCGCGGCAGATGGCGGGGATGCGCAGCAGCATCGAGGCGTGCGTCGCGCCGTTGGTGTGGTTGTGCGACCACTCCCACGTCCGGTTGACCCACGCGTGCTGCGCCTCGAGCTGCGCCGCCTCCCTGCGCGCCTCCTTCTCCTCCTCCTTCTTGCTCTGCTTCTTCGGGTGGCGCTGCCGCAGCTTCTGCTGGCTCTGCTTGAACTCGGCGGCGTCGCGGTACTCCTCCAGCGACTGCGGCTTGAAGTGGTGCAGCACGAGGCCGTGCGCGCCCTCCACGTCGGCCACCACGCTCGTCTGCAGCAGGGTCTGGTCCATGTGCAGCCGCGGCGCCACGTCGTACGCGGCCTGCAGCCGGTGCATCGGCGGCAGCACGCGCGTCGAGAAGGCCGGCTTGCCGACCTTGACGCCCGCGCTCCGCGCGCCCGCGAGGTGCATGCCCGAGCCGTCCCTCGACTGCTCCTGCGTGCCGTACCGCACGAAGCGCGCGAGCAGCGGGCCCGCGCGGCACTCCTCCACGTTCTTGTTCCAGCCGCCGCCGAACCACACCTTCTCGAGGTGCAGGTGGAGCGCGCCGCGCGCCTCGTAGCTCGCGAGCACCTGCGGCACCGAGTTGCCCAGCGCGAAGGGCGAGACGAACTCGTCCGACTCGAGCGTGAAGACCCACACGTGCTGCCGCGCCATGTCGGGCCCCTCGATGCCGTAGTCGGCGCTGATGCGCTTGATGCACTCGTCGACGCCGGCCGGCTTCTCGAGGAGCGAGACGTCCGGCGGGCCCGTGAGCAGCGTCACCGTCTCGGGCGCGAAGCTCTTGAGCACCGCGCGGCTCTCGTCGGTCAGGCCGCGGTCGTACGCGTAGACGCGCGCGAAGCCGAGGCTCTTGTGGTACTCGACGAACTCGGCGGCGTGCCGCGAGTTGCCGACCTCCGCGCAGATGACGGCCACGGGCAGCGTCTGGTTCTTGGCGTACTCGGCCGCCATGCTCTCCGCGGAGCGCGCGAGCTGCACGGGCGCGTCGAGCGCGCCCGCGGTCAAGGTGGCGAGCTCCTCCGCCGCGGGCGGCGCGCCGGTGAGCAGCTCGGCCACCTTGACCAGCCCGTCGGTCTCGAGGCCGTTGACCACGTCCATCTCGGCGAAGGGCGTGCTCGAGCGCTGCGCCACCTCGCGCACGTGCGCGTTGTACGCGTCGAAGGCGGCGGCGAGCTTGGCCAGCCCCGTCGCGTTGTTCTGCAGCTCGTCCGCGTGCACGAAGGCCGCCTTGGGCCTGCCGCCGAGGATGAGGTGCCGCGCGAGGCACGGCAGCAGGGCGAACGGGTGGGGGAGCGCGGGCTCGAGCTTCTCCGCCAGGGGCGAGCGCTCGTCGGAGACGGCCTCCCAGCAGAGCAGGTTGTTCTTCATGCGGCGCGCGGAGGCCCACTCGCTCGAGTTGCGCACGCTGAGCAGGATGGCGGCCTCGGGGAAGGCCTCGTGCAGCTCGTCGAAGAAGTAGAAGACGGGGAAGTCGGCCACGGCGGAGAGGCGCTCGCCCACGACGAACTCCTTGAAGCGCGCGAGCACGCTGCTCAGCTGGTCGGTCGAGCCGATGTCCGCGACGTCCTCCATCCGGTGGTGCGCCGCCATCTTGCGCGCGAAGGCGCCGAAGCGCTTCATCGGCTCGCCGGCGTGGTACGGCACGTGGCCGAGCCCGCCGCCCGCGTCGGAGGAGGCGGCGGCGTCCTCGGGCACGCACATCATGTGGTCGTGCCACGTCTTGAGGCCGAAGGCGCAGAGCGTGTCCTGCATCCACGTGGTCGACGTGGTGCTCTGCCCCGCCGCGATCACCTTGAGCTTGTGCTCGGGCGCCGCCGCCATCGCCTCCCGCACCCCCCGCTCCGCAGCTTCCTTCTCCTCGCTCACGGCGGAACCGCTCATGATCGCGCTCAGCTTCTGCTCCGTCGCGTTCTGCACGGCCGCCGCCGCGTCCTGCACGGCCCTCGCCGCCGCCTCCGCGGTCTCAGCCTTCTTGGCCAGCTCCTCCGCCACCTTGTCGGCCGCGGCGTTCTCCAGGTCCGTCTTCGCCGCGGCCTCCGCGGCCGACTCCTCCGCCTCCGCCGCCGCCTTATCAGCGACCAGCTGGCTCTGCGCGGCCTTCTCCTCGGCCTGCGTCGCGCTGCTCTGCTCATCGCTCGTGGCCTTGCCAATCACCCCCTTGAGCTCCGCGACGGCCCGCTCGGCCGCGGCGACCTCCGCAGCCGCCGTGGCCTCCTCAGCCGCCGCATGCGCCAGATCGGCCGCCTCCGAGCTGTTCCTCAAGGCGCTCGTCTTCGCCTCGAGCGCCTTCTGGGCCACGCGCTCCGCTGCGGCCACGGCCGCCTCGGCCCTCTGGGCCAGGGCCTCGCCCGCAGCGCGCTCCGCCGCGTGGAGAGCCTTGCCGGTGCGGAGCTGCGCGACGAGCTCCTCCTGCACGGCGGCGTCCGCCGAGGCGGTCAGGTTCGCCGCTGCCGCCGGCTGCATCGCGCCGTTGACCGGCTGCAGCCGCGCTGCAAAGTTCATCTGCGCCGCCGCGGCCTCCCGCTCCGCCGTGACGTTGGCCTTGATTTCCGAGTCCAAGGCCGCGAACCAGGAGGTGTTGCTCTCGTCGGCCTTCAGGGCCTCGGCGGCCTTGAGGGCGAGCGCACCAGGGGCCACCGACGACAACGAGGCGTTGGAGACCAAGGCGGTGGCGTCGAACGGCCGCACATTACCAAACATCGCGTCGCTCAGCGCGCTGATGTTCAGCCCGCTCGAGGGGAGGGACTCCTTGACGAGTGCCTTCACCTTGGGGTCGAGGATCTCGGCGATCTTGACGAGCGCCGCGTTCTTGACGCGCTCATCACCCTCCTTCGATCCGGGGTTTGCGACATCGATCTCGACAAACGGCGTCTTGGTGGCGTCGCTGGAGTCGCGCACGTGCGCGTTGTACGCATCGAACGCCGCAACCAGCTTCGCCAAGCCCGTCGCATTCGTCTGCAGGTCGGACATGTGCATAAACGCTAGGCTGGGGTCTTCGCCGCGCAGAAGCTGCCGTTCCAGGCAAGGCAAGAGCGCAAACGGGTGTGGCAGCTTCGGCGACATCTGCGCGGAAGCGGCCTCCATTGGCGACCCAATGACGGCCTCGCGGCACACCAGGTTGTTCTTGAGCTTGCGCGCGCTCGCCCACGTGGTAGAGTTGCGCGCGGTGAGCAAGACGGATGCGCGCGGAAAAGTGGTCCGCAGCTCGTCGAAAAAGTAGAACACGGGGAAATCCGCGATGGCGGAGACGCGCTCCTGCTGAATGTACTTCACAAAGCGGTCCAGCTTGAGGCGCAGGTCTTGGGTCGTCTCAATGTCCTTGAAGTCTCTCATCTGATTCTTCGCCTCAATGCGTTTGGCCGTCGCATCGAGCCGCTTGCCCTTGTGCGCAGGCTTTGGGTCACAGATCATGTGGTCGTGCCACGTCTTCATTCCATAGAAGCACAGCGTGTCCTGTAGCCAGTGCGTGGACGTCGTGCTCTGCCCCGCTGCGATGACCTTGAGGGTGCCATGTTCGGGCTGCTGCGGCAGCTCTGCGGCCCCGGGGATGAATTTGAAGGTCTTCTGCCGCTCGGGTTTCTTCTCGCGCTCGGACGACCTCCTCCGCTCAGTCCTCTGCTCAGCCGCTCTCCTCTCGCGCTCGGCTATCAAGCTCGATGTGCGACCGGGTGCGTTCCCGTGGCGTCTGTGCTCTGGGTGCCGACTCGTCAGGGCGCCGCGCGCCGCGTAGTGCTCCGGCTGACGCGCCAGCGAGGCGAGAACCAGCGCCGCGGCCATGCTGCCTCGCGCGACGAAGGATGCCTAATGCGGCTGTCCGCTGTGCCTGCCCGCTTTTCTCCCCTGCCATGCGCCCACCCCTGCCCCACAAGTAAGTAAGTGGTAGCGGAGCTCCAGTGAAGTCACGCACTCGAACTAAACGTCCGCGTTTTTACTCCCACAAAGTAACGAAGCTAACCAGGACGCCTGAGAAGGCGCGGCGACGCCGTGCCCTCATGTCCCACGAGCACGAACTCCGTGGCAAACTCCGAGAGACCGAGGACGCTCTTGCCGCGGCGAGGCGCGAGCTCAAGGAGACGCAGGCGCGGCTCGACGCCACCTTGCGCCTGCAGCGCCCGGGCGCGCTGCCGCTGGCGCACCGGCACAGTCGTGAGCTGAGCACTTCGAGCGGTGGCGACTCGGCGCACTCGGCTGCGAGCACCCGCCTGCGCGAGTCGCCAAACGCGCCGAATCTGATCGCGGCCATCCAGAAGCTGATTGCCGGGCGACGGCGCCTGGAACCCGAGGACGTGGCTGCCGGCGTGCTGCAGGCGCAGTTGCGCGGGTTCCTGCAGCGGCGGCGGTACCGCGAGTGCGCGCAGCTTCACGCGGGGGTGAGCGGCAGCGTCGAGCTCCGTTGCGGCGGGCGGAGCGTCACGGGCTACGTCATCACCGTCGTGCGGAACGGCTGCTGCTGGGAGGTGGTCCACCGGTTCTCGGAGTGGCGCGACCTGAACAAACGCCTCGGCGCCGTGCTCGCCGCCTCCGCGCACGGTGGGCGCGCGGCGGCCGCACCCTTGCCGCACTTTCCCGCGCGGCTGCCCTTCGGAGGCGCCTCGGTCGTCGCGCGCCGACAATACCAGCTGACCAAGTGGCTCATCGGCACGCTCTCCGTCGTCGCCGCCGCCCCCAGAGCGCGCGCGCTGCTGCTCGCTTTCCTCTGCCGCTCGCACATGCACTGGCTGTACCCCGCGCAACCGAGCGCCGCGCAGCGGCCCGCGACCGCGGTGGAAGCGATGGCGACGGAGGCGCCGGTGCGCGACGCGTCCTCTGGCCTCACTTCCGTCTCCGCGGTGCGCGACGAGAACGTCGAGGCGCAGGTGCGTGCCCTCGGCGAGACGGTCGGCTTGGGTGCCGACGCGCCGCGCGACGTGCGCGCTATGCGCGGGGGCCAAGCGAGCTACGCCTCCATCGAGCGGCAGCTCAGCAGGACGACGCTCCCCGAGCCCGAGCACTGGCCGTGGCAGCGCGCTTCGGCGCGGGCGAGGATGATCTCGGATGACGATGGCGGCGGCATCGGCGCGTGATCGTGTGTGTGATGTGTCAAGCAACAAGTGAGCGGTAGTAAGTAACTTTACTTACTCTTAAACCTACTCGTCCGCAGATTGACTCCCCCTCAGTCCGGACTCTTCGCACTCTTCGCGTTCGCGTCCCATCCCGCGTTGTGCTCTGGACTCCTGTTGTGCTAGTGGTGTCCCATCCCGCGGAGAGCACGCTTCCACATGGCCGACTGGTCAACGGTTGCCAGCAAGAAGGCTGTCCCGACCAAACCGAGCACCGTGCAGGCGGGCAACGGGAGCACCTGGGCCAACGCTGCGGGACGCAAGGCTGGGAACGGCAACGTGTCTCAAATATCCCGAGCTCCTGTGCAGTCGAAGGACAAGAACCCCAAGCAGACAGCGCCGGCCGACCCTGTGGCGGCACAGCAAGCGGCAATGCGAGCCATTGCCAAGGAGGCACTCGAGCACGCGATGGACTCTAGGGGTGAGCCCTCGAACCTGAGCTGCCGACGTCAAACAAGCGTGCATAGGCACTGGACCCACTGACGCCCACTGCTGCGGCGGCCTGACCACGCTGCGTCGCCGCCCGCAGACCTCGCCGTCATAACGACCGCCATCCAGCAGCACAAGGACAACGGCGCAGGCACGGATGCGCTATGGCGGGCACAGGCCAAGGTCAAGGAGCTGACGCAGCTCGCCAAGCAGGCGCGCAAGCAGGCCGAGAAGGCGGCCGCGGCGGCTGTGACGCCGGCGGCTGCGCCCACGAGCGAGGCGGAGGCGGTGGCGGCGCTCGAAGAGGCGATGGCGGGCGGCGACCTCACCGCGCTCAAGGCGGCGATCGTGACATACGGCGCGGCTGCGGAGGACACCGACGCCCTCGTGCACGCGGAGCAGACGGTGCGCCGGCTGGCCGAGCAGCGCAAGGAAGAAAAGAAGAAGCGGCTGAAGGAGGCCGCAGGCAGCGGAGGCAATCGGGGAGCAGGTGCTAATGGAGGCGGCAAGAAGGCGGCACGGGCTGAACAGGACACGCGGCCTGCGGCGGAGGTGGCGGCGGCGGAGGAGGCGGCATCGCGGGCGGCGGCGGCGGCCAAAGCCAGAGCGGCGGAGGTTTCCGCCGGGGCGACGGCGCCGGCGGCGGAGCTGCAGGCTGTGGTGGTGACCGAGGCAGCCGCGCCGGCCGAGGCGGCCGTGGTGGCAGCGGCGGCCGCGCCAGCCGAGGCGGCCGTGGCAGCGGCGGCGGCGGCGGCGCCAGCGGTGGATATCGCGGCGGCAGCGGCGGCGGCGGCGGCGGCGGCGGTGGCAGAGGCCCGAGCTGAGATGGCCGCGGCTGTCGCTGCTGCCTACGAGGCTGGTCGCACCGATGCGGCGCAAGCCGCCGCCGCCGCCGCCGCCGCAGCTGCGCCGCCGCCGGCGGTCGCACCGGCAGCAGCGCGCAGCGCGGCCGCGATGCCGCCGGGTCTACCTCCGGGCCTGCTGGTGGGTGCGCCGCGGTCGGCACCGCCGCCGCCACCCGGCTTGGTCGGCGCCACCGTGGCTAGTATCGCCGTGGCTTCAGCGGCGGGCTCTGAGGAGGAGTGGCTGCAGGTGGGTGGCAGTCCACCGGCAGCGGCAGCCGGCCCCAACAGCGCCAAAGGCGCCAAAGGCCGAGGCAACGCCGGGGCGCGCGGCGGGCGCGGGCGCAGCGGGCGCGGACCGCCAACGGACGCGAAGGCGAATACGGCGTCAGCGCCGCCGAGGGACTGGGGATCGGTTCGGCGCGCTGACCGCTGATGCGCTGACCGCTACAGTAAGATGGTTAGATGCATCGTCAAGTCAGTGTGGCGTGGTAAAAATGTGGCTGATGTGCATTTGTGCTGGAGCTGGGACGGCGGCGCTTTTTTCACAACGGTGTAAACGTCGGCGCGATCTCGTTCTCCAATCTTTCTGCCTCCGACACACACACGAGACACGTTGATGAATTTTCGCCGCCTAGATATTTGATTTTATAAAATCACTAAAAAATAACACACGCCGCGCGAAACACATATACTTTACAGCAACCAAAGTAGGAGAGTTCGGATTCGGATTGCGTCAAATGCGAGCTCAATGAGATCTCAGGAGCTCAGTACGCTCGGCCCTGCTGCCCGGCCTGCACTTGGACGGCGTTGAGCACCTCCGGGGCATGCATCACACGCGTGTGCAGCTGCGCCTTGTGGACGGCGGCCGGCTTGGTGGAGGCGAGGTCTTGCTGGAACTGCGCGACCAGGCTGCGCACCTCGGGGTGGAGCACATCCACCTGCCTTGACGGCAGGCGGCGCACCTTGAACGCAACCTCCGACGCGTCGCACGTCGCGATCGGGTCGAGGAGCCGGTGGTTGTTCTCGGCGAGGTCTCCACGGGAGAGCAGCGCGTGCAGCGAGGCTTGCCAGCGGGCGGCCATCTGGTAGTTCTGTCCCGCCGCCGGGTACGCGCCCCTAGGGCTTGGCCGCTGCTGGACGGCGGGGGCTCGTGGCACCGGCTGGGCCTGCGGCTGCGCCTGCGGCTGCCAGGCTTGGCTTGGCGTCTTGCACTGCGGCGAGAAGATGGTGCCGTGCGCCATGCTGCTCTGTGCAAGGAGATGCTGCTGGTACTTGTGCTGGGCCATGGGGGTGGTGGCCGCGACCGGACGTGCTGCCGCCGGCGCTGGCGTCTTGCTCTCCTGCGGCATGTAGTTGGTGTCGTAGAGCTTCTTGCGCTTGTTCGGCGTGCAAGCCTGCGTGGCGGCCGCCATGAAGAGCATCGGCGACACGTAGTTGTTCTGCAGCGGCCGCGGCGCAAGCGGCCGCGGCGCAAACGGCCACCCGCCGAACGCTTGGATGAGGTCCACCGCCAGCGTGTTGGCCATATTGCTGCGGATGTTGGCCAGGGAGAGCGGCTTCACCACGGGACCGTTGGAGGCACTGGACGGTCGCTCCTTGGGCTGAGCGCTAGCACTGGCCAGGATACTCTCCAGGCGGCGCTTCTTGGGAGGAAGTGGGGATGGCGTTGTGGTTGTGGGCGTCGACGGCGTGGTGGGCGTGGGCGACGCGACCTCGGCGCTGATCTTGCCACCTCGGAAGAGCTCCATGAGCCCCGTGGCACCGTCGAGATCCTTTGAAGAAGCCGTCATGACCTTTGAGTTGGACGCAAGAAGGAAGGACGCAGCCCTTTTCTCGTGTATTGATGTCGAGCTGTCGGTGGATCTCGCTGTTGCACGTGCCGTTGCGCAACAGCCACAAACTTGCACGTAACGCCCCGAAACGCCCGCAACGAATAGAGAAACCAGCCCGTTTCTGCAGCTGCAACCATTATCCTGCAACGTCCACGTCAGGCAACGGGTCACCTAACGGACTGCGAGTTGAGGAACGTCCGTCTCGCGAGGAAACTTGCGCTACGTGCGTCGCCCATTTCCACTTTCTCTCTGCAAAGTTAATTAACCAGGCCCGGCTGATAATATACGAACGGTTCAGTCGCGCGCAGCCGGGGTTTGATAATCTGGACGCCCAATTCCTCATGTAGGTAGTTATCACCCCACAAATGTCCCGTCCGTGTGTTTTAACCCCATGGTTGAGTTGGGGCGCCGTCTTGGCACCGGTCGTTTCGCTGCCGCGCTCCCGTGGATTCCCACGTACCAAGGAAGGATGTCAGACCTGCGGTTGCTCCACCGTGCCATCTCGTTCGCCGAATCACGCACCAGCGAGACGAGCAAACGACCACAGAGCGCAGGTGCGCTCACGGGCAAGCTAGGAGTGCCGTCGTGGCTTGCAGCGCCGCCTCAGCCGCCACCTCCCCGGCCGGACAACGCCGCTGCGCTTGCACGGTGGGTGCAGCGGCGCCTCGCACCGTTCAACGGGCCGGAGGCCGAGGCGGATGAGGTGGTGTGCGGCCACGAGGCGGCAGCATGGGGCATCAGCGAGGTGTTGTTGTGGTTACGGTGCAGTGCTGGGCTCGAGCAGTACAGCGAGGCGTTCGCGGTGAGCTCTGCTTTGCCCTGCGGCTCAACTCAAACACCGGACCGCTCCAACCGCCCGCCCTCGCCCCAGCCCTTCCACCCACATCGACCACCAGGCGCATGGCGTCGGCGGGCGGGAGCTGCTGCTGCTGGACGAGCTGAGCCTGCTCGAGCTGGGCGTGCACGTGCTGGGCCATCGCAAGCAGCTGCTGCATGCCATCGACGAGCTGCGCCAGCGTGAGTCGTCGGCGGCGCCCGCGGTCGGCGGCAGCTCCCGAGAGGCGCGCCGTGCCGAGAGGGGCCTCGGCGGACCGAGCGACGCGCCGGCGGCGCGGCAGCGCGCGGCGCGGCAGCGGCAGCACATCAGCGTGCTCGAGGAGTGCACGCAGAGGGTGCTCGCGCACTGCTCCTCGCTGCCGCTGCACAGCCGGCAGCTGCTGCTCAGCCTCTGGCACGAGCAGCGCCGGATCGCGCTCGACGCCCTCGCCGCCACCGAGGCACAGGCGCGCCGAGCCAAGCCGAGCCGAGCCTGGCACGCACGCACGCACGCACGCACGCACGCACGCACGCACGCACGCAC
>Ga0115013_10001759_pt1 | contig 12351 bp, 14 predicted proteins | sample SouAtlMetagenome_2_FD_88686 | JGI IMG/M metagenome (GOLD analysis project Ga0115013, IMG submission 88686) | Marine eukaryotic phytoplankton communities from Atlantic Ocean - South Atlantic ANT15 Metagenome | ecosystem: Environmental > Aquatic > Marine > Oceanic | place: South Atlantic Ocean...
AAGGTATAAATGATATCTTAAAAAAAAGACTGGGTAGTAGCCTAGCAAAAACAAAAAGGGCAGTCACAAGAGGAACACTTATTGTTAGAGATACAGCAATCATAGGTATAGCTAGAGGTAAAAAAACAGGTAGAACCTATACTAGAGGTAGCATTACACATACAGCATCAGCTCCAGGCGAAATGCCTGCAACAGATACAGGTTTCTTAATTAGTCAAATAACAACAGATGTAAAAACGATTGGTAATACAGTTATTGGACAAATCATATCTGCAGCACCTTACTCCAGGCATTTAGAGTTTGGCACAAGAAATATGCTTAACCCAAAAAGTGGTGAGCCTGGTGGTGCTAGACCTTTTATGGTGCCTGCACTAGAACAAAACAAAAGAAGAGTTAAAGAAATATTTATACAAGAGGGTGTGGTTAAAAAATGAGTTTTGGTCAATTTGCATTCCAAACAACAATCTTTAATGCATTAAACAATGACAGCAACCTTACGCAAACATTAGGTGCCTCAATTGTTGATGATGTGCCATCAGGAACAGCTTATCCATTCATTAGTATTGGTGAGGCTAGATCTACAGATTACGATACAAAAACAGAAGATGGTGGCGAAATAACAGTAGAATTACATTTTTGGTCGCAATATAAAGGTAGCAAAGAAGTTAAACAAATGATGGACAGAGTCCATTCTTTACTTCACAATAGTAATTTGAGTGTCAGTGGATTCAATCTCATTAATTTAAGATTTGATTACAGTGATATACTTAGGGACCCAGATGGGATAACAAGACATGGTGTCATGAGGTATCGTGCAATAATATTAGGAACTAGCTAATTATTTTAGGAGAATATTATGGCAGCACAAAAAGGGTCGGCACTTCTACTTAAAATTGGTAATGGTGGATCTCCTGAGACTTTTTCTACAGTAGGTGGATTAAGATCAACAGAGATTTCCCTTAACGATGAAACAGTAGATGTGACCAATAAAGATAGCAGTGGTGTAAGAACAATGCTACCAGATGCAGGTGTTTCATCTGTTTCAGTAAGTGGTAGTGGTGTATTTACAGATGCAGCATCTGAGACAGCACTAAAGAATGCCTGGAATGCAGGGAGCTTTAGTAATTATCAGATAGTAATTCCTGACTTTGGAACATATCAGGGTGCATTCCAATTGACTGCTTTAAGCTATGCAGGTGAATTCAATGGTGAAGTCACTTACAGTGTGACTTTAGAGTCATCTGGTGCAATCGCTTTTAGTTAATATAGGAAATAGCAATGGCATGGAGTGAAGTTAAGGTAAAGGTCGGAGATCAAACTGTTAATGGTAGCTTTAATGGTGAGAACTTAGAAATCCCAAATTTGGGTGATGTTGATAGCAGTATTAACATTAATGGTAAAAACTATAAGGTCTTAGAATCTTCTTTATGTGAAAGAGATGGGATCTTAAAAATTGTAGTTGCAATGGCAACTGCTAAAAAGGAAAAGGAGTCGTCAAATGACAAATCCATTAAAGGGTCAAGTTGAAGTAAAGCTTGGTGATAAGACCTACAAAGCGAGGTTGACAATTGAAGCCATTATTGGCATTGAAGAGACTTTAAACATTGGGCTATTAAAGTTGGCCCAACAGATGTCACAAGGTGATGTTAGGATCGGACAAGTAGTAGGTGTATTGCTACCTGCCTTACGAGGTGGTGGTAATGATCTTACGCAAGCCGACATAATAAAATTAGTCCAAGATGCAGGTATTGTCGCATCAACCACTGTTGTAGCAAATCTAATTGCACAATCTTTACAGGCAGATAGCGTATCTGAGGGTGGCAAAGCCGAAAAAAAGTCGGATCAGTAATAACAGCTGACGAAGACTTGCCCATAAAAAGGATGTATAGCATCTGTTGTGGCATGATCGGTTGGATGCCTGAGGCATTTTGGAATGCTTCATTTATTGAAGTATCTAGAGCCATTGAGGGATTCTCTGAATTTAATGGAAGTGGTAGCAAACCACAACCTTTAAGTAAAGATGAATTAGCAGAGTTAAAGGAGTTATACCCGGACTAAAATGGCAGGCAATACAATAGATAAGTTAGTCGTTGAGATTAGGGCAGAAACAGCTCAACTTCGTCGTGATCTAAAAAAGGTAGATGATCAACTAAAAAGAACTACCAACACATCCAAAGGTTTACAATTATCTCTAAAATCAGTTGGTGCTGCTCTAATAGGACTGGGTGCTGTCGGTCTTGTTAGATCTATAATACAAACTACAAGAACCTTTGAGGATCTTAAAGCAACCCTAGAAGCGATTACAGGTTCTGCAAGAACAGCAGGACTTTCTTTTGAAGTAATTAAAGATTTCACTGCCACCACAACATTCCAATTAGATGGTGTCACACAAGCATTCATAACATTCTTACAAGCAGGTATTACGCCTACAACAGAGGCATTACAAGACTTTGGTAATCTTGCTGCAGCATTTGACAAAGATATATCTGTATTAGCACAAGCTGTATTTAGGGCCATGACTGGTGAGATGGAAATGCTCAAACAGTTTAATGTGATCATGAAAGTTGAGGGTGATAAGTTTGCTGCAACTTTTGATGGTATTACAACACCAGTAGAAAGAAATGGTGAGGCAATTGCTGATTACATTAGATCTATCGCAAGGGCCAAGTTCCCAACTGCTTTAGAAAAAAGAGCAGACACTTTATCAGGTGCTATATCTAATTTAGATGATGCTTTTGCTATCTTCCAATTTACTATAGGTGAAGTATTCAGACCTATACTTATCCAGGCAGCGAGGGATCTTGCAGACTTTTTCAATGAAAATGAAGATGGTGCAGAAATTATTGGTAAAACTTTAGCAACAGCTTTCCAAACTTTAGCAAATGTAGTTAAGTTTACTACCAAGAATATGGATCTGTTGGTCGGTTTATTAGCAGGTCTAACTGCCGCTGCAGCCTTAAATGGTTTAGTGCAACTGGTCAATCTTTTTATAGCACTTGCAACTGCTACAAGATCAGCAGGAACAGCACAAGCTATATTAAACGCATTACAAACAAGAGGTTTAGCTTTACTAACTATGGGTGCAACCATAGGAACAGCTACAATGCTTGTATCAAGGGCATTTGGTGATAGCCAAGAAGAGCTTTCAGAATTTACAGATGAAACTAGAGACGCAACAAGGCAACAAGAACTTTTAAAAGAGGCATTACTTAAAACAAAAAATGCATCGCAGTTGTTTAGTAAAGAACAAATGGGAATGATAAGTTTGCTTACAGATGCTGGTAAAGCAACACAAAGTTTTGGCGATAAACTAAATCAAGCATTTGGTATGGATCTGTCAAACAGAGTCCAAAGTTTCAATGATCAACTGGCAGTAATGAGAAAAACTTTCCAAGATCGTAAGATCATGGAAGTTTTATCAGGTAAAGGTGCAGGCTTTACAGACTTTGATCCTGCAACAGCACCAGGCAACCAATTATTTAGACAAGTGTTTGCAGGTGTCACCCAGTCACCTATGGGACAAGGCAAATCTACAGAGCAAATATTAGACTTTTTAAACGCACAAAATAGCAACTTAGGTTTTGAGGACTTCACTTTTGTAAAAGTAATGCTTGAGCAAGTAGAAGAAGGTGGCAAGATGGTGCCTAAGTTAGTTGCTAGAGGTATAAAAGCAGCACAAGTAAACGATATTATTGGCGATGATGTATTTGCTAAGTTTTTAGGTTTTGAGAGTTATGAATCTTTAACAAACTTTGCTGAAAACTTCTTGCCAATGGGCAATATCCAAAAAGCATTTAAAGGTTTTTCTGAAGCAATAGGCGCAGACTTTAACATTGATATAGCAAAGCAAATTGGTTTAGAAACAGATCCATTTGCTGAGTTAAAGTTTATTACTGATCCTAAAAATGTTTCTAGTCTGCAAGCATTCATAGAACATTATCAATCCTTAGGTATGCTACCTCCAGGTTTTGGTGATACTGCTGCTGAACTAGATCTAATAAGACTTGCCTTACAAAACTTTATAGATGTAGGCACACAAGCAGCAATTGAGCTGTCACCTACTGCTGCTTTATTAGAAGAACTAGCAAGGGAGACAAAGTTTCCAACACCTGAGATAGAAGACTTTACACAAGCGATAAAAGATTCATCACCAGTTTTAAAACAATACTTTGAAGAGATATCTAAAAAGTTTCCAGACCTATTTGAAGATTACGATGACTTTATTGCAACATTGCAAACAGGTGTAGAAAACTTAGAAGAAAGTGTAGGTAGTGCAGCAGAATTGTTTGGTGAGGAACTTTTACAATCTGTTGTATCTGCAACCAACGCCTTTACAAATGAATTTGTAGATGCACTTCTACGAGGTGAAAATGCCTTAGAAAGTTTTAAAAACTTCTCAAGATCTTTGGTCAGTCAGATCATATCAGTATTTTTACAATTAGCTGTCGTCAATGAAATATTAAATAACATATTTGGTTTGACTGGCGATAGAGCATTAACAACATTTAGCAATAGAAGTGGAACACCGAAAACAACAAGTCCAGGCATTAAACCAACAAATGCAGGTGGTGGTAGGGTGCAAATGGGTATCCCAACTCTTGTTGGTGAAAGAGGTGCAGAACTTTTTATACCTGACTCAACTGGCAGGATCCTAAACAACATGAATACAAAAGATGCTATGGGTGGTGGTAATCCAATTATAGTAAATCAATCAATAAACTTTGCTACAGGTGTTGTGCCTACAGTAAGAGCAGAAGTGACTAGGATGATGCCTGATATAGCAGAAGTCACAAAGGGTGCTGTAGCAGAAGCAGCAATGCGAGGTGGCACTTATAGGAGGATGTTGCAAGGTGGCTAAATTAATATCTATGCCAACTACACCTAATTTTGTGTCGTCAAACTTCACATTAATTAGAACAGTCGGCACTACAACTTCACCATTTACTGGTAAAACAAAAACACAAGAATATGATGGTGTGTATTGGATGGCAGAGGTCGTTTTACCACCGATGCGAAGATCACAAGCTGTTGAATGGCAATCTTTTTTATCTGAACTAAATGGGCCTGCAAACCACTTTAAATTTAGTGATCCTGACGCACTTACAAAAAGAGGCACATATTCAGGAGCTCAATTCAGAACAGAAAACAGGGTTGCACAAACATCTGCTACTGTTAGTTTTACAGCATCTACAAACACTGTTGCTACTGCCAGTAATACCACACCATTTACTAATGCTCTTGTTGGTGACTTTATTGTCATAACAGGTGCAACTAATGAAGAAAACAATGGCACACATAAGATAGTGACCAAAACTAATGCATATACAATAACAGTAGATCCTGTTGCTTATGACAGTTTAGTAGACGAAAGCAATGTATCAGGTTGCACAATAAAATGTAATGTAAAAGGTGCTACAGGATTATGTGTAAAGTCAACAGGCAACAGTGGTTCCGGGACAATTATAAAAGGTGATTATTTAGCTGTTGGTGGATCATCTGTTGATGCTAGTGGATACTCGCCATCACAATATTTAATAACAACGCAAAATGCAACAGAAACAAATAATGGTGGATCTAGCCTAAATCAATATGGCATCAAAACAGAGCCGAAACTTAGATCTACACTATCTTCTAATACAGTCATTTATTGCACGCCTGCAAAGGGTAAGTTTAGACTTATGTCAAAAGAGATAAGTTGGACTGCAGATAAGATATCAAACTTTGGTATAAGTTTTACATGTGTTGAGGTAATTTAATGGCTACCAGGCAGGGCATAGATACAGCATTAACCAATAGACTGGGTGCAGATAAACAAGATATGTTTATTGCTGTTAAAGCAGAGTTTGACACATCAGTAATAAGGGTTTGGACAGGTATAGATGATTTGTCTGTTGGTGGTGAAACATATACAGGTGCAGGGGATCTATTAGCTATTAGCAGTGTAGAAGATTCAGCAGAGATAAAATCATCAGGTGTATCTGTATCTATTAGTGGCATGGATACAACAGTCTTAAACTTGGCCCTAACTGAAAACTATCAAAACAGGTTTCTTACTATATTTTTAGGCTATCTAATGGGTGGCACTGATCAAGTAGCAGGCACAATAACATTATTTAAGGGTCGTATGCAGACTATGGCAATAAATGATGACCCTAATGGATCTACTATAACTATAGATGCTGAAAATAGACTTATAGATCTAGGCAGACCATCTAACTTTAGATATACATCAGAGTCACAAGAATTTCTACATCCAGGCGATACAGGTTTTAGATTTGTAGCATCTTTACAAGATAGAGAAATTGTTTGGGGAAGATCTTCATCAACAACAGGTGGTGGTGGTGGTGTTGGTAATGGTCGTGGTGGTGGTGGTGTAAACCCAAGATTTGAAGAAGCAAAATGAAAAAAAAAGTTAATTGGGATCAAGACTTTAATTTGTTTTTACATAAACACGCCAATAGAGGTTTTGAGTGGGGATCTTGGGACTGTTGCATTTTTTCAAACGAACTAATAAAAGCTATTACTGGTGACAGTGTCATACCTAAATCATGGAAGTGGAAAAACGAAAAAGAGGCAATGGCATCTATAAAAAAACATGGCAAGGGTAAAGGACTAGCACACGCAATAGATCTAGCAATAAAAAATATAAAAGGCATAAAAGAAATAGGTAAAGCATTTGTCACAAAAGGCGACTTAGTAGTTTACAAAGAAGAGAGTGAACTATGTGGCATACATGATGGCTATGCTGTCTTAACACCTACAGATGATGCTATAGGTGTAAAACAAAACACCAACATTATAAAAGCCTGGAGAATAGATGGCTAAACAAATTAAACAGGCACTTGTTGCTGCACTTGTTGTATTTGTAGTAGCTGTCACTGCAGGTGCAGGTGTTGGATCCTTATCAGTATTCGCAATGGGAACTGCAAGCACAATGGCAGTAATGACCTTTGGAACAACTTTGCTCGGTGGGATCATCGGCAAAATGACATCTAAAGGTATAGATGCAACTATGGGTAATTTTGGCACTAAGTTTGCCGCAAGATCATCATTAGCACCCAGACAAGTTATATATGGTGAGTGTAGGGTTGGTGGCACCATTGTGTATATGTCTACAAGTGGAACTGAAAACAGTATATTACATATGATAGTTGTGCTATCAGGACATGAAATACAGGGCATAGAAGAGGTTAGATTAAACGATACAACACTTACAACGACTAACAGCACAATAAATGGCACAACAGTGCAAACAGCAACTAATTCTACATATACAAATACCGATAATGACAATGCATTTACAAGTGGTCGCTTAGTCAGGTTTGTTTTTGAGGATGGATCACAAACAGCTGTAAATCCATTTATGGATGCACAATGTCCAGGCATTAACACTAACGATAAATTTCAATCTTGTGCATATGTATATATGCAAATGGTGTTTGATAGCGAGAAGTTTGGTGGTGGTATTCCAGGCTTATCATTTATTGTAAAAGGCAAAAAGTTATATGATCCTAGACTAGACTCTACAGTTGGTGGAAGTGGATCACATAGATTAGGAACACCATCAACACATGCTTATTCTGATAATCCAGCATTAGCAGTTTTAGATTATCTTACTGATACAACTTATGGTCTGAAATGCACACAAGAGGAAGTGCATCTATCTACAAGTGCAGGTGGTTTTATGTCTGCTGCAAATACTTGTGAGCAAAGTGTCACGCTTTCTGATAACTCAACCACGCAAGAAAGATATACAGTTAATGGTTTTACAGATATGTCTGCACAAGGTGAAGGCATACTTGATGGGTTGCTATCAGCGATGGCAGGCAGAATGACATATGTAAATGGTAAGTTCAATTGTTTTGCAGGTGCTGTCCAAACGCCATCACTTACTATTACTGATGATGATCTTTTACGACCTGTAAAAATAGCAACAAACCCTAACTCTGGTAATTTATTTAATCAAGTAAAACCCATATATGTAAACAAAGCTAGAGACTACACAACGCAAGATGCACCTGTATTTTCTGACAGCACTTCTTTATCAGCAGATACACCTAGTGGTGAAAGTTCCAATAATTACAAAAAGATTATGGAAACACAATTACCATTTACAGTGACAGATGCTATGGCCCAAAGACTGGGTAAGATAGCTTTAAAACATCAAAGACAAACAACATCTGTTGTAGTTATTACAGATCTACAATTTATGCGACTGCAACCAAATGACTGGGTGTATTTAACAAATACAAGACTAGGCTATTCACAAAAAGTATTTGAAGTTTTATCAACGCAATTAGAGACTATAGGATCTACAACATCTGATGAAGAAAACATGCAGGTGTTAGCAACTAGATTAGAGTTAAAAGAAATAGATGGTGCTGTATTTAACTTTGCCACTAATGAATACAATGATCCTATTGATGAGGGATCAGGTCCAGGCGATGGTGATTATAGTGTTGGTGTTCCAACTAGCTTATCACTTACACAAAGAGGTGCCATAGATGGGCCTGCAGATAAGAGTGCTATTTTAGTTAATTGGACTAATGTTGCAGCAGATACCATAGCAGGCACACAAGTTGTTTATAAACTAAATGCAGATAGTGACTATACAGGCATGATACCTGCAACCAAGCTTCAAAGTTCAACAATTATTCCGGGTGTTGTGACAGGTGAAACATATAATGTAAAAGCAAGGCATGTGGACATAAATGGAAACTTTAGTGATTTCACATCAGCAGTAAATATAACAATCACTAATACTGCTGCACCTGATGATCCTACAAGTTTGACAGCTACAAGCAGACCTATAAGAATATTTGTTAGGTGGACAAACCCTGCAAATACTAACCTAAGATCCATAAAGGTTTATAGAAAAACATCTAACAGCACACCAACAGATGATACAGATCTTGTTCTTACATTAGCAGGTGAGCCTGGTAAAGTTATGGTTGCTAGGTTTGGTTCAGAGGATGGACTAACTGCAGGCACAACATATTACTTTTGGGTAAGAGCAGTAAACCACTTTGGTGTGCATTCTAATTTTGTAGGTTCAGTAAATGGCTCATTTTCTTTAGATAAAGGAACTGTTGGTTTGTCAGATCTTGCAAGTTTAGATTCTACGCAAAACACAAAATTAACTAACATTGAAGACAATGCAACAGTAGGTGCAAAAATTGGCACAAACTTTAAAGACTCAGGCAATAATTCTTTAAGTGATGAAGATGTAAGAAACAGTGACCTATCAGTAGATTTTACAGGCAACACAACCTTTAGAATTAAAAAAGGCAGTAGTGTAATTGATACGCAAGCATTTGATAAAGCTAATGTGGGCCTTACAGATCTTGACTCATTGGAATCAGGCACTGGAACTAAATTATCAGGCATAGAAGCAAATGCAACTGTTGGTGCAAAAGCAGGTGTAAATTTAAAAGATAGTAGCAATAATGCCTTAGGCGATGATGATGTCAAAAATGATAGTCTGCAAATTGATACCAGTAGCGACTCATTACGAATTAAAAAAGGATCAACAGTTATAAATAGCACGACACTAGATAAAGGAAGTGTTGGTTTATCTAATTTAGCTAGTTTAGATTCAGCACAAAATACAAAACTTACAGGCATAGAAGCAAATGCAACCTTTGGTGCTAAAGCTGGAACAAACTTAATAGATTCAAATGAAAACAGTATAAATGATGATGATTTGTTAAATAGTAGCCTAGCTTTAGATTTTACTGGCAATACAACATTTAGAATTAAGAAAGGATCTACAGTTATTGATACCCAGTCTTTTGGTAAAGCAAATGTAGGTTTATCAGATCTTGCTAGTTTAGATGCTACACAAAATACAAAGCTAACCGGGATAGAGGCAAGTGCTACTGTAGGTGCTAAAGCAGGAGTTAATTTAAAAAGAAACAATAATGCTGTAATAGGTGATGCTGATATTATTACAAGTGAGGGAACATCTGATGATACAGAAAATGTAAACTCAGTTGCAAAAGCTGACATAACTTCATCTATAACTGGAACACAAACCAATGTTGCAAGTGTTATACAAAACTTGGCTGCAGGATCACAAAGTATAAATGCAGGATCCTTAGACGCTGGAACTATAAATACATCTTTGCTAAAACTTGATGAATTGTTTTTACCAACAACTGGAACTGCTTTTGCTGGACAAACAGTAAATTTTCAATCATTTATGACACAAGTATCTTTAGGAACTATAGGCACTGGGTCAGGTTTCTACATGGGAACAGTATCTGTAGAAATTGATGATCCATCAGGTGATGATATTAGAGGTGCATCTTTACATATAGATCTAAAAGTCGGAACAACTGTTGTATATACAAAATATTGGCCCATAGGTATAAAAGAGGGTAATCAGTATTATGATGCAGGTGACCAACTTGGTGATAATAATGATCTACCTGTCATGCACTTAGAGTTTGCTTATTTCCATGTTGGCACCGGGACACTCAATCTTTTTGTGAATGGTGACTCAAATGACTCACAAACAACATGTTTAGTAAAAGCAAGGGTTGTAAAGTTTGGTGCTGAAACAGTCGCTTTCAACACATCAAGTTTTACAGCTAGTAAAACCAACCAAACTGCAGGTGCTACTGTTGACTCTGGAACTGTCACTGTTAGTGGCTTCACTACTGCACAACAAGTAAACCTTAGTGGTAATTCAACAGCACTGGTAAGTGTAAATGGAGGCACATTTGTAAATGCTGCAAGTGTTGGAACTATAACTGCTAACCAAACTTTTGAGATCAGATTGACAGCAAGTTCAACAGCTGGAACAACAAGAACTGCAACTGTAGAAATAGGTGGCACAAGTGTGACCTATAGTGTGACAACTGCAGGAACTTATACACCACAATATTCAGGTAGTGGTGGTGGAGGATCAGCAGGTGGTGGTTTCCAAAATGCAGGTGAGTTAGTTTAATGACATATACATTTACATACGCAATCCTCACACATAGTTTTGTTAATTATGGTGGGCAAGATGTTGTCACAACTATCAACTATACAGTCACTGGTGCAAGATCAGATGGCAAAAGTGCAACATGGGAAATGTCTTTAAACTTTCCCTACGATAGTTTGACCAAAGTTATACCAAGATCTAGGCAAAAGCTTGATGCATCTGATAACCCTATAAGCGAGAGTGCATATAGTAATAGATCTGATTTCACAAACTACGCAAGTTTATCAATACCAAATGATCTGATAACATGGGTAAAAGCACATCACGAAAATGATGCTGTAGAACTACAAGGTTTAAAAAATATGACTGATACAAGGATAGGAGGATAGTCAAATGAATGATATGGGAAGTGGTCGTTTTGGTGGCGACATGGATAGAAACGAAGTTGAGATGGATCTAAACAAATTTATGGCTATGATCCAAGAGATAAGTGAGCTTAAAGACAAAATAAGAACACTTGAAGATACAAAGAATGTAAATCCACATCAAAAATGGATACATCTAGCACAAGCTGTAGATTCCTGGAGAATATTTCCCAGAGCATTTTTAAGTGTTTATATTGTTTTACTATATACAACTGTAATGTGGTTTATGGGCCTAGAAGAACCAAACTTTGAGCAGTCAGGTTTAATATCTGTTGTTGTAGGTGCAGGTGCGGCATGGTTTGGATTATATGCAGGAACATCAGGTGCTTCTAAAAGCTTTAAAGGTGAAGATAAGTAGTGGAGGTTTTTGACCTTATAGAAGCTGTTGGTTTGCCTGTAGGTGGTGGTTTGGTCATGGGATATTTTATCTTTTTGATTATGCGACAACTTATGGGTGGTTTAGTAGATGACATAAAAACAATACAAGGTATTACCAAGATGCTAATAACAAGAGCATCAATTATGAACAATGACATTATAAGAATAGATACAAGTGTATCTAGTATATTAGGATTAGCACCAGACCTAGACAGGATAGCAAGGGCAGAAAATTTTGTTGAGGATGGGAAGATAGATGCTAGAAGAGACTAATGGATGTTGTAGATCTAATAGAAAAGTTTGGTTTTGCAACTGTTATGGTCGTTGGCTTGGGATACTTTGTCTATTATGTATGGGTCACAATAACAAAGATTATAGATCCTGCTATCTCAGACATGAAAACAACAATCATAAGGCTTACAGACCAACTACGACTTTTAGATCAGGATATGATACGATTACAGCAGAAGCTTAATACAGCTTTAGAAATGAAAGATAATTATGGCAAAGGAAAAACTAACAAAAAAGCAGCAAGAAGAACTGCAAAAGAGTAAAGATAAAATAATCAAAGGCATTACTATTGTTGGTGCTATTATGTTGTTTGGGATCCTTGCCCAA